>VAPF01001136.1_pt1 | contig 19818 bp, 17 predicted proteins | sample 3393931 | NCBI WGS metagenome assembly VAPF01 (sample SAMN08290437, study PRJNA428436) | hydrothermal vent metagenome | isolation source: Deep-sea hydrothermal vent chimney | place: Atlantic Ocean: South-mid Altantic Ridge | depth 2773 m m | reverse complement strand
TACGCCGTCAGCAGTGATGCGTATTTGATTAATTGTAACTCCAGTGGTTGGATCTGGCCCGATTACATTGCATAAAAGTCCTGCGCCGGTTTGCGTTGTTACAGTTTCCCACACGTTATTAGCTGGCGCAGTAATATAAGCACCTGCTGCACCTACGGCTGTCCAAAATGCAGCTGCACCGGTAAAGTAACTCAAAGTATTTGAAGTTTTTAATTTCATGGCAGAGACTACGCTCTTAGGCAATAACGCTGGGTCTGTTAGGATGTTGCCTCGGCCATTGCTGAATAAAGTACTTGCTAATGTTGTCATATTATCACCCACCCCTTGATTGTGTCAAACCAATGAAATTTAAAAGTACCGTTTAAATCTACAGTAAAAGTGTCATTAACCCCGGAGATTTTGTCTGTTCCATCCGGCACTACAACAAGATTTTTGCTGCCAAATGTTTTAGCATAATCAATTACTGTCACTTCCGCATTCGCTACGCCAGCCGGGAGTGTAACTATAAATCCGGCTGTAGATGTATCGCAAGGTATAGCATCGCCAATCACCGCTATATATGCTGAGGTTTTTACAGCAGTATAGGGAACCGCCAATCCTGCTGCGGCGGCTGTGGCTGTAGCGGCCGAGGTCGCCGCACTTGTCTCCGAAGCGGTTGCACTACCCGCATTAGTGTTTACCTCTCCAGATACAGTGTTCATCTGCCCAGCCATGGTATTCTGCTCCGGTACCATATCCTTTTGAGCAATTACATAAGCTGCGGCGGCTGCTGAAAAAGCATCAGGGGTCATTGTCGCCGGATCTGGTGCAACTGGCAATGTAGTAATTACTTGAGTTATTGTTGACATTATATTAGCCCTCTCAGCTCTATCGACATTGGTTTTGATGTCCCAACATTAATTGGGATTTCCCATGCGCCCAGATATGCGTATGACATCGTTAATTGATAGGATGAAGAACCAATAAACAACATAGGCATATCTGCATATTTTGTTAGTAATCTAAAAATCACATCTTCATAACCTTCTAGCATATACACGTCCAGTTCTAACCTTTTAGCATTTGCACGTTTTAAAAAGGTCGTATTCCCGAATGTGTCAGTTGTGGTACCAGAGTAACTTAATAAGCTCCCACGCACACCCCATGACGTTTTACCCAATATTACACTTTCGCCCGCAAGCATAATCCCAAGTTTAGCAGTGCCACCCTGGTTGTTTATCGTAATATTTAATGCTGATAATGAATAAGGCGGAATACCTGTTATTGCAATATCCTCTTTTTTAAAAATTGTGGTGTAATACCATGAATACCAGTCTAGCACGGGGTGCGAACTAAGTAAAATTGTCTCGCTGAACCCAGAGTCTACTTGAGTTATTGTAACACTTGCAGCGTCTAAATTACCTAAATACACCGTATTAAGTAATTTGTTTGGCTGTAAAGTCAACGTAATACTATCAGCGTTGGTTGTTTGACTACCGTAAGTCGGGTCAAACATCGTCCATAAATTTGTTGCCCCAACATCAAGCCAACTCAATGTGTCCGCAACCGCATTGCCAAGATTGCCAGTCGTTAGCGACTCATATAATTTATGATTTGATGATACCGTGTCGCCGGTATTATATGATACAGCCGCATTATAATCAGGATAAACAATCCCCAGTTGCTCCCACCATGCCGTGTCAGTAAGCGCATGATTTAAGTTTGCTGCTTGCAGTGATTTATAAACCCCCTGCGGCGAACCATCAATCGGCGCAACCCCGGCCAAATCATCGAGAGCGTATGTAGTTGTCGATACCCAAGTTTGGGCAACTGCCTCCGGTACATTTGTTGCCATCAACATTGCTGGGGTTATCGTTATTGGCTTAATCATTTTAAAATCTGACTCTGGATTGCCCATTATGCAGCCCTCGCCGCAAGCGGCCCGATTGCATCCGTTTTTTCTGCTATATCACTGATGCGCTTATTTGTTCTCCGGATATGTTTTAATTCGTCCCGCATCTCACTGTTTAATTCCCGCATCTTCTGCAATTCTGCTAGTAATGCAGATGTGTCCATAATTTCACGGCTCGCCGGATTGCTGAATATATGGCTTGGCCCAGTGTACTCTAATTCTGGCCCTTGCTCACCGACAATTCTGTAACCGCCGCCAAAGCCACCGCCCGATGCAAACCCGACACGGTACTGCTGCCTTGGCAATCCCAGTAAATTATCAAGCACATCAATACGGTGGCGAACCTTCCTGCGGCTATTTCTAGACCAATTACGAAAATTTGAGTTATTTAACTGATCAATCTCTGACTTATATGCTACCCTAGCCACATCTGCTTTAGCCGACTGATACGCAGTCGTTGCGGCAGGGATAGACAATACGCTGGTATTAATTTGCAATAATGCGTTTAACTGTTGTGTCAGCAGGGCCTTAGCATTGTCCCGCATATTCGTTTCAATTTTTAACTGTGATTTGAGCGTGTCCAGAGTTATGTCAGCGGCACTCTTGGAATTTTCAGCTAATTTTTGCAACGATAATATGCTGCCCTTAGTGTGATAAAAATCACGCTTATAAGCAATCGCATTTTTATAATTAGTTTGGCTTAATCCCCCCAAGGTGCCAAGTGTCTTGCCCAGGCCCTTTAAGTCATTAAAATTACCAGCCCGTGCTTGAGTCAGCATTGCATCAAGCGTCTGCTGCGCTGCATGATACTCAACCAATTTATTAGCACTTAAAACCATTTGAGCGCCGGAAGCTGACAAACTACTTACCGCAGTGCCAAGTTCGGATATTATAACGCCGGTATCGGTTATTCTTTTGTTTATTTTTGTAATTATATCACTATATTGCGTTGCAGAATTACTTATTGCTAAACTATAAGATGCCCGCAAACTACTCGTAGTCTTTTGTAACTCGTTAGAATACAGGCTCTTTAAATTAGCTGTCGCTGCATCTTGCAATGCCTGATTATGTGCCTTTTGCAGACCAGTATATTTTTTTAGATCAATTCCGGCGGCTTTCAGTGTCACTGCGTAAGTAGCAAACTGCTGATTTATTTTGCGAATTTGTTTTTGATATGCAGTAAGGCCATGGGTTGCTAACAGTTCATCAATAGGTGATTTTGCTTGGGCTATTTTATTTAAATAGTTATTAAGCTCATTTAGCTTTTTAACATCAAACGATGCACCGTGAATGAGATTGTTTATTGCCGACTGCACACTATCAGTCAAAACTGCAAACCCAGAGCTTTTCGAGGTTAAATCCTCCGCCATCGCAGGAAGAGCGGCTTTTAACGCTGCATTTAAACCCGCAGTTAATTCTTTGGAGTATGCAGTAACAACGCCAGTGATTGCAGACTGCGCATCGCTTAAATCCCAACGACCCCCGTTGGTGTCATTAAAAGTTTGGGAAGCTAGGGCTTTAGAAAATGCTTCCCACGCGTGGCTGCTCATTTTTGATTTAAGTTCTTGAACTTGTTTGTTAAATGCCGAGTCAGTGGCATTCATCGCCGTAACATAACTGTTTGCAACCGGGGAATACCAATCCCCTGACCATTTATCCGTGTTATTTTGATTAATGCCAGTGCCAGGATGCCATTTATTAGCAGTATAATGACTTAATTCGGACAGCGTAAAAGTTTTCTTTTTATGACCGCCGCCAAGCAGATTACCAAGGCCAAGCGCACCTAATGCGCCGCCAATAATGCCGCCGATAACTCCGCCTACACCCGGCATAACCATATTCCCTAGCTCAAAACCACCGTAAGCACCGCCCCCAGCACCCAGCCCGGAAGCTGCACTTTTTCTAATACTTTGGCCGGAAAGCAAATCTGTAACAAATGTGCCAATACCCGCAGTCCATGCGCCCATAGCCGCAGTAGATATATCTTCCAGGCCCTGTGCTGTATCCGCCAAGCCTGAATTAAAGTCAACTAAAGTGTCTGCGATATTAACCTGCAAATTGCCTAAACTTGCGGCATAACTACCTGGATTAAACAATTCATGTAAACCGGAAGCCGCCGCTAGTGCAAGACTTGATCCAGCCCCCATGCTGCCTCCAGTGGCCAGGCTGGCAATTCCTAAAGAATTACCGGCTGATATTTGCTCCGCTGATGCTTTCTGCCCGGTGAATGCCATTTTCGCCTGGCCGACAAGCCAGGTGGACACCATGCGGGCGACAGATGTTTCGAATGTATCGACAAGACCGGCTAAATCTGCCTTGCCGTCTTTAATCCAAGACGTCATAGAATCAGCGATTGAGTTAAAAGCATTATCCCAAAGTGCATCAATCTGGTCAGCTGCTTTTTTATGGCTTTTCACCCATGACCGCAGATCCTCTTGATATGCCTTAACTTTTTGCGGCAGGGAACCATCCCTATATGCAACTTTATACTTAGCCCTTGCTTCCTTTAGATTCTTTATATCCTGGGCATATAGTATTTTTTTCTTATCATTTGATATATCTTGAGCCTGAACTTGGGCTTTATACCAGCTAGACTTCCACTCAAAATAGTGATAATCAGCAAACGTTACCCTTGAATAGTAAGCCTTTAAATCTGCATAGCTCTTCTTATGTGCATCTTTATACTCAGCCCTCGCTGCCTTTAAACTTTTTATATCCTTGGCATATAGTATTTTTTTCTGCGCCCCTGATAATGCTTGAGCCTGAGCTTGGGCTTTATACCACCTAGACTTCCATTTAAAATAGTGAGAATCAGCAAACGTTACCTTTGAATAGTAAGCCTTTAAAGCTGCATAGTCCCTCTTATCATTTACCCCGGATAGTACCTTAGTATGCTTAATCTTAGCTATCTTTTTGAGTAATGCAGTTACGGCTACTTTTGGTAAGCCATCAACTGCCGAAGCATTCTCTACTATCCATGTCAACTGATCCCTAAAAAAAGCCAACCTATCTTTTGTGTAGGTATTTAAATCTCTAAGACTCTCTATTTTGGAAGTTATCAACTTCTTATATTTTAATACAATCCGGAGAACATCCCCAGCATTTTTCTTGGATATATCCGCATCATGCAGCAGACTACGGAATATCTTAGCCTTTGCATTAAGAGTATCATAATTAGTACTTGCTTCTTTCTGAGCCTTTATAAGCGCATCATAGGCTATTTTACCAGTATTCCCACCGCTACCAGAAGTCATAAAGTCAATAACACTACCAGACCCTTGAAAGAAAGAGGGGGGCTTAGTAACGGCTATTTTTGCATTTAATGCTGCTAACCTAGCCTTAGCCATAGAGAGTTCGGAAGAAAGATCACTGCGCTCAACATTCACAGCACTTCCTTCCTTCTGCAACCTGTTACGCAACCTGAGCCGATATATTTGATTATCCAGATTGCTTATTGCTGATTTTGCCGCCTTATTAACAGCCTCTAAATTAAAAGATTTATTTGCCTCTTCTTGAGCTTTGCTTATACCCGCATAAGCTGCTACTACTGCTCCACCAATAGCAAGTACTGTCCCTATTACTGGCAGTGAAAGAAACGCTAGAGCCTTATCACGCAGGATAACAAAACTAGCTGAAAATGTATTGGTTGCTGCTGTAGCTGCTATAGTCTCTGATTCAAAACCTGTGATAGCAACGGTTTCAGCAGAGGTTGCCGCCGTTGCTTCCTCAGCGGCAGCCGCCTGTGCTACTATACTCTCTGATAGCCCAATTATCGCCGCCTTTGCTCCACTATACACGCCATAACCCAGCATGAGCGCTTTGTACTCAACATATAACTTTAATAACTCACCTATTCCAGCAATATGGTCAGCAACAAGTTTAGTTAGAATAACAACATCATGGATAGTATCTTTCAGAAAAGCACGGAATGACTCACCCCTGACCAGCTCCCTCAACTGTAGGGATAACCTTTTAATTCCTGAGTTTGAGTCTTGAAAGGCATCAATCAACCCAACCTGTAAAGAAGACTTCATTGTCCTCATTACCCCAGTAACAGTTGACTCCAACTTATCAAGGGCTTGATTTACAAAACCTACGCCATCCGAGGCGTGTTTAAGTTTCTGCACATACATTTTAAGATCATCAGAACCACTTAAAAGTGCTTGTGCCCCCTTAAGTGACCGCAACCCAAAAAGAATCTTGGCAATACTAGCCTGTGACTTTTCACCATACTCAGAATATACCCCAGTCAGATCTTTCATAGCCTTGGTCATAGACTTTGCATGATTCTCTGAATCAAATAAACTGAAACCAATCTCCTGCATCACTTTCTTGGCTTTTTCAGAAGGAGCGGCTAGTTTAACAAACATATTATTAAGAGCAGTTCCTGCCTTTGACCCTGTAATCCCACGCTGAGCAAGAACAGCCAGCATTGCAGCTACATCCCTTAATGAAAAGTGGAATTGTTGAGCCAAACTTCCTGTATAGGAAAACGCCTCCCCCATCTTTTGAATTGTAGTTGATGAGGATGCTGCTGCTTTAGCAATTACATTGGTTATATCGGGAATGTCTGAGGCGGTTAATTTGTAAACGTGCATAGCAGCATTTACAATCTCAGTAGCAGAGGCTAGATTTATCTCCCCTACCTCCGCAAAGGCAGCAACTGGGCCAATCGCCTTAATTGAATCTGTTATTGATAATCCAGAACGTGCCATCACACGAGCTTCTTCAGCCAAGTCCCTTGGCTTAAACATATGAATATCGGCAATACTCAACATTTTTGCCCTAAGACTTTCCAAATGCTGGCCAGCATTATCCGACATTCCAGCAATAAAGGCAAGTTGCTGATTGAAGTTTGCACCCTCGGATACTGCTGACTTAAGGCCAGCCATGCCAGCAAAAGCCGCAAGCATCGGCAGTATCTGCCCATAGGCCAACCATAACCCACCCAATGCCCCAGCAGTTCCCCTATAAGCGGAACGAAGTGATTTTTTTAACCCTAACTTTTTTGTAGCAGCAGCACCAACGGAAGAAAGGCTATTACGTACATTAGCCCTACCCGCAGCAAGGTTAAGAGCTACATATTTAGCCTCTTCTACGGTAAGTTCCTTTGATATAACTAATTCTGAGACCTTTAGATCCACTGCCTGCTTAAACAGCACAGTTTTTCTCTCTGCTAAAATATTATCTAACCTTAAATTTGCCTGATATTGGGAATCCTCTGCCTGCATTGCCTCTTTAAGGCGTAACCCTCTAGCTGTTGCAGCCTCTTTCTGGCGTAAGGATCTTAACTCAAGAGCATCCCGCACTTTAAGTATAGTGAGTCTTCTTGACTCTAAGGCAACAGCCTTCTCTTGCTCAGTAAACTCTCCTCTGGCAAGGCGGGCTATATTTGCCCTATATTCAGCGTTCTTTCTAAGTATTGCCTGCTCTTGTTTATGAACGGCTAAGTTACTGAGTTCTTTTCCTGATAAATCAGTAACATACCTCAATTCCCCAGATAGAATCAACAAAGCCTTCTCTTTAAGCGATACTGTTTTTGCCGCAGCTATATTTAACTGCTTAGTAGCTCGCTCAGTAGCTAGAGTGCTTAATCTGGCTTTAGCAAGATCAATTCCAATGGTATCACCTAGTCTATGTGCAAGCTCTAACTCTTTTACAATTTTTGATACTGACTTATGAAACTTAGAAGACTCTACAGTTGCCCTGGCTGTTGAACTGGTCATTTCAGCCGCAGCTTCACTCATCTTAGGCGCAGACCTGGCCACTATATCCATAGCCGAAGCTAAACGCTCAAGTCTGGTTATTTCCTCAGAATTTAAGGTAATACTAAGTGATAAATTTCCATCGTCTGACATTTGGCAACCTAACTAGACTGATTATGGGTTAATAAAATACTGTCTAAGGCAGAAATATATCTAAAATAAACATTAAATGTAAATGGGAGCTTTGTGTTGGCAGAAAATAATATATGTATTGCCTCAACAGTTATTGGGAGTAAACCCATAGATGACATCTGCCTATGTCTGCTTAGCATTAAAAAATCATCCATAACTAAAGCCATTGCGGGCCTTAAAACTACATTTTTTTTAGCTATTTTAACCTGCTCGGCTCTTGGTAAACACCCTAACTGTTTCTGCCGTTTCTTCCCCCCCCACTTTAAGGAGAACTCAAGAGCCGATACTAATTTTTTACATCAGCATCCTCCAACTTAGCCCGGTAGTTAGCAATATCCATTGCCTCCTTAATCACAAACCGCTTAAAGTCACGATGACATAATAGTTTTTTTGCATTACTGCTACTGTACTTAATCAACTTACCTTTGTACTTAATATTCTCCCAGCCAAGCAACACATTTATAGCAAGAGCATCCTTGACTATATCTGCGTCCAGTTGCTTAGATTTAGGACTCTCAGACTGCAACTCCACCCTATGCTCTTCATAAGCGGCTAATACATACTTGATGTATTTTTCATTGTCGGCTCTGGCCAGGGTTAGAGTAGAATCACCACCAATATTAATAACTGCCCCCTTTTCCTCTAAAGTCGCATCTGTTGCATATGAATCAAAAATGTCAATCATATTCCTGTCTCCTATGTCGGGTATTATTAAAGCAGGACTTACACAATGTAAATCCTGCTAAATTGACATACTCACCACAGCTAAAGCAGCGGTATATTATGCCAAAACAAGGCTCTGAATCAACAGAGCTAAAAGGTTAATTGCAACATTACAAACTTACACTACACTATAGCTAACCCCAACCTATCAATAATTAACATCTTATCAACTGAGGTGTCAGGTGCAATAGCCGTAAATGGTATATTCATTATTGTGTCAGAATCCTTTGACCCAGCATTTACCGGAGGAACACCTAATTTTACATTATTAAATGTGAAGGCATACCCATTTCCGTCATCATCCTTTACTGGGAATACTACTGAAACAGTAGCATTAGTAGTTGCAGAATCATACACTGAACCATCTGCGAGATAAACATCCAAAGTTCCAGTAATTGCAAAAGTACCTTTGCCAACCCCTATATTTCCGAGATTTCCAACTGCCTTCTGTGCACGAATGCCAGAATCAATACTCACTTTCATACTTGTTACGAAGGTATTGGCTAAAAGGCTACTACCACTAGCGTCTTTAAGAAACACAGTTCCTGTACCGGCTCTTGCACCCACTCCGGTTGTCGTGTTTATAACCCCATAGGAATTAGAGGGTGTCGGGGTTCCCGCTGGGAACTGAGTAGCAATACTCCTGGTTGAATCCTTCCCTATAAAATCAAAAGACCCTTTTACAATGCTGCCAGCAGATATGTCAAGAGACATAGACTTAGGAGTTTCTCCAGTAAACATAAAATACTGTCCTACATCCACAAATGTCTTCTCCATGGAAAATGATGTTAAGTTGGATACAGTAGATAACTCAAGTCTTGAAGACGAAACATTTAGTGCTATTGATGTCTCATCAGCAGTAAATGGAGTAGCTGCATCAACAGTAAGTTCCACACCCGTATTGGCAGATATAAGGTACACATTATCATTACCAAGTGCAGATCCCTTTATACTAAACCACTGACCGACAGCCAATCCGGAGAAATCCCCAGTAGTACCAGTGAGAGTTCCAGCTATTTTTGCAATAGTCCCCGTAATCGCCTTAACTCCACCAGTGCCATAAGCGGTGAATGCTCCTGACATAAGCGAGGCAAGAATTGAGTCAAACTCATGGTAAGACAATTCAAAATTGAAACCACCAGAAACATCGGCATCCACAATAACTGAGGAACTAACCTGTCTAGTGGAGTTAATTTCGTTTGATGTTTCTGTCTTGGTTTCAAACTTTAAACTCTCATCAAGAACTCTTAAAAGTCTCGGTGTAGCACTAGGAACAACTCCATAAGTTATTTCCTCCGCATAAGCCAAAGTCATTGTTGCGTTAGATGATAGTGACATTTTTATAATCTCCTAATTTAATTTATCGAAGTGGAATGGAATCATAACCATTGTTGATGCCCAATCCTTAATTGTTACCATGTTTGTTGGCTTTATAACCCCAAAAACTACGGAGCCTATGCTCTTAGTCTGGAATATATTAACCATCAAATCATAAAATTCTGTATGAGATTTAGACCCAGATCCGGTAGCAGAATAATAACTCATATATAAAACACCAGTGTACCTTGCCGGAGGCAATATTCCAAGTGATATTTGGTTTGATTTAACATAATCTACCCTAACCATTACAAATGGATCATGGGCCTGCTTGGCCATATTTATTTTTGACTGGTTAGGAAACACTACCCGTTCTCTGGCATAGAGTAATGTTGATATACCCTCTATTACTGTAAATATAGTCTGTCTTACCTCTTCAAAAGTCATGTATATGCACCACCAAAAGAAATAAGGTCAGTAATATCATTCTTAGACAGTTTGGAATACCTTGTATTAACATTAAACACAGAAATATCTACCATGTGTCCAGGAAGATTAACCTCCCTTAAAAAGTCACCAGAGTTCATCTCAACTTTCCTTCCTTGCGGTGCACCATTAGAAATATAAATCTTCTGCCGTAAAAACAAATACCTGGATAATGAACCTTTTGCTCTTGATTTAGCCGCACTTATAGCCACAATGTTCCTAGACGATAGGTCAAATGGGTCATTAAGGAATGTAGCATTTACCACATCAAATTTCCCCCCAGGCTTTTTACCCCATATATCCTCTACAATACCAGGGTCATATGAATAATCTGGAGTATCTACACTAATATTCCAATTTGCTACTAAATCCCCGGAGTATTCTGGTGTATTCAGCATTAATTCCTTAAACACTTCTACAACAAGTCCCTTAATTATGCCCTGAACTTTTACACCAGGGTCACACCAATTTCTCCTGAACTTGTTTATACCAGCAACAAAAGTACTTACCCCTATTACATCAATAACCTTACTCACACTGGCCTCACATGAAGTTTATTAGATGTTCCTGCTAAAGACACACCAATAACCCCATAGTCTATACCTAGCAGTGTCAATTTATCACCAAGTTTAGGAGAAGGTAAGTCAACTGTTGCCGCTGTTACTATACGATCACTTGGTAAAAACTTTTCTGTGGATGGAGTAAGTTTCTTAAATGTTGTCTGAAACATCTCCCAAATAACACTTAGTGGAAAAGGGGCTGATGCAAGTTTTGTATCAGACACAGGATTGTAGCCCCCCGACATAGGAGAGTAAAGCACTGTCTGAATTGCATCAGCCCCTAAGTCTGAGGCCAGTAATACAGTAAATCCCCCTGTGGACTCCTCAACACTGTTGATCCTAAATAACTTATTACCAACAACTGCAATGTTTCCGGCGTCTGGAGTTGGTTCTGATATTGCTATATATAGGTTATATATATTAAATATCTCTGCCGTCTCTGCAAGATCTTTCCAACTCTTTCTCCATGATTTTCCAAAATATACAAGGGTTTTTGCTGTACCAAGCAATAACTCAGCAGAAGTTTTAACCTCCATTAAGCCATCGGAAGCCTGACAAATCAAATGGTTTTTAATTATTTCATTGTTGATATAGTCTGGAACTACTTCACCAACAATAAACACATCGGCATCCTGCTTAATACACCGCCTTGTTGGGACTACCGCAGTAGGCGATATTGTTATTGCCCTGCGTTTGCTAGATACACCATCATTTAGCCAGCCATTATAAATATCAAAATGACCAGTAAACAGGGAAATACCGGTATAAGCATCAAGGAACACCTGACGAGAAAAATAGTTTATAGTATCCCTAATGTCCATTTAGGCCCCAGTTACCGGATCATAAGTTGGACTTACACTGCCAATAAGGGGAACAGCAATAACTGCCGATGCCGCAGCCCCGCCGGAGTATATAGAATAGGCACCAGCCAGAGTTTTCTTGAATCTAAGATATGATTTAGCAACGGACTCAATAGTCTGAGCATATGGAGAGGAGGAAAACCTTGTAACATCAGACTTACCCTCAACTATTGACTTCGGTGCAAACATAGGAAGAGAGTCAAGAAGCTGATTGGAAACAGCAAAGGTTGAAAACAACATCGCTGCTTCTATAAAGTCTGTCTCCTCCACTGTTGGAGTTGGGTTTGCTATTGCAACGTCCAAATCACTTAACAGGTTCTTGTTTACTGCTGAAAACTCCTGCTTCAAGGCATACCAAAATGTAGTAGCTGACAACACAGTGTCAGGTAGTTCCAAAAGAGCTACACCAAGAACTCCACGGATCTCAGCATAAGATGTATAGTCTATAAGAGCCATCTACACTTTTCCGAGTATTCCCGCTGCTAACTGGGCAATTACCCAGTTTGTTGGCTTAGTGGGAGTTTCTACACCATCATTAAATACTGTGCCTTCAAACGGGTCAACCTGCCGAAACTCAGAAGTAACAAGCAACCACCCCTTTGGCAGTTTAAGCTCCGGTGCATCCTCAACTTTGGTATTTACTTTATTATTTACTGCTGAATTTACAGCCATTTTATTTCTCCAAATCATTATTAAAGTAAGCCGGGTCACAGCAAAATAAACCCGGCACACAAAACCTATTCCTACAGGATTAAACTTAGAACATCAAAGGCTGCGTCATTCTGTCGGAAAGCAATTTCAGAAAAATCAAAACGAAGCGCACTAGACTTACGCAGAGCAAACCGCTCAACAGCCGAATAAGAGGCAGCAGAGTTGCGAATACGATGAATACCCTGGTTGCCATCCACACCCATTATTGTATTTGCAGGCCAACCCTTTCCATCCTCTACAATAAACACCCGGACATTTCCAAGAGTTCGATTGTAAATTACCGGTATTGAATTAAGACGCCCGTCAGTTGCATCAGAACCAAGAGTATCACCAACACTAACAGGACGACCCGTTCTACCCTCAATAGCCAGGTATCCATCAAGATCAGTAACAACATGGGTTATATTACGGGTCATCTTATTACGAAATAAGAATTTAACCCATGCACGGTGCGTAAGTGCACCAACTGCAACAATGCTTGGATCAAGTGAATTTGCCTTAACCTGAGCAAGAGCAGAGTTATTACCAACATCAATATCGCCGTTTAAAAAACTGGCAAGATAGGTGTAAACCCTTGAATTTCTCTCAACTTCTGCTTGTCTGGCAATGCTCATTGATACAAAATCCAATGTATTAGCACGCAAAGCCTCATCCGTAAACTTAATACCCAAGGCATAATTAGGGAGGCTATATGACTTATCGCTAACTGTAAAACTCATCATATTAGACGGTTCTGCTCCTTGGGCTACTGGCATGGATATGCCACTTTCAGGAACTGACATATCAACAACAGGCCGCTCAATACGATTAGATGTAACGGAGGTATCATAAGCAACCATCTCATCGAAAGCAACAACATCTGTAACCCGATCTACACTTAAATGTAAGTCAATCATACTAAGAATAACTGCTGGAAACAAAATACGAGAGGCTGGATTTGCATCATTCGTAACAAGTCCGGCATTAAATTGAGCGCTACCATCAAAAATAGCAGCAAGAGTTGGAGAACGAAGCCCAAATTCTGAATCTTTTTTAGTAATAAGACCCTCAGAGGCACATAACTGCTCAAATGTTGTGGCTTCTGCATCCGGGTGTGTCTCAAACTTACGATTAATAAGTTGAGGAACTGTCATATTATTCGCCAAAGCCTCTTTATAGAGGGATGGGGTGAGTTCCGCTTCGTGTTGCTCACCGTTTACATCAATAAATGTTGCTGCCATTGTGGTATCTCCTATACTTTTTTTTTTTAAAATTATTTAATTAATTAAACTCGTTCAACTACACAAGTATCCCCAACAGCTCCAGCATTTCCTAGGCTAATAACTCTCCATTTAAACGTATCCGCTGTTGCTGATGTTGCCAGAACCACCTTGGGGCCAGTTGATGGTGTAAGTACGGTTCCAGCAGCAACCACAGTTCCAGTCTTAACAAGGGATCCAACAGGTATTACCCCTACGCCTATTGTTGCTTCAAGTCCATCACAAACAGCATTAAACCGCTGACCTGTCTGAACCCCCCCTATAGTGTAGTCATCCAATGCTGAAGTCTCAACACCCGTCAATACACCCTCAATAACAGTACCCGCAGTACACAGGTCATACCTGGAATCACCTACCATTCTTAACAGTTTTCCTTTGTCATTATCAACCAGGGCAGTACCAGCAGTACGAGTACCACTCCCTAGTCTAGCGGATACTACCGCTGGCTCTGATGTTAATACAGTCATTTTGAATTTTGCCATCTTTAAGTCTCCAATAGTTAATGTTTAATTGCCCTGTACGTAAGGGCTTTTTTCCTTGTTTATTTAACAGCCTTCAATCCAGCACGGGAAAATCTGCTTATTTTCAACGGAGCAACTGTTGCTTTCCCAGTAGAAACTTTAGTAATTCCACCAATCGGATAAAGTTTCTCCAATTTAGCAACAGAGGCATCATAAGTATTTACAAGTGTCTTTGAATCAATCTTGCTGGAATCATCAATACTCGCCCCACCAACACTTGGTACTAACTTATTAATAGCAGAAGAAATAGCCTCTTTCATTAGAGCTTCTGTTTGCTCAAACATAGCAACCTTGGCTTTTGCATCTCGTAACTCTACTTTAGCGTCAAATAACTCTGAATCCTTCTCCTTTAATTGAGAAGTAAGAACATCAACAGCGGACTCTTGCTTCTTAGATGCCTCGGACTTACCAGATGCCTCCGGCTTACCAGATGCCTCCGACTTACCAGATGCCTCGGACTTACCAGATGCCTCCGGCTTACCAGATGCCTCCAGCTTACCAGATGCCTCGGACTTACCAGATGCCTCGGACTTACCAGATGCCCCCAGCCTTGCTCCTGCTTCAAGCTCACCAGATGCCTCGGACTTACCCCCGGATTCAGGCTTTTCTCCTGCTTTCTTCTCTAAAAGTTCTTCGACATTTATATCCGTTATCGACGCCCCCGCCGACAGAGCAGCTATAGTCTCCGCCGTGATAGCATACTTCTTTTTCATATTGAAGCCTCCATTTTTAGTTTCTGATTTTTTAATTCTTACCTGCATTTCCTGTAATACATTGTCAAAATTTGATAACTTATTAATAAGTCCAGCACTTACAGCCTGTTGACCTATGAACTCTTTACCATTAGCCAGCCTACTATCTGCACTTTTATATGACATACCATAATCATCTGCTATATCAGTAACAAACACTGAATATAAATAATCAACCTGCTTTTGTGCTTCAATAAGTGCCTTCTCAGACAGTTTCTCAGAGGAATTCATTAACTGTTTAAACTCCCCAGCTCGAATAGTAGTTACCTTAATTCCCTCCTTTTTTAACATAGCTGAATACTCAGTATGTTTTAATACAACTCCTATACTTCCAGCTACAGCATCAGCAGAAATTATCTTCCTACTCGCCGGGGAACTAACCCACATAGCCGCCGATGCCACCATTGAATCACTAAACATTGTGATAGGTTTAATCTTACCAGCTTCCAACATAAAATCATGCGTGTCTTTTAACCCTGAAACAACCCCTCCAGGAGACTTAACATAAGACAATATCTCAGCAACTCCAGGAAGCGTTAAGGCAGTAACTACCGCTTTCCGTATTTCTGAATAAGCAACCATCCCTGCATACTTATTCCACCAGGATTCCGTGTCAGTAAGTACCCCATGAATTGAAACAACCGCAACATTACCATATACTGAGAGCAATCTAGGCAACTTAACCCCTGCTTCAGTCGGAGTTTCAGAGGAAGTTTCTAAAGAATTAGCACTAATTAACTCAAAATCCTTTTGGCTAATTGTTGAAAACCGTTTTTCTGCTGCAATGTAAGTATCAAACCCAGAATCTGTACCTGACCATATAGTAGTAGGCATAATTTTTTAACTCGCTTTTTGTGTTTTAGGTTGCTTAGGTGCAGTAGAATTCAAGTCCTGATTAAGTGCGGATGTTGGTGACGTTGGATTGGCTGGATTTGCTACCCCAGTCCTAAACATTGTTCCAGAAAGACTCTTATACCCAGGAGGTGGAATACTACCTGTAAGGTCGAGAACTGCTTCAATATCTGTAATGGCACCAATTGATAATTGTTCAAGTATTCTTGACTGTCTCATAGACTTAAATGCCTCTAACTCAAGGTCAGGACGCAAATCAATTTCTTTATACTTAAATTCTGCCACAACATCCAAACCAAATAAACGTATAGCAACCGTAAACATCCTGGAATAAATCTCGTTTAATTTAGCTTGCACTGCCGACTCTACACTCTTAACAAACAACATACTAGAAGTTGAAGCAATATTCTGTGAAGCCGCTGATGCGTGATTTAGTACTATACCTGCGGTTTTAGTACCACTAGCCATTTTACCGTCCAGGATACTGGCTAATGTCTTATACTCTTCTGATAGTGCCTGATCCTTATTTGTAACTATAGCAAAATCAAGAGTATCAAAATAAACCATTGCATCTTCAGGACTTAAACCGTTTATCTTACTTTCAATATCCGAGATTGTTGTATTCATAAACTCGGTAAGTTTATCTGGGTCATACAAAACATCCGCAGGAACATTACTACGCCATTTCTGCTCATCAATAACTACTTTCTGCCTTGGGTGAATAGCCCTTCTAAAAACACGCCTAAGATCATTCATAAAATCATTCGAGGCTATAAGTGGTTGCAATGAAGCCTGCACAGGAGAGTCAGAATATGCTTGAGTTAAATCCTGATCAAGTGCAACATAGAAAAATGTTGGAATGTCAAGTACAATCTCCTCAGAGCCATTAACTTGAACTGGTATTAATCTATTTTTCTTTGCTCTAAACTTTAATTTAGTTATTGAAACAGGTTGCAACCCCTCTGGCAACCTAGCAGAATCAAGCACAAGCTCTAACCCACATGACCCATACAGTTGTAATTCCCTAGACAAGGATTCAGAAACAGAACGCATAGACCTATATGGGTTAAACCCAACCCCAGTCGGATTAGATACGTTAAACCTACGCATAAGTTGCTGACCCAGTAAAATACCGTCTGCATTTGGTGTCCCATCGGGATTAGTAACAATCAACTTACCAGTCGTAACAGCCATTCTTGTACCAGCAGCAACCGCCGCTGATAGGTCTGGTGAAGACTTCGCTAATTTATTAAGAACCTCAGGAGTAGATCTCCCAGATCTTAGAGCAGAAATATCAATGTTTGCTAAGTCTAAATCCTGATTAGGTAACTTGGAATCTGATGGTTTAGCAGTTGCAAGGAATGATGGCAAAGCCCGCTGCTTCCCAGATACCTTTGTACTTGGTAACGGAGGCATAGCTGTAGTGGCACTAAATCTCGAAGAGAAAAGTCCTGAAACAATATTATTTAACTTATTTACTATAGTTACCTTCATTTTCCTTTAGTGCTAACTTGACTTACAGTTTCTAATACCAGCAGTATCCCAAGTTGTTACACGAACTTACCTCTATGTCAAGTTAAAAATACAAATTACTTTTATCTAAATGACTACAATCACCTACAAGAAACCAATAATCACCCACAAGAAACAGGCCTATCTGGCCCTGTTAAACATTTAATGCTATATAGTAATGAGGGTAATGGGGAACTCGCTGCCGACCTACCTGCCATATAAAGAGCTAGAGTACAATATAGTAAGCTGAAGAATATATGGTCATTCCCGGCTGTAGATTTAATCCAATGATATGAAACATCACCAACCTTATCCGTAACCTTGCTACGCTTTAAATCCTGCAAATGCCTAATTATCTCATTTTTTGGGTTCTGAGAGGAATTAGACTTACAATGTGTATTGAAGGTTATTAATTGCGCCCTTATTAAATCTACAATGTGATCAAGCATTTTATCCCTATTTACATTTATTTGCTTCATACCAAACATTGCTTTAGTTTTGTCCTCTCCCCTCTCTGCCAAGGTAAATAACTCAACATTCTTAGAGGAAGTGAATACAGCACCCCAAAGATTATGATCCTTATGCTGCCACCTTATAACATCAGAAGTGTACGGAAGAGAATCAGATACCGTTAAAATAACCCTGTAAACGCGCTTTAAATAGTCTAACCGCTCATCTAATTGCGATAATGGTATCCCCTCAACATGAACAACCCTAAATCCACTACGGTCATTACTAGGAACGGCAATGGTAACATAAGATAAAGATCCAAGGTCTACCCCCATTATAGCATATGGTATTACATCCATATTGGGGAGGAACACACTTTCTAAATCCTCTTTTGTTAATGTGTTTTCTGACGACTCATATGGAACACCTGTCATAAAATTTCTGAAATCACCAAAACTTGTATATGACGCAGACTCTGAAATCAAATAAGCAAGGGATATAAACTCTGGTGCCTGAAAGCAGGTTATATGATACCCTACTTTCTCTATATTTGCTGATGGATTAACACATACCCAACGACGATTAGAAATATTAGTATCCACCGACTCTCCACAAGAGGGACACGCAATGTATGCTTGATGAAAGTCATAATTTTGAAATTCGTTTCTTGTGGAATGATTCAAATATTCTATTCGTTTGCTCTTGAATCCTGACCGAGAGGATTTTGATAGCGGAACATTCAGTCCCGGTAACTTAACATGATCCAGGTAATCAACCTGAAACTCAGTATTACAATGCTGACACTTCTGCAACTCTATAAATTGTTTAGATGTATCAAACTCTGCTGCTATACCCCTTCCAGGCAATGTTGGTGTAGATAATTTCAGTGTTTTTTTATGCTCTGATGCTATTAATCTGGAAGAGTACTGTGACAATATCCCAGGATCTGTAAACCAATCAAGTTCATCAAATATATTGTAATCAGAATCAATACTTATTGATTGCCCAGATGATCCTCCTTTGAAAAATAACTGAGAAGAATTTGTAAAGATTTTACTTGTGGCAGAATCATTACCACACTTTAAACAATCCCGTAAATTAGGGGAACCATCAATAAGCGGGGTAAACCTTGTTTTACTGAAAACAGAAGAAAAACTCGCAGTTGGTAGTACATATATAACTTTAGTTCCGCTGTTCCGATGTAAAAAACTTATAGTCTCACACAATGAAAATATTGAAATACCTAATTGGGCACTCTTCAGAACTACTTTACTCCTAGCCTTACAACTGAATAACTCATGTTGGTATTCACGACCAACAAAAGATATTGGCTTATTATCAATTACTATGTTGCTAGACACCCAGTCAGCGGAATTAGTAATCTGAAAATCTGGCAAAACTGCTGTTTTTATTATTCCTAAATGCTGGGACACCTGAAAGTTGGATGGTGTCATAACTCAGCACCCAGAGTCTCCTCGTATAATGTTATAAACTCCTCAGAAAAATCCAAAGACTTTTTCTTTAAACAACTGATTAAGCAACGTTCCATAGTCTTAACCCGCTCTGCATTATGTATCTCAGCCTGTGTCTTCCCCAACTCCTTTATAATAGAAGCCGCAGAATTTATCAGGGCTGCCTTTTGAGATGCTGATTGCTCTGTATCACCATAGACATCATGTAATAACAACTTTACCTGTGCTAACTGATTTATTAACTCTGTCTCTAGGTTTATTGAAGTTAAATCGTCTAATTTTTCGTTTATCCTATCCCGTAGGAGTATTAAATCGTCATTTGAATATCTGGTTAAATCGAGAAGGGTGCTCTGTAAGTTATCAAACATTTCTTTATTCTACTTATAGACTATGAAGTTGTCAAGGATACTTATTGTTTGTAAAGTTGGGACTGGTTGTAAAGTTGGGGCTGGTTGTAAAGTTGGGACTGGTTGTAAAGTTGGGGCTGGTTGTAAAGTTGGGGCTGGTTGTAAAGTTGGGGCTGGTTGTAAAGTTGGGGCTGGTTGTAAAGTTGGG
>VAPF01001487.1_pt1 | contig 19823 bp, 15 predicted proteins | sample 3393931 | NCBI WGS metagenome assembly VAPF01 (sample SAMN08290437, study PRJNA428436) | hydrothermal vent metagenome | isolation source: Deep-sea hydrothermal vent chimney | place: Atlantic Ocean: South-mid Altantic Ridge | depth 2773 m m | reverse complement strand
TAAATTCTTTTGAATACTGTTTTCTTGTTACCATTTCGATTTCCTCAGTTAAGTTAATTATCCTTAACTGAGGTGTATCAATCAATTAGACCACGTCATTCTAGCTTTAACCTGATGCCACTGATACATTAATAAAAAAGGGGTCAGTTTTATTTTATAATAGATAAAATCGTTATTTTTATAATTATACAATAAACCTGACCCCTTAACCTTTAGGTGTACAGTTTCATTAAGCCACAATACACGGGGTTCTGGGCTTCACAAAGGAAAGGGGGGGGGGAGGGGTATAGCGCCAGGGAAAATATTTTAGAACGATTTAAAATCCAAATATAATAAACAAACAGACCCTTCTGGGGGTCGCCAGAAAGGCTCAGGTGAAGAAGAGAATATATAACAGTACATTGTAGTCAATTTCTCTGGGTTTTCCTGTTAGTATTGACTAAAAATTATGGGTGATTAGGTATTATTAAGGCATGATTAGAATGATCATTATAATTATAGCTGCGTTGTTTATAGGTGTCCTTGTTTTTCAAATCGATGATGAGTTAGATCCTGGCGCAGCCCTATGGCTGGAAAAAATGAATTCACCGGAGACAAGTGAAGCATATTTTTTCCTTATGGGTTTTTTTTCCAAAGAGGGTGACGACCCTATTGTGGTAGGTAAAAGCATTTATCAGTCGATTAGGGAGGGTGAGGATCGATATATCAATGAAAAGATATTGTTCGACTACATTGATTATCCGAAAGAAAATAAAATTGCATTGCCAAAAGGCGATATTTATTGCTCAGCTTGGAAGCCAGGCTGCCTGAAATTGATTTTTGGAAATGTTGCGGAGCTGAAAAATGAGCTGAGTAGACATTCTACTCTTTTGGAAAGATATAGTATTTTTATTAGAAAAGATGGATACAAAACGTTAACTCGACCGAAGCTGACTGAACCTATTCCCTCTTATGAATATTTTTCAGCCTCCCACAGGTTAAACTCAATAAGAGCAATAGTTAAAGCTCATAATGGAGAACCTAAAGCGGCTGTGAGTGATTTATATACTAATTTTGAAATTCTTAGAAGGGCTTTGTATCGCCAGGATAATATCATTGGGAAATTGAGTGTTCTTATGATGTTGTCAGAAAACCTGGATATTATGTCAATTCTAATGCATGAATATGATTTGGATGGTTTTGATGAAATAGGAAAAATTACAAAGGAAGAAAGGGGTTTTGAAAATTTAATGGCAAGAGAACTGGGTATGATGCACGATACATACTGGAATCTTGATCGTTCTCCCGAGTTTTGGGAAATGAAAGGGAATTTTCCTGGGTGGTTTGTCAGGATATTGTTCAAGCCTAATATGAGTATAAATGCCGCTTATCCGGGGTACCATGAGGTTGCTAAAACATCACAACTTAGTCAGATAGCATTCGCCACTTATGTTCAGGAGAAGCCGGCTAAGCAGGTTATTTTTGAATCAGAAAAATCCGTGAGAAATTATATCGGCTCCATTTTAAATGGTATAGCAAGACCTGATTTTACTGAATACCTTGGGCGTTTTTTCGATATAAATTGCAAAATTGAGTTATTGAATTCATTTTTGGCCTCTGAGAGCCAAAAGAGTGAGTGGTCTAATGCTGTTAATCCTTATGGTTCAGCAGACACACCATCGGTTCACGAGAATGGTAGCAAGTTATGTTTTCAAGGACCGTTGGAAGACGCGCGTAATTTGCGGTGTTTAGTCATCAAGATATAGCGAATTAGGTTAGAGTTCAGTGGCTAGCAGTGTAGTTGATTCAGTGAGCGGCGAACTGATAAGCGCATTGGGGTTAGCTCAAGTTGCTCTTTCATACCCAGCGCACGTAGCTTTTCTCTTTTGAGACCCAGAGTCGATGGTCTTCGGTAATCTGTTCGAGATTGTTATCAATTAAACGATAGACACGAGTACCTCCCACATGAAAGATATGCGCGGTATTGGATTTAATAATCAATGCTGTGAATGTGCAGACATATCCTTTGTCGGGTGAATAACGATAAGGATTGTTGCGGGTTTGCAAATAGAGCCAGGAATTTGTTGCTTTTAATACATGTTGTACGGCAGTTTTGACTGTTCAGGACTCTGGGGTACAGTAGTCGTTTTCTAGAAAGTTTTTGATGGTGACTTCGCTGGCGTGTTGGCTGACACCACTGCTGCTTATGCCATCTGCCTGGGCAATGGCAATTCCTTTTGATGTCAGTTGTGGTTCTTTAGGGGTATAGGCAGCATGACAGTCCTGATGGATTTCCTTACGGCCTTTATCCGTTCCCTGTCCGATGGATATGTTTAGCTGGTTTGGTATTACTGAAAGTCACTTCGGCCCTGGTATGCCCGCAGGTTTTGGGTGTAACCAAAGGCCGGAGTTCTTTATGTTAAATTATTTGCTGATTTTACGGTCTGGGCATGTTTTTACATGTGTGTAGTATAAGGGTAGTGCGACAAACAACAGGCCGCCGACCAGATTTCCCAGAACCGTTGGTAGTTCATTCCAAATGAGGTAATCCGCAACAGTGAAGTCACCTCCCATAATCATGGAAAATGGGAACAGAAACATATTAACGATTGAGTGTTCAAAGCCCATGTAGAAGAACAACATGATTGGCATCCACATGGCGGCAATTTTTCCGGTTGCTGAGGTCGAGATCATTGCGCCAACAACACCCATGGAAACCATCCAGTTGCACAGCATGCCACGCATAAAGATGGTTAACCAGCCTTCAAGGCCATGTGCTTGATAGCCCACCGTTCGGGATTCCCCGATATGGCTGACTTTTTCTGCAATGGCACCTCCGTCGATATTGTAACCATAGGTTAAGACAAAGGACATAATAAATGCCACCGTCAGCGCCCCGCCGAGGTTGCCCAGAAAAACCCAGCCCCAGTTGCGTAAAATTTGTCTAACGGTCACACCGGGTCTTTTATCGAGCCAGGCAAGCGGAACCAATGTAAACACACCGGTCAGCAAATCAAATTTCATTAAGTACAGCATTATGAAGCCCACAGGAAAGAGTACGGAGCCAAGGAGAAGTGACCCGGTTTGTACGATGACCGTGATCGCAAACATGGCGGCAAGCGCTAAAACGGCCCCTGCCATGAAGGCGCGAATAACCGTGTCTCGCGCAGACATGTAAATTTTGGACTCACCCGCGTCCACCATTTTTGTAACGAATTCCGAAGGCTCTAAATAAGACATAGTTTTTTCCTTTTCCTCTCCATTGGATTAGCCAGTATTATTATTCGTGAAAGCATGTGGTTGGTGCTGTGCAGGTTTCAGGCCAAAAATACATTTCTTTGACAACCCTATGATTAGATGGTTTTTTTGATGAAAACGTATTTTTTTTGTGGAAAAAAATCTGGTCGCGCACAAAGTGTGTGCATGCTGCCACTTTGTGGTGCGTAAATGTATTAGCTTCATTTATTTTGGGAAGTGTGAGCAAGCTCACCGCCAGCCTACAAAAAGCAGGCGTTTTGGCCTAACTTAATGGCATTATCTTGCAACTCTTTCTAACTAACTAACTAATGTTATGCACTCAAATAATGGATCAATAATGGGCATTTTACATGATGCTACAACGTGTATCTGACTGAAGGCTGCGCAATATTAGATGTTTTCGGGTAATCGTTCCAACGCATTGGGAGGTTATGGTGTCATCGTCTTTTACGTTTTTGCGACCTCTGCGTTAAATACTCTGTGATTCGTAAAGCAGATTTTTTTAGCGCTTAATTTCTTTGGGTTTAATTTTCCATAGTTTACGGTGTAATTTTTTTGTTCAAGTGTCCGAGAGGTCGCTTGCTCTGGGGTTGTTTATTTCACATTTGAGAGCTGCGCAATATCCGTACTCTAAAAGGTTTCATCAGTCATTTTTGTTGGGTTTCCCCCAAAATTTCTGGGGGATGGAAGGCTGTCAGAAACAGAAGGCAGGGAGCAACCATAAAATGTGTTGGTGAAGAAAGTAATCAAACTAAAGTCAATATAAAAAAATTGGGTGCCAATATAGATACAGTCTCTCTGTCTGAAGGAATCATAAAATTACATGTGAAAAACAGGGTTCTTCACATACATTCCACACATTATCTTAATGGCTACTTTGGGATTTTCTACAAAAGAGAGTTACATTAAAAATGTAACCTGATATTCATTTGCGAGCGCCAATCGAAATTGTGATGAAATTGCCTGTTGATATATATGGGCAGGCAGATATAATAACTTGATGAATACCGAGTCCCTTGCTGCTCTGTTTAAAACCCTTTCTGAGCCAGTACGCCTGAGAATTATTTATTTGTTGCTGGAATCGGCTGAGCTATGTGTCTGTGATTTGGTGGACACATTGGGTCTGTCGCAGAGCGTAGTGTCACGCCATCTTGCCTATTTACGCAATAATGGCTTGGTGTCTACCCGGCGGGAGGGTGTGTGGATTCATTATTGTATCGTACAGGATTGCTGTGACCCGCTGTTTGAGCATATCCGCCAATGCGGTACGGTAAATAAAGAAATGCAGGCCGATCTTGTGCGGTTAAAGGCCATCAGTCAGTCGCACCAATGTCGCTAGTGCAAAGGGTATCTTTGTAACGTCATTAAGTTAACACGTCGTAGGTTGGTGGTGAGCTTGTGAACCCCAACGTTGCCAATATTGTTGGGGCTCACAAACTCACCGCCAACCTACAACAAGCAAGAAAACCGACTTAACTTAATGGTATTAGATGTATTCAGGAGCAGCGAACAGATTGCAAGATGCAGACTGGGATATTCCAGTCTTTTTTTAAATTTAGTATATTTGTTTATGCGCATATACGTTAATAAATATACAATAACGAGCGATAAAGACAAGTAATCATCATGGCAATTCGAGTCGGTATTAACGGTTTTGGGCGTATGGGAAAATTGGTGTTAAGAGCCGGGTGGGATTGTGCGGAACTGGAGTTTGTACACATTAATGACATCGCAGGTGATGCCGCTTGCCAGGCCCATTTGCTGGAATTCGATTCGGTACATGGCCGCTGGACGCATGATATTACGGCGACAACGGGCTCCATTTATACTCAGCATGCTGATCCAATGGGCGTGGACTGGGCTGCCAGAGGCATTGATCTGGTACTGGAATGCTCGGGTCAATTTAAAACCGAAGTGGCGTTGCAGCCTTATTTTGATCAGGATGTGAAGAAGGTGCTGGTATCCGCCCCGGTGCCCGCTCCGGCCTTGAATATTGTTATGGGCATTAACGATAACCTCTACGATCCTGCCCGGCATCACATTGTCACAGCGGCTTCCTGTACCACTAACTGTCTTGCTCCAGTGGTTAAGGTTATGCACGAAGGCATCGGCATTCGCCACGGTTGTATGACCACGATTCATGACATCACTAATACCCAGACCATTGCTGACAAGGCACACAAGGATTTGCGACGGGCACGGGCCTGTGGGCAATCGCTGATTCCCACAACAACGGGGTCGGCTAAAGCGATTACACAAATCTTCCCGGCATTAAAGGGCAAGCTGAATGGTCTGGCAGTGCGGGTGCCACTGCTGAATGCCTCGCTCACTGATTTTGTTTTTGAAGCGGAACGTGCAACATCTGTGGAAGAGGTTAATGCATTATTCCAAACCGCAGCGAATGGCCCGCTGGCCAGTGTGCTGGGCTTTGAGACCCGTCCGCTGGTTTCTGTTGACTATAGAGGTGATCCGCGTTCATCCATTATTGACGCGCCGTCCACCTTGGTGATTGATGACACACAGGTGAAAGTGCTTGCCTGGTATGACAACGAATGGGGTTACGTTAATCGTATGGCGGAGTTGGCCGTGAAGATTGCGCGGAGTTTGTAACTGTGGAGAGCCGTTTGTATCACTTACGCAACTATCTGCTGATTACTGGCGGCTATTGGGCATTTACGCTCACCGATGGCGCTATACGCATGCTGGTGGTGCTTTATTTTCATTTGCTGGGTTATTCGCCTTTTGAAGTTGCGATGCTGTTTTTGTTTTATGAGTTTTTTGGCATTGTCACCAATCTGGTGGGCGGATGGCTGGGCGCACGGATCGGCCTCAATCGTATTATGCATATCGGCATGGGTTTACAGGTGCTAGCGCTGTTAATGCTTACCGTGCCGGAGGCCTGGCTCAGTGTGGCTTATGTGATGGTTGCCCAGGCTTTGTCGGGTATTGCCAAGGATCTGAACAAAATGTCGGCCAAGGCCGGTGTTAAAACACTGGTACCACAACATAGCGACACACACAGTGATTCACGTTTGTTCAAATGGGTGGCGATGCTGACCGGCTCCAAAAATGCCTTGAAGGGCGTGGGATTTTTTCTCGGTGCGTTGTTGCTTGAGTTTGCAGGTTTTCGGAATGCCTTGTTGATTCTGGCGGGTGGTCTGTTGTTCGTATTGTTACTAACGGCAATTATGTTGCCGTGCGGACTAGGTAAAACGAAAAGCAAACCGACATTCACCCGGATTTTTTCCAATACATCAGCGATTAATGGGCTTTCTGCCGCGCGGTTTTTCCTGTTTGGTGCGCGTGATGTCTGGTTTGTGGTGGGTCTGCCGGTATTTCTTTTTTCAGTGCTGGGTTGGCGTTTCAGTGAAGTCGGGGCTTTTTTGGCTCTGTGGGTGATTGTTTACGGCATCGTCCAGTCCTGTGCTCCGATGATATTGCGCGGACATCATCCTGATGGAAAAACAGCACGCTGGTGGGCCTTTGCCCTGATGCTGATTCCTGCCGCCATCGCGCTGGCCCTGCAACAGGGGTTGGAACCAAACCGGGTGATTATCATTGGCCTGTTTGTTTTTGGTGCCGTGTTCGCCATCAACTCGGCGGTGCATTCCTATTTGATTGTTGCCTGGTCCGGTTACGACAAAGTATCCATGAATGTCGGTTTTTATTACATGGCCAATGCCGGTGGGCGACTGACCGGTACCGTATTGTCCGGGTGGATATACCAAACTCAGGGACTGGAGGGGTGTTTGTGGTGGTCAACCGCCTTTGTATTTGTAGCAGGTCTGCTGTCATTACGCCTGCCTGCGGGAATGAGAAAAACGCACAGCCGTAGCCGTAGGGTGGGCACGTAGTTTTTGCCCACGCGGTGATCTCACCATCGCTGTATCCGCGTGGGTAAAAAAGCCTGTCCACCCTATAATATACAGTTAAAGTAACCCTTCAATTATCGAGAAAAGATAAATTGAGGGGTTACGGTGTTTTTTTGGCAAGTCTTTTTTCCACTTCCAGTACATGCCGTGTTGTCGTCAGTATGGTATCCGGATTGAGGCTCATGCTGTCAATGCCAATCTCCACCAGAAATTCCGCCATTTCAGGATAATCCGAGGGTGCCTGCCCACACAATCCCGAATAACAATGGTTGCGTTGCGCACCTTCCACGGCGAGTTTAATCATTTGTTTTACGCCGGGATCACGTTCATCAAAGTCGAAAGCAATAATCCCGGAATCACGATCCACACCCAACGTCAATTGGGTCAAGTCATTGGAGCCGATAGAAAAACCATCGAACAATTTGGCGAATTCATCGATAAGAATGACGTTGTTGGGTATTTCACACATGACATAGATTTCCAGTTCATTTTTGCCGCGTTGCAGGCCGTGTTTGGCCATGGCTTGTAGTACTTTTTTACCTTCTTCAATGCGGCGACAAAACGGAATCATCAATTTCACATTAGTCAGTCCCATATCATCGCGTACTCGCTTCATGGCCGCACATTCCAGTGCAAACGCTTCGGCGTAGGCGGGGTGGGTATAACGGACTGCACCTCGAAAACCGAGCATGGGATTATCTTCATGGGGTTCAAAATCGACACCACCGAGCAGGGTAGCGTATTCGTTGCTTTTGAAATCTGATAAACGCACCACCACTGGTTTGGGCCAGAAAGCAGCGGCAATAGTGCCTACACCTTCGGAGAGTCGCTGCACAAAATAATCGGCACCATCGGCATAACCATTCACCAGTGTTTCCAGTGCGTCACGGGTACTGCGTTTGGTGATGCGTTCAGGATGCAGAAGGGCCATGGGGTGAGCTTTGATGTATTCATTAATAATGAATTCCAGACGTGCTAGGCCAACACCATCGTTAGGGAGAAATGAGGTGGAAAATGCCAGATCCGGGTTACCCAGATTGATCATGATTTTTGTTTTGGGGCGGGGTAGGTCGGAGAGGTCGGTTTCAGTGATGCCGTAATCAAGCTCACCCCGGAAAATACGACCTTCGCTGCCATCTGCACAGGAGACAGTGACCATTGCCCCTTCGTCAATGTTTTGTGTTGCATTGTCGCAGCCAACCACGGCAGGGACGCCCAGCTCGCGGGCAATGATGGCAGCATGACAGGTGCGTCCTCCGCGATTAGTGACAATGGCTGCGGCGATTTTCATGATCGGTTCCCAGTCGGGTGTGGTGGTATCAGCCACCAGCACATCGCCGGGGTTAAATTCGTGCAGGTGAGTTGCATCTGCAATATAACGTGCATGACCTGTGGCAATTTTGGTCCCCACGGCGTAACCGCATGCGAGAATCTCTCCTTGTTGGCTTAGGTGATACTGGCGCAGCATATTGCCCTGTTTTTGTGATTCCACCGTCTCCGGTCGTGCCTGCACCATATACAGTTCACCATCGATGCCATCCCTGGCCCACTCCATATCCATGGGCCGGGTTTCGCCTGCTTTTTCAGTGTAGTGTTTTTCCACTTTAATGGCGTAATCTGCCAGGGTGAGTACATCTTTATCACTGAGGCAGTAACGCTGGCGGCCAGCTTCGGGTACTGACACGGTGTGGGTGACTTCCTGCGAATCGTCCGTAGCGTAAATCATTTTGATTTGTTTACTGCCGCGATGGCGGCGTAAGACGGTACGATGGCCCGCCATGAAAGTGGGTTTGTGTACATAAAACTCATCAGGCTCCACGATACCCTGCACCACTGTTTCGCCCAGGCCATAGGCAGCGGTAATGAAAACCACATCACGAAAACCGGTTTCGGTGTCTAGTGAAAACATGACACCGCTGGCATCCAAGTCTGAACGCACCATTTTCATGATACCAATGGATAGGGCGACCTCAAAATGATCGAAACCGTTGTTAATACGATAGTGAATGGCGCGATCGGTAAACAACGATGCAAAGCACTGGCGACAGGTATCCAGTAGTTGTTCATTGCCACGGATATTGAGATAAGTTTCCTGTTGGCCTGCGAAGCTGGCCGTGGGTAAATCTTCAGCCGTGGCTGAGGAACGCACCGCCAGGCTCAGGCTGTCACCATATTCTTCCCGTAACAGCCGGTAGGCATCCAAAATTTGCTGCTGCAAAGTGTTTGCCAAGGGTGTGTTGTAGATAATTGCACGGGCCTTGGTGCCACGACGGGCAAGATCATCCATATCGTCGGGATCAAGCCCCTCCAGTGTCGCTCTCAATGCACCCCAACTATCGGCCTGAGTGAGTCCATCGCGATAAGCCTCGGCGGTTATAGCAAAACCATTAGGGACTTTAATGCCTTGTGGCCCGAGTTCCCGATACATCTCACCAAGAGAGGCGTTTTTGCCACCCACAAGAGGGATGTCATCGATGCCGATTTCGTTAAACCAACGAATGTAGTGATGCATGTTTACTTCTCCTGTCAAGCGTCCGGTGCTATAGGCAGATGGGCTTTTCATTCTCGGGCAGCCTCATCACTATTGGTGATCCTATTCCCTTGAGTTCCCTTAAAACAACCCGGGTAATTCAGTAGCGTGATCCATTGACGGAGACTGCTTTTCTTTGGTGCTTGTTTGTATCTGTTTAAGGTATCGTGGCAATGTTAGTATTTGACGAGTTTTGTTGCTTTTAGCTCAAGGTGTCATGACGATTGTTAATGCCCTTTATATCATGAAATACCCTGCTATTAGCATCACTCAACCATCCATTTCTTTTCGGGCTCTGTGAAGTAGTTTGCCATCTGGGTGTGTACGTAAAGTCTTTAGCGGTACCTATTTTTGTGAGGTGATTTGATCAGCGCATATTTTCGGTGAAAATTACTTTAGCACTTGATTCACGTTAAAGACTACTTGGGTAAAGCGGCTTCAATCCATCATCATAGTGTTGTCCGGTAGCTTTCTTTTCTTGCAGGCCGTGCTTGAATGCATCCCATAACATGGCACCGTTCCAATTCGTGGTTTCAGCAGCGTAGAGGCTGCGATCAAGCTCATGAATTTGTTCTTGTCCTGTTTCGATGCGTGCCGCAAGCGTATTCAGACTGTGCGGTGGATCATCGGGCCAATAGCTGTGGCCAAGTTTCAGCAATGCCTGGGCAGCGGTATGACGATCATTAGCAGTGCAGGCCTTTTCCAGTTTGGGCAATTCGTTTTTATCAGTAACTGGCACATGGGCTCGCGGTCGCTTTTTTATCCGAAGAGCCCTTATCGCCCATATCAGAACGAGGGCTAACAATATTCCTCCACTAACTATCAGCCAGCGCGGGTTATTTTGCTCGGTGTTTTCTGCTTGAAGACGTGTTTCCTGTTTTTCAGTCATCGCACCAGAAACAGCACCGGGTTGCACCGTGAATTGCCACGCGGGCAGGGTGGTGCTGGCGGGTTTGTCCTGGCGCGTATTCCACCAGTTAAGAGTAACTGGTGGAATATCCAGTGTACCCTGTGCGTTGGGGATGTAAGTCAAAGTGTGGGTGCGTAGGCCGTAGATGGTTTTGCCATCGGTGCGATTTTCCTGTGTCGGTGTCTCCGGGTATAAGCGGGTATTGGTGGGTTCGATAATGTCCAGTTCAGGAATTTGTGAGCCGGACAGTCCCATGACTTGAATGGTAATGGTGCGTGTGACCGGTTCACCGACAACGAACTGCGGCGGGTTTTCCGTCCAGCTGTCACCAAGTTCTATGGTTTCGGCTGGCAGCCATGGATGACTGGCGTTGGCAGGGCGTGGTTTGACAACCATGTCGATGGCGCGACTGCGAATGTTGACGGGTTGACCCGGGTTGGCGAATGGGTCGTTCAACAGCCCGTTGCGGAAAAAAGGGTCATTGGCAAAGGGGCTGTTGGTGAGAAATTCATCCATGGAATTGCGTGGGCGGCGATTGTGTTGCTGTTGCTGCACGGCGATACGGCCCTGAAAACGGGTGGGTGGAATTGACAGGTTGCCGCTTTTTTCTGCGGAGATGACGTAGTTACGCTCGATGACTCGATACTCGCGGCCATTGCGTACAGTAGTGTAGCGCTTGTCTTCGCCGAGGCGTTCAACCACGGCATTTTTTACTTCGGGGGCGCTGATTTCGCCTTCTTGCAGGCGGTCGTCATAGTAGAGGCGCACAATATAGGGTATTTGTTGTTGCACATATACCGGTTTATCATCCGTGCTAATTTCACTTTCGATGAATACGTGCTGACCGATGTCCAGTGCCGGTTGTCGCGGTGCTTCGTTGACCGTCAGTGTGATGGCATTGGTACGTTGCCCGTTAACGTTGATGGGTGGAATGTGAAATTGGCCCTCGCGACGGGGCTGTAGTTGTACATGCCACTGAATTTTATCACTGCGCCGGCCATTGAAGATGCGCACCTGGGTGCTGGTATGGGTGCCCAGTACCTCGAAATCCTTTTCCAGAGGGGAGAGGTCCGGTTGCTGGCCGGATGACTGGTCGTCGCTTTCGATGGTCAGGACAAAGATGTCATCGCTATAAATGGTGTCGCGGTCAAGGCTGGCACGCACGGCGGCTGTACCAGGGGCTGTTACTAACAGCAGTAGCAGTGCTAGTAAAGTGGCTGACCACAGGGACCGGCGACGCGGGTTTTGCGTCGGATTGTTTGGCCGGATGCTCATTAGTGTGTTCTCCATGACTGATATTGCTACTTGATGATCAGCGTCTGACATCTATGAACCGGGTAGGGTGGAACAAGTGCAGCGGTTCCACCAAGCGGGGAAGAAAGATATTGGTGGAACCGCTGCGCTTGTTCCACCCTACAATTTTACTCTGTCTTGAATAGTGTGGAACAAAAAAATCCATGAACACCCCAATTCTACCATCTGCCTGGTTAGGGCGTAACCTGATGGCCATGGGGGATACGGGTGTTACGGCGACTGTTTTTCGACCTTTGTCCCGGCCTTCTCCCAATCCCGAAAGAGGGAGTAGCGTCAACAATCTTTGCTGATAGTTTTCGGCAGTCGAGCAGCATAATATGAAAAAACGGTTATTGGTATTGGTAGATATCCACGGTTTTATCATTCACGACAACAAGCAACTTGTCAGCTTTTAGGTAAGCAAACAAGGCAGGTCCATCCCCTTCTGCTGATTTGGGGATAATCACTTGATCGATATTTTTGTTTTTAAGGTCATAAAGCAGTACCTGTCCATTATATAAACCCAAGACTGCCTTGCCTAAGGAATCAAGATAATATGCATACTGTAGGCTGGAATTTCCTGTGGATGGCAAGGTTATTTTATCGAGATTCCAACCATTTTCCTGTTTTTCGATATAGCCAAATGTAGACTCTGTATCATCACACTTGAAAAAAACAAATGTGTTATGACGAATAGACTTTTTTGTTAATGGGCCAGAGAGTAAAAAATAGGGACTTGAACTTGAGAAAAAACTGCTGCAAGGCTTTGCTGACCAAAGTACACGACTATCGTCGATTGAGCGTATATTAATCTCCCCATTGTTTGTTGCCACCAACAAATGATTATCGATAAGAGCAATGTTGGACACTTTGCGCGATGCATACCCGCTGCCAATCTGCCAGGTTTCTTTCAGCTTGCCATCCGGTAAAGTCCAGTGCATGATGCTTTCATCATGATAACCTGAAGTAATGTAATCATTACCATTTTTAGTCATTAACAAACCGGTCTGGTATGCATGCCAATCTTGTCCAGGGTCTTCCTGTGTGTCATGGTCTACAGAAAATACTTTAGTGCCAACGATAAAATTCTGGTGTTTTTCTGACCAGAAAATTTCACTATTACTAAAGCTGGAGAGTATCAATGGATAACGTTGATCAATTTTTTGGTTTTGTATATTGTAAAATTCGGTTTTGTCATCAGAGAAAAATATAATATGGTTATTGTGCCATTGTGCTCGCAGGGATATAAAGTCCACAATGGAAGAATTCGCTCGGTCATTGAAAATTTTATGGAATGTAAGTGGCTGGGTAGTACTCATCAACCAATAAATTTGATGCATATCTTCGATGAAAACGTATTGACCGTTTTCCGAAGCGCTAATGTTAAGGGCACCACCTTTAAAGGTATTTTTTAACTCCTGAACTTTAATAAAGGTATCCGCCAAGCAAGTGAGCGGTATGAATAATAATGAAAATATTACAGGGCTCATCATTTTTTTAATCGTTATTGGTATCAAATTCATTGGTATTCTCACTTATGATGTAACAACGTAGCCAAAATAATAATCGCTAAATTCGTATAGTGATAATTTTTTAGGGTTCATTTCTCTGGCCTCCAAACCCCAGGTAAATACCTGTAAATTAAATTTTTCATCTTTTATTTTATCTGTATTTGTTGAAGGTGGATTTCCCATCCTCAAACGACGACTCATGACCGCCCAGTGGTTGGGGGTGAGGCTCATTGTTATCGGAGTTTTCAGTGATTTTGCTGAGAGAAACAAACAGACATTTTTTCCTTCCTTAAAGGCGGTTTGCGCTTCTAACAGGCTGTCTACACTTTTATCAGAAAATAAATTTGTATGCTTTCCTACATGTTTATAACCTGCATCTTTAAACCAGGATTCCAGTCTGTCTGGCAGTGTTATGCCAGAAAACTGATCTGTATCAGAATCATAATGATGAAAAAAATTTGATGAATCGGTCAGGCTGGCCAGTGTGACCCAGTCGATACTGTCCATCTCTCCAGGTAATTTTGCTTTTTTGCAGCTTGATGAGGGTTTTATGTGTAAGTCATTAATTTTTGTTTCCCCATGAAAGGTATAATTCAATGACAGACTTTACATAAAGTGCCGGACAATTCTTGGCCAAGCAATAAAAAAATACAGCGGGGACGCATAAACTTGTACTCGCCTGGTTAATCGTCCACGGCTTAACTATTCTGCTGCCTAAATGTTCAATTATTTTTTTCACAGCACCTTTTCCGTTGTTCTCACCACTAAAAGCAGGCATAAAGTTTGCTGTATTGCTTAATTTAACTAATTGAGAAATCAGTAGTTTGGCGCTGGTTAAATCCCGGTTAATAATGCGGGTTGCCAGGTGTAAGGGTGTTGTTAGTGCCTTTAAACGATGCTGATATTTGCAGTTTTGACATTTCACTTCCTTGCGATCAATTTTTGATAAAGACATAATTATTTTGGGGCGAAAGCTCACCACTAACCTAAACAAGCAGGAATTTTGTCATTAGCTTAATGATATTGCATCGCTGCTGATCGTCACCAAGGCTGCGCACTGCCAGTCCCCTTACGTTGTGCTCGCCGTTGATATTGATACTGAAACTTGCGTCGCAACAGGCCTCCAGGGTCATCCGGAATACGCCGCAGCCATTGCTCGGCGGCCATCTGTTCTTCGCTGCTGAGGGTCTGGGCCTGAGTGGGTGGATTGTCCGCCTGCGCTGTCTGTTGTTCAGGTGCTGACGGTGGCTCGTTGTTGTCTGCTTGTTCCTCTCCTGGTTTTTCACCGGTGGTGCCTGCGGTTTTTTCCTGCTCTTTTGCTGCATCGCCCGCCTGTTCTTCTTTCAGTGCTTTGGCGGCGTCGGCAAAGGTATTGTCGTCGGTATCTTGTGGCGTTTCGTCCTGTTGATCCTGCTGCTCTTGTTGGTTCGCTGTGTCTTGTTGTGACTGCTCGCCTGATTCACCCGACCCGGCTTGTTGATCCTGACTGGAGGATTCGCTCTGCTGGCTTTCCTCGCTGTCTCCCTCATTGTTATTGCTGTTTTCACCTTCTTCCGTTTCTTCCGTCTGTTGCTCCTGCGATTGATCGCTCTGTTGCTGTTGTTGCTGGCGCAGTAAAGCCTCGACCGCTGCTTTATTGGCTTGTGCATCCTCCATCGTTTCAGGTGTCGATTTCAACGCCGCTTCATAGGCGGTGATGGCTTCTTCGTAACGCCCGAGTTTTGCTAGTGCGTTGCCGCGGTTGTAATCGGCAATGGTGCCGCTGGCCTGAGAATAGGCTCCCAGTGCCTGTTCATAATTGCCACGCCGGTATTCGGCACTGCCGCGCAGCAGCGGGTCTTTGGCCACCTGACTGGCGCGGTCGTAGTCCTGTTCCGCTAGTGCCTTGCTGGCTTGTTGATCAGCACGTTGCCAGAGGTCATCCCAGCCCACGGCCATGGCCGGTTGCGGCGGCAACAGCACGCCAACCATCAACACTACACTCAACAGCCAGCCACGGCGGAAGGCCAGTGCCGCCAACGGCAGCAGTAACACTACCAGCCAGGGGCCGCGTGATTGCCAGTCCTGTCCTTGCAGGTTATCGCTTATGGTGTTTTCGGTATTTATTGTGGTGTCGCTAGCCAGTAGAGCGGCGATGTCACCCCCGTTACCACTGAAACGGCGGTAGTGCCCGCCACCAGCTTCGGCTACAGCTTTGAGCGCATCGGTTTCGAGCGGTGGCCGGATAAGCTGGCCATCTTGCGTGCGCAGCAGCTGTCCTTGTTCATTGGTCAGCGGCTCGGGGTTTTCCGTACCAACACCGAGCACCGATACGCGATAACCCTTGCTGTGCAAGTCTTCGGCGACATCACGAGCTTTGTCTCCACTCACACCATCAGCCAGCAGTAGAATCTGGCCGTTGACCAGCCCCGCCTGTCGCAGCAGTTCACCGGCTTTTTGCAGGCCGAGGTCGGCACGGCTGCCTTGTACTGGCATCAGCTCCGGGTCCAGGGCTTTGAGCAGGGCGCTCAGGGTATCCGCATCGCGGGTCAGCGGGGTGACGGTGAAAGCATCACCGGCAAACACCACTAGCCCGGTCTGGCCTTCCTCGTCACGAGCCAGGATGTCCTCAATTTTGAAACGTGCCCGTGCCAGCCGCGAGGGTTTGAGGTCACGATTGAGCATGGAACGAGACAAATCCAGCACAATGACCCGTGCTGCGCTGGTTTGGAACAACGGTCGTGGCTGCTTTTCCCACACCGGGTCGGCTAGGGACAGTGCCGCGATCAGCCAGCTCAGACCGAGCAGCCATAACAATAAATAGCTGGTTTTCTGTGTTTGCCCCATCAGCAACAGCGGTTGCAGTCGGGCATCGATGATGCGGGTCCACGGGTTGTTGCCCGTGGCCGCGTGACGCAGGAACCATACCAGCAATGCCAGCGGAATCAGTGCCAGCAGCCACTGGGGCTGAAGGAAATGGAAATGTTCAGGCACGGGACACCTCATTACGGGGGCGTACTGCCATGCGTCCACGCAGGACAGTAGCCAGGGCAATTAACACACTGAGCAACAGCGCTGCACCCAGTGGCCAAAAATAGAGTTCATTGACAGGTCGCCAGGTCTGCTTGTCCTCAGAGACGGGTTCAATGCGATCCAGCAAGGCGTAAATTTTTGCCAGCTGGTTGCTGTCGTGGGCACGGAAATAACGTCCCCCGGTTTTTTCACTGATAGCTTTGAGATTACCCTCGTCGAGGTCGCCTGTTGATACGCGGCGCATACCGTAGGGTGTTTGAATCATCATTTCGCCACTGCCAATGCCGATGGTGTAAATGCGCACCTCTTCACGAGCGGCCAGATCGGCAGCCTTGAGTGGGTCAACGTTACCCGCCGTGTTGGCACCATCAGTGAGCAGGATCAGCACTCGGTTACTGGCCGGTTCCTTGCGCAAACGCTTGATGGCCAGACCGATGGCATCACCGATAGCGGTTTGCTGACCGGCCAGACCGATTTGCGCCTCATCCAACAGGGTGCGCACGGTGTTACGGTCAAAGGTCAGCGGTGCTTGCAGGTAGGCTTCGTCGCCAAACAGGATCAGGCCGATGCGGTCGCCCTTGCGCTGTTCGATAAAATCACCGGCCACGGCCTTGACTGCCGTCAGGCGGCTCAACTGGAGGCCACGGGTCTGCATGTCCTCGTTTTGCATGGAGCCGGAGATATCCACCGCCAGCATCAGGCTACGGCCACTGACGGGCAAATGTACGCTCTCGCCGATCAACTGCGGGCGCGTTGCCGCCAGCACCAGCAATACCCAGGCGAATATGGCCAGCAATAATCGCAGGCGGGAGCGTGGACCGCTGTGCGTTTGCAGGTTGTCTTGCAGGGCTGCGTAAAAGGGGATGTGCAGCGTGGCCGGGGCCACGCCGGGCGCACGGGGCAGCAGCAGGGCCAATAGTGGCAAGGGCAGGGCGGCAAACAGCCAGGGCCAGGCGAATTCAATACTCATTGTTAATGCTCATTATCAGTGACTCATTTTCTTGTTTATCCATTCGTGCATCGTAAGGTACTCAGCGCCGCCAGACCCACATCGGCGGGCAGGCTGGGTTTCGATGATGCAATGGACGGCAATGGTATCGTGAATCAGCTTGTTCTGGGTATCTGTTAGTGTTTGATTGCTTGCTTGCCTGTTTTTGTAGAAAATTATTTGAGGGTGGATTTGGTTTTTCCAAGGGGGGGATGACAAAGCAGTGCCCGGCTATTTGTGGTTTTAACGATTGACCTTTTTTCATGGATGGTTCGTGGCATTCAGTTGCTCCGGCAAATGTCTTGAGACGTTGTTGGGGTAATGACACCCGTAAACTACTGGAGGCCGCATCGATTATCATCATAAACAGAAGGTGCTGATTCGGCCAAAGGTACAGCAGGTAATAAAAACGATGGTGATTGCTATCTGAAAAGAGGAGTCCAGGCAAAATATTCAGCGCATTTTGATGATGATACAATGAGCCTGAGCTGTAAGTATTATTGCTTTTTTCGGGGAGAGCTAGTATCTCAACTCAAGCTAGAATAGCGGCAAATAAAAAGGAATTTTTAATGTCGAATAATATAGATTATGACTTCATCAGTGTTTTGGAAGGTGGTCAGCATCTCGAAGGATATGTGCCCGCAGAGAATCAAAGCAAAAGCGGAGTGACGATTGCAACTGGTTTTGATCTGGGGGCAAGAGACGAACAAGATTTGAAAAAGCTAGGCTTTACGTCAACATTGATCGACAAGCTGAAACCTTATCTGGGTATGAAATCAACTGATGCGGTGAATTTGATTCGTATAACCCCACTTTTAATCAAAAAAATCGAAGCAGGTGTGATTGATAAAGCAGCAAAGAGTTCTATCACAAATTTATTGATCAGAAAGTACAATGCTGCCATTAAGCCGCCGCAAAAAACATTCGTATTTTTACCGAAAGAAGCACAAACGGTGATTGCTTCAGTTTATTATCAATATGGTGATCTTTCTGTAGAAGCTCCCAAATTCTGGACAGCAGTAACAAGCCAGGATTGGAAAAAATCCGTGGATATTCTCAACAATTTTCAAGACAGGTACTCAACAAGGCGCAAAAAAGAAGCCATTTTTTTGAAAAAGGTTCTTTAAATTGGAGAATCATCAATGATAACGAAAAAAATGATGAACGTTGGTAAGAAAATTGTTCCTGTTTTTATTGCTTTGATCTGGCTGTCAGGGTGTCAATATGAACATATGCATTTACCAAATCAATATCCGCCTGTGGCAGTCTTGCTTGAATACAAAGCCAAAAATAATGAGGCGTTACCGGAACTGAAGTTTACTAAAAATGACAAGAGAATTACAGTTAAAAACTGTAGAGGATTAATTTCCCATATTAATAAGCTTGAACTTATTGAGACCGATAATAACTATCGGGCTTATTCATATTACCAATCTTGCATTGCTTCTTTGATTTACAAGAAAGGAAGAATAGCAACTATTAGTTTTTACGATGGGAATTTTTCAAAAACAATTTATAATGATTTTGACCTTTCTTCATTAAAGTCGTCAATCAGGCCTAAACTTGATGAAAAAACACATACTTTTTTTGACTTGAAGTATAAGCAATCAGGTAATGAAAACAGAGTAGTGATTGATCGCCCAACATGGCATTATAAATTCTCTCTTCTTGCAAGAGGTGATTTTAATAATGATCAAGTTGAAGATTTATTGGTTGGTTTTTTAGATGAGTCAAAAAGTGCTAGTTATTTCACGGATACTACTTTTATTTTGGTGAAAACTAAAAAAAATATGTTGTGGGTGGCAGAAAAAGTTGAAAAATATATTGATTAAGAATCGTAAAAAATCTGGGAAAGAGTGTCTCCCCAATGTCATTAAGTTAACAAATTAGTAGGCGGGTGGTGAGCTTGATAATCCCACGTTACCAATGCTGTTGGGGTTCGCAAGCTCACCACCAACCTACAATAAGCAGGCGCTTTGGCTTAACTTGTGCCCGTCCGAAAACCATCTAACCTCATGATTTAATATAAAAAACCACTCCATTCCTGGCGCGAAGAACGCCATAATAAAGCAGGCCTTCCACTGAAAACCTGCAAAAAACTGGTTTTCTTTATAAAACTTCGAGGATTTACCCGATGCGCCAGATGAAAAACCCACAACTTCATTTTGGCGAAGTCAATATTGCCAATATCTACATTGATGCACGTTCTCACGATGATGTCCCGGCCATCCTCAAGGGATTACAATATATTGACACTCAGGATGCCGCGCGAAAAAAGGTATTTCGGACACTTGAGGCCATCATTGACCCATCTGTCAGGTATGGAATTGTGGAAGATTTTTGTATTGGCAACCGTAAAGCTGGGCCTGAATTGTGATTTTGACCGACTACAAGAGCTCGCGAATCAACATAATACTCTTCGTCAAATGTTGGGCCATTCTGGCTGGGAAGATACGACTGCTTATAAGTT
>VAPF01080870.1_pt1 | contig 19994 bp, 18 predicted proteins | sample 3393931 | NCBI WGS metagenome assembly VAPF01 (sample SAMN08290437, study PRJNA428436) | hydrothermal vent metagenome | isolation source: Deep-sea hydrothermal vent chimney | place: Atlantic Ocean: South-mid Altantic Ridge | depth 2773 m m | reverse complement strand
TTCATCGCAAAAACCGACCCCGGTAACAACCCACCAGCACCCGCCAGGCTCATCAACTGCAAAAATTCACGTCTGGATATAGACATAAATAAGTTCTCCTCAAAAATTATTAATTTGGCTATTAGACGGAGAATCCTGCTGTTTATTCATAAGTTATTCAGAAATTATCCAGAAATACCAGATAATAAGGGATGAGACTATGGTTATGCGCCGCAGAGAAAATAGCGTATTTGTTTGCTGTTTATTTAGTGCCCGGGATAATGATTGCGTTATTGATATGGTATGATATGACTGTCAATCAAGGGGTCTGATTCATTCGGGTGTCTTATCTATATTATCAGAGAGTTAACCAGGGAGTTGTTTTATGTTTATTTTCCGTAACCGGGTAATGCCATTCAGTTTACTGACTATTCTTGCCATTACCCTGTTGTCTGCCTGTGCCAATACAAAATTGACAGGAGTGTGGCATGATCCGGATAATCATAAAAGTTACCATAATATACTGGTTATCGGTATTGGCAATAGTGAACAGAACCGACGTCTTTATGAAACGAATCTAGTTAAAGAACTGAAAGCGATTGGCGTGACTGCAGTGCCCAGTTATAAACTTCTTCAGGATGCTAGCAAAATTGACCGGAAATCCATTACAAAAGTAATTAAAGGGAAGGGTGTTGATGCAGTACTGGTAACCCATCTGCTGGCTGTTGATGAGGAGGAGGTGTATCGTCCATCAATGAATCACGTGTCAGTTTATAGTAACGGATATTATGGTGGTCTGTACAGTTACTATCCATACGTAAACAGTTACATTCATAGTCCTGGTTATTTTACTACGCACAAGATAGTGACTCTGGAAACAAATCTGTATGATGCGAAAACAGCAAAACTGGTATGGTCCGCGCGCAGCCGAAGCTTTTCACCAGAATCGGTTGATGAAATTATTGTCGATCTAACCAAACTGGTTATTCACAAACTTGCCGAACAGGGTGTTATTATTAAAAAATAGATGAGTATATAAACAGAAAGATCCATGGTAACGGCGGATTGCTACGGCTGTTCTGTTTATAACTCATTCAATGATTACTGCGTTCAACGATTACTGCGGCCGGATACCTTTATTTTCATGTTTCAACCAAAAGAACTGTTTATCGGTTTGCGTTATATCCGTGCAAAACGTAAGAATCAATTCGTCTCTTTTATTGCATTTATTTCAATTGCCGGTGTTGCGCTGGGTGTGTTTGCATTAATCGTTGTTTTGTCCGTAATGAATGGCTTCGGAGACGAGCTACGCACTCGTACCCTGAGTATGACTTCTGATGCGACTATCACCGGCTATGATGGTTTGCTGGGCGACTGGCCATCAGTAATGGCAAAGGTCGAAAAAAATAAAGACGTTGTTGCGGCTGCGCCGTATATTAGTAAAGAAGTTATGTTAACGAACGGGCGTCGGGTGAGCGGGTCGATTATTCGCGGGATTATTCCTGCTGATGAGGAACGGGTTTCAACGGTTGCCAGTAAAATGATCTCGGGTAGTTTACGCAATTTGAAAGCGGGTGAGTACGGTATTGTTCTTGGTCATGAGCTGGCTAATACCCTGGGGTTGCACAAGGGTGACCCGGTTACGGTAATTACCCCGCAGGCAAATGTTACTGCGGTAGGGGTAATGCCGAGATTACGACGTTTTCGTGTTGTCGGCGTGTTTGAAGTGGGTATGCACGAATTTGACAGTGCTATGGCCTATATTAATATGACGGATGCGGCGAAACTGTTCCGTTTGCATAATAAGGTAAATGGCGTGCGCCTGAAACTGGACAACCTGTTTGAAGCACCCCGCATTTCACTTGATATTGAAAAAGCCTTCGGACCTGATTACTGGGTGCGTGACTGGACCAAACAGCACCGTAATTTTTTCCGTGCATTAAAAACAGAAAAAACGGTGATGTTTATTATTCTGTTAATGATTATTTCAGTGGCGGCATTAAATATTGTTTCTACTTTAATGATGTCGGTAACCGATAAGGAGCCTGATATTGCCATTTTACGTGCCATGGGAATGACTCCCGGCAGTATTATGCTTATTTTTATGGTTCAGGGTGCCTTTATTGGTTTGTTCGGAACACTCATCGGGGTCGCCCTGGGGGTGCCAACCGCGCTGAATGTTTTTGAAATTGTCTCCTGGATAGAACGTTTGTTCCACACTAATTTTTTACCGGAAAATGTGTATTACATCAGCGTTATTACGGCTGATGTACGTTTCCATGAAGTCCTTACCTACGCACTATGTGCTTTTGGTGTGACCATTCTTGCCACTATTTTTCCAGCATGGCGGGCATCGAGAACATTACCGGCACAGGCACTGCGTTACGAGTAATCTATGTCATCTGTTGCACCATCATCTGTCGTACCATCATTTACGCTGGAATCCCAGTCACTGGGAAAATTTTATGCTAATGGTAACGGGCATAAATTACATGTCCTGAAAGATATTAGTTTCAGTATTCACACCAGTGATACCATTGCCATTATTGGTACGTCGGGTTCGGGTAAAACCACATTACTGAATCTTCTGGGCGGGCTGGATGATGCCTCTACGGGTAAGGTGCTATTAAACGGTATGAATATTGAGACCTTAAATGAAATAAAACGCAGTAAGGTTCGAAATCAGTATTTTGGTTTTATTTACCAGTTTCATCATCTGCTGGCTGAATTTACCGCTCAGGAGAATGTTGCCATGCCATTACTGATTGCCGGGGAAAAAGCATCTATTGCGGCAGAAAAGGCGGCGGATATTTTAAATGAGGTTGGTCTGGGTGATCGTATGCATCATAAACCGAGTGAACTATCCGGTGGTGAACGACAACGCGTGGCCATTCTACGAGCGGTAATTCATCAGCCTGATTGTGTGTTTGCCGATGAACCAACGGGCAATCTGGATCGAAAAAGTGCCGAGCAGGCAATTGAGTTGATTATGCGGCTCAACAGGGAATTTCATACAGCGCTGATTATTGTGACTCACGACCATGAAATTGCTGACCGTATGGATACGATTTACACGCTAAATGATAGTATGTTATTAAAAACAGGGTAGAATATCGAATTCGAAAAAATAATAGATGATTCTTTTTGCATATTTTAGTAACTAATGACGATGGTTATCGTGCGCCGGGTATTTGTGTGCTGGCCGATGCGCTGGTCGCACAATATCCAGTATCTATTGTTGCGCCGGAGCGTAACTGTAGTGGTGCCAGTAGCTCACTAACCCTTGAACGGGGTCTGCGCGCCGTTGAATATAAAAAAAATGCTTATTACATTGATGGTACGCCGACAGATAGCGTTCACCTTGCACTGACCGGGCTGTTGAAAACTGAACCGGATATTGTTGTTTCCGGGATAAATGCCGGTACCAACATGGGGGATGATGTTCTCTATTCCGGTACGGTTGCAGCGGCGATAGAAGGCCGGCATCTGGGGTTGCCAGCGATTGCTGTATCAATGAATAGTTACCAGCCAGTGCATTATGATACGGCGGCCAGAGCCGTGCTGATACTGCTTGAAAATATGCGCCAGACTTCCTTTGCAAATTACACTATTCTAAATGTAAATGTACCGGATATCCCCTGGTCTGCTATACAGGGTTTTCAGGCCACACGTCTTGGTAATCGACACCAGTCGGAGGGGGTTATCAAACAGGATGATCCGCGTGGTGACCCTATGTACTGGGTTGGGCCACCGGGTGCAGCACAGGACGCTGGTGAGGGTACCGATTTTTATGCGGTTAAAAATCACTATATTTCAGTAACCCCTTTGCAGATAGATTTAACACGCTATGATAGCCTGCCGCAGATTAAATCATGGTTGCCAGCTTCACTTCCTGATGCTGACACCAGGTAACTCGGGCTTGTTTATACCCATACATAAATTAAATCGGTCAGTGTATAGATGTTGAACAGAAATATACAGGGTATAGGCATGACATCCCAGCGCACACGTGATCGTCTGGTGGTGCGTTTGCGCGAAAAAGGTATTCGTAATGAGCGTGTTCTGGAAGTTATCCGTACCACGCCACGGCATATTTTTGTGGATGAAGCGATGGCGCACCGTGCCTATGAAGACACGGCGTTGCCGATTGGTCACGGGCAGACCATTTCACAGCCCTATACGGTTGCACGTATGACAGAAGTTCTGTTAGCTGCCGGGATACCGGATGTTGTGCTTGAAGTGGGCACTGGCTCCGGTTATCAGTCTGCGATATTGTCACGTCTGGTTGCCAAGGTTTATACCGTTGAGCGCATTAGTGCGCTGTTACAGAAAGCACGTGATGCACATCGCCAACTGGGTCTATTAAACGTATTTTCCAAACACAGTGATGGTGCCTGGGGCTGGCCACCAAAAGCACCCTATCCGGCAATTATGGTGACCGCCGCGCCTGAACAGGTGCCACCGTCATTGCTGGAACAGCTTGCTGTTGGTGGCCGAATGGTTATCCCTGTCGGTTGTGTTGGCGGGCAACAGCAATTGAAACTATTTGTCAGAAATCAGGACACAGTTAAAGAACAGGATCTGGAAATGGCAAATTTTGTGCCGCTACTGGATGGAGAGGTACGATGATATTTTCCAGATTATACTCAAAAATGATGGCCTGGGCGGCGCATCCGTACGCCGAGCGTTACCTGGTGGTGGTCAGTGCTTTTGAATCTATTTTTTTCCCCGTGCCTACCGCCCTTATGGTAGCACCGATGGCTGTGGCCAGACCTTCAAAAGCGGTACGCATTGCAAGCATTGCTACCGTTATGTCGGTTCTGGGGGGTGTTGTCGGCTATTATCTGGGCTACTTTGCCATTGCCGCGATAGAACCACTTATTCATCATGTGGGTTATTGGGACAAGTATATGGAAGCACGGCAATGGTTTGGCGAATGGGGGTTCTGGGCAGTGGCTGTGGCCGGTTTTTCACCAATTCCGTTTAAACTATTTACCTTGTCTGCCGGTGCGCTGGCAATGCCGATAGGTTCCTTTATTCTGGCGGCATTAATTGGCCGCGCGTCACAATTTTTTATGGTATCACTGCTAATGGCGTGGGCAGGACCAACGTTGGAACCCGTTGTGCGTAAATATATAGAATGGCTGGGCTGGCTAACTGTCATTATTATTGCATTGGTTATCTACTTACATTAACGGTATATTTGCCGGAGGCGTTTAAACTGGTCGTGTCTGCATGTATGCTAAAACTAAAATTTCCATTTCGGTTCATTACGGTGATGGTTTTATTGCTGCTGCAAGCCTGTGCCACAGATATAGAACGATGGAACCCGAATGATTATACAGTGCAACGTGGTGATACGGTATATTCTATTGCCTGGCATTATGAACTCGACCCTGTTGCTCTGGCGCGCTGGAATAATATAGACAAACCGTTTCTGATTCGTCCCGGTCAACGCCTTCATATCGGAAAACCACGGAATTATCAACATCAACAATCAAAGCAGTCGGTTACTACCACAGTAATCACACCAGAGCCTGTAACGAAAATTCCACTGGAAACCAGCCCGTTGGAAATCAGAGTTAAATCGGGTGATACCCTTTACGCACTATCAAAAAACTATCATCTTAGCGTAGCGAAACTGGCGCGATTAAACCACCTGAAAAAGCCCTATGAACTCATACCCGGGCAGATTCTGCGGCTGAAGCCATCGGCAGAGGCGCAGCAGCATGGAGTTGCCCGCTCGAGCAGTCATTATCAACGAGTCAGACCTGAGCAGACAAGGACAGCTAGATCGTCAACTCCGCCGGTTGTAGTATCCGCACACAAATGGCCGACAACCATACATTGGCGATGGCCGGTAAAGGGCAAGGTGATGAGGCGCTACCAACGCGATAAGCTGGGTGCCAGGGGTATTGATATTGCTGGCAGGCTGGGAGAACGGATCAATGCGGCGGCAGCTGGTAAAGTTGTTTATAGCGGCAATGGCCTGATCAGTTATGGTAATCTGGTAATCATTAAACATAATGACCATTTTCTCAGTGCCTATGCCTATAACCATAAACTACTGGTACATGAGGGACAATGGGTAAAAGCCGGACAGCAAATAGCTGAAATGGGGCGAAAGGGGAGCGGTCAGCCACGCACGCACTTTGAAATTCGTAAAAATGGAAAACCTGTTAATCCTCAGTATTACCTGCCACGCTAAACTACGTTGCAACGAGCTGATGGGTATTCAGGAGGGCTTACTAACAGGATGGATGAAAAAGAAAAATAAGCCCGCGAAAAATGCAAAAGAGGCGAATGATAAAAATAAAAACGAACAGGTTAATTTATTTTTTGTAATATATCTAATAAAATGCTAAGAAATCGGTAATACGGTCGATATTGCTGTTAGAGTAGTAAAAACTATCCATATAGAAAGGCAGGCGGGGTATTGCTACTACCGATAAGTGAATATTTGGTCTAGTTGTACTGTGTCAAAAAAACCACAACATCATGTGGTTACGAGGGGTAACGTAAATTAATTTCTAGTTTTTTGCAATAAATGCTTGCTTAACAAAGTATTTTAATGATATAAGTTTTTTTACGTTAGGGCTAACGTGAGAATGATCTTGTAAGTACATGGAAACAAAGGGGTAATGAATACTCTAACTTGCAAACTAAATGCGTAAAAAATTATAACTAGAAACACACATTTTGGGGTGGGGTATAATCATGAGAGAAGCAATTGCGAAACCAGAAGAAAAGCAAGTTGATACGGGAGTCTTAATGATGACCGAAGTAGACGATATAGATCTGGATGTCGATCATCCTGCATCTAAAACAAAGGAAAAACCAAAGGCTGCTACCGTTAAGGCTGCTACCGTTAAGGCTGCTACCGTTAAGGCTGCTACCGTTAAGCCTGCTGATGCCAGGGTTAACCGTAAGGAGCTTGATGCAACCCGCCTGTATTTACGGGAAATTGAAGGTTCTCCGTTACTTACTGCGGAAGAAGAAGTATTTTATTCTCGCAAGGCGCTGAAAGGTGATATGGAATCACGCAAGAAGATGATTGAATGCAATCTCCGTCTTGTCGTGAAAATAGCCCGCCGCTATATGAACCGCGGGCTGGCGTTACTGGATCTGGTTGAAGAGGGTAATCTGGGCCTGATTCGTGCAGTTGAAAAATTTGACCCTGAAAAAGGCTTCCGTTTCTCCACCTATGCAACCTGGTGGATTCGTCAGACCATCGAACGGGCACTGATGAACCAGACCCGTACTATCCGCCTGCCCATTCACGTTATTAAAGAACTGAATGTTTATTTGCGTGCTGCACGTCAGCTTGAACAGGTCATGGACACCGAACCCACCGCTGAAGATATCGCTAAAATGCTTAACAAGCCCGTTGCTGGTGTCGAAAAAATGCTGGGGCTGCGTGATCGTGTTACCTCCGTTGATGTTCCCGTGGGCAAGGAAAATGACCGTCCATTGCTTGAAGTGGTGGCCGATGATCGTATGCCGGCACCGCCTGAAATGTTACAGAATGATGATGTGATGGCTAATCTGGGTGTCTGGCTGGAACAGCTTGATACCAAACAAAGAGAAGTGCTGGTGCGCCGTTTTGGCTTACATAACCATGAACGTACGACATTGGAAGATGTAGGCAAGGAGCTGGGCGTAACTCGTGAGCGTGTACGCCAGATTCAGATGGATGCATTGAAACAGCTACGTAAAATTCTGGAAAATCAGGGTTTTACTGAAGAGCTACTGTTTCATGACTGATCGATAATGGATCCGATCAATAATAGATCCGAATAATAAATAAATCCGTTGAATCGACTGATTTCCATCAGTCGATTCAACGTAAAATAAAAGGTTTTGTCCAGCTTAAGCCGATACATTCATGTCTCTGCTTTTTTATTCAATAATTATTCCTGCGACCACATTCCGGCCTTCACCCATTACAATATTATAGGTTCGGCAGGCAGCACGGGTATCCATAAATTCAATACCAATATTCTGTTGTATCAAACTGGCGTAAATTTCAATGGCAGGGAAAACCAGTTTGTTGCCGGTTCCCAGTATGACCAGTTCGGGTTTTAGTCGCCACAACTGTCTGATATGGTCAGTATTCAGGCCGGTTATGGTTTCCGGCCCCCAGCTTTCCACCAGTGTGCTGGCTGAAAGCATTAGACTATGCTCGAAATGTCTGCCGTTAACGGCTATACCGCTCTTGTTATAGGCGGTAATTGTATAACCCGTACCATCAGTATCCTGTGTAAATTTCATTGTATTATGTGGATTAATCTCATCTTCCGGTATTATGCGTTTCGGTATTATGCGTTTCGGTATTATACGTTCGGTATTATACGTTCGGTATTATACGTTAGTTAGTGAATACAGTAGAATACGCGCTTTTACTATTATGTGATGGCAGGAGAGAACTTTGGACACAGTTAATGTGGGGTTATTAGGTCTGGGTACAGTCGGCGGCGGCACCGCAACAGTATTGCTGAGAAATGCAGAAGAAATAACAGCACGTCTGGGTCGGAATATTCGTCTTACCCACGTTGCCGGGCTGGGTATTGCCGAACAGAATATTGTTGACTCGCAAACCACCGTTTTAACGGAAGATGCTTTTGAAGTTGTTAATGATCCTGATGTGCATATTGTTGTTGAGCTAATCGGTGGTTATACCCTGGCCAGGGAGCTGGTGCTTCAGGCTATTAAGAACGGCAAACACGTGGTCACAGCCAACAAGGCATTGATTGCTATCTACGGCTCGGAAATTATGCAGGCGGCGCTTGAACAGGGGGTAACCGTGGCCTATGAGGCAGCCGTTGCCGGTGGTATTCCAATTATTAAAGCGCTGCGTGAAGGTTTGGCGGCTAATAAAATTGAGTGGATCGCTGGTATTATCAACGGTACGGGTAACTTTATCCTGACAGAAATGCGTGACAGAGGTCGAGATTTTGCCGATGTATTGAAGGAAGCGCAGGAACTGGGTTATGCAGAAGCCGATCCAACCTTTGATGTAGAAGGTATTGATGCTGCGCACAAGCTTACTATTCTGGCTTCTCTGGCCTTTGGTATTGACCTGCAATTTGCCAGAACCTATACCGAAGGTATCAGTAAAATTACCCCTGAAGATGTGACCTATGCAGAGGAACTCGGTTATCGCATAAAACATCTGGGTATTACCCGTAAAACCGATAAAGGTATCGAACTGCGTGTGCACCCGACCTTAATTCCGGAAAAACGGTTAATTGCCAATGTGGACGGAGTCATGAATGCTGTGCTGGTGCAGGGGGATGCGGTTGGTCCGACCTTGTATTATGGTGCTGGTGCTGGTGCTGAACCTACTGCTTCAGCGGTTGTGGCTGATATTATTGATGTTGCCCGCAGCATAGACGCACCACTGAATCATAAAGTCCCCTTGCTGGGTTTTCAGGCTGAGGTCATGCGCGATACACCGATACTTGCCATTGAAGAAGTGGAAACAGCCTGCTATCTGCGTATGCTGGCAAACGATAAACCCGGTGTACTGGCAAAAGTCTCGGATATTTTTGCCAGACACAATATTAGTATCGAAGCCGTATTACAGAAGGAGCCGGCTGTGGGTGAGAGTGCCGCCCATCTGGTGATGCTGACACAAAAATGTGTTGAGTCAAGGGTGAATCAGGCGATTCATGAAGTAGAAAGCTCTGATTGTGTGCAGGGCAGCGTGGTACGTATTCGTATGGAGCATCTGGACTAATCCAGAAAAGCCAGGATTTCCTTTTCGATATCTGTTTTCTCGATGACGGTTTTCTGGGTAATTTTCCGCTCGAACAGGTTATTGATACATGACGGAATAGTTATCCGTGCCTGTTGTGCAATCGACTGTAGTGCTGCATGGTCGCTGGTATCGGTTTCACCGGTGAGCGCATTGGCAATTACCGATGAAAATTTGGTCCATTCAGCAGTGGAATAGATGATGGTCTGTAATGGTTTGCTACGGCAGGTGTCATAGGGTTTAAAACAGGTTGCGGTATGTGGATCCATTAAATAACCGTCCGCAAAGGTTTTCTTTATATACTGCCTGCCTGCTTCATCGCTACAGTAATCCGCGGAGAAGATAGCCTGAATCTGTGCCTGTTCATTTTCATTCAGTTGGTAATGTTTTTCATTATCCAGTTGTTGCATCAGCTCACGGGTTCGTTCCATGCCAAACAGGTCAAACAGGATACGTTCAATATTGGATGATTTTAAAATATCCATTGCCGGCGATGTGGTGGGAATCACGGACAGTGACCTTAGGTCATAGCTGCCGGTAGTAATAAATTGGGTGAGAATATTATTACTATTGGAAGCAATCAGAATTTTCTCCACCGGCAGGCCCATCTTCATTGCGTAATAGCCACCGAGGGCATTACCAAAATTACCACTGGGTACATCCAGATAGATTTTTTCACCCATTGAAATAGCGTTCTGACGCACCAGTTCAAGATAGGAATAAATATGATAGACAGTCTGAAAAATAATACGCCCGAAGTTCACTGAGTTGGCGGCAGAGAGCCGGATATTTTTCTGTTTTAATGTTTTGTTGAATGCGGCAGAGCCAAGCAGGCGTTTCAGAGCGCTCTGGGTATCATCAAAATCTCCCTTCACTCCGATTACTTTCAGGTTATCGGCATCTTCCGTTACCATCTGCAAACGCTGGACATCGGACGTGCCGCCATCGGGGTACATACAGACTACGCTTACATTGGCACGGCGCTTAAAGGTTTCCAGCGCAGCCGGACCGGTATCACCGGAGGTGGCTGCCAGAATCAGGTAGTTCTCATTGCGTTGCTGCGCAATGGATGACAGAATCAGGCCGAATGGCTGTAGTGCCATATCTTTAAAGGCTCGTGTTGGGCCGTGATATAACTCACTGACGTACAGATCATCTTTTACTTTAACCATCGGTACTGGGTTGACTGGATTGTCAAAGCGATCATATAAAGCCAGTGCCTGATCAATAGTCGCTTCATCAATATCAATCTCAAATACAGACAGTACTGCTTTCGCCAGTATTTTGTAATCTGATTTTATATGTGTAGTAAAAAAAGACGAACCGAGTTCAGGCAGGCTTTCTGGTGAATAAATTCCTCCATAAGAGGAAATAGGGGACAGGATGGCTTCAGAAAAGCTGACGGTTTCAGGGCGTTGACCATCATTGCCGCGTGTTTCAATAAATTGCATGGTTAATCCGATTAAAGTTTCTTCGAATTATAGCGAATTTAGGTTGAATATTTCACTGTAATTATAGAAATAAACACCCCGCAGCAAGCTATTGGGAATTAAAGTAAGATCAAAAACGTAATCTGTATAAAGATGCAGAAGCCGCAAAAAAATAAATTCGTTTCATACTTTCGTTTCATACTAAGGAGAACGGTAATTAGGCGACATTCAGGATTTCAAAAATAGTTCAGATCAAGGCGCAGTTCGAAAGCAATGGTTATTCCATTGGTGAGAGCTGCAACATCGAATGCACGTCTATGGGTAAAGTATGGTAACATTATCCGCTTTATAAGACGTATTTTAATGCGCAGATAGTGTTTCTAACCTGCCTGTTATTTGTGGCTGCTAAAGCCCGCAGGTGTAGCAAGAAATGGAAAATTAAAGCATACTTTTTAGATGGCAGCCTGAATGGCAGAATTTGCAAAAGAAATATCCCCGGTAAACCTCGAAGATGAAATGCGGCAGTCCTATCTGGACTACGCCATGAGTGTGATCGTTGGTCGCGCTCTGCCCGATGTTCGAGATGGTCTGAAACCCGTGCATCGTCGTGTTCTTTATGCGATGAATGTGCTGGGTAACGACTGGAATAAAGCCTATAAGAAGTCAGCCCGTGTGGTCGGTGATGTGATTGGTAAATATCACCCGCATGGCGATACCGCCGTGTATGACACCATTGTTCGTATGGCACAGCCATTTTCTCTGCGTTATATGTTGGTTGATGGCCAGGGTAACTTCGGTTCGGTCGATGGGGATGCACCGGCAGCAATGCGTTATACCGAAGTGCGGATGGCCAAAATTGCCCATCAGTTGCTTGCCGATCTGGATAAGGAAACGGTTGATTTTGCCGAAAACTACGATGGTTCAGAGTCCGAGCCGGTAGTAATGCCTACTCGCGTACCGAATATGCTGATAAATGGTTCCTCCGGTATTGCCGTGGGCATGGCAACAAATATGCCGCCGCATAACCTGGGCGAAGTTATCAGTGCCTGCCTGGCATTAATTGATGAACCGGATTTAACCATTGATGCGTTAATGCAATATATTCCGGCCCCGGATCTGCCTACGGCTGGTTTTATTAACGGTGTTAAAGGTATTCGTCAGGCATATAAAACCGGACGTGGTCGGATGGTCATGCGTTCACGCGCCGAGATTATCAGCAATGAAAAGAACGGCAAACAGACTATTATCGTCAGTGAAATTCCCTATCAGGTAAACAAGGCGCGATTAATTGAGCGCATTGCCGAACTGGTGAAGGAAAAACGCATTGAAGGTATTTCCGCTTTACGTGATGAATCCGACAAGGATGGTATGCGTATTGTGATCGAACTGCGCCGCGGCGAAGTCGGTGAGGTGGTTTTAAATAATCTGTATTCACAGACGGCTATGCAGACGGCGTTTGGTATTAATATGGTGGCACTGGTTGAAGGGCAGCCTCAGCTACTTAATCTGAAGCAGATTATTGATGCCTTTATCCGTCATCGTCGTGAAGTTGTCACCCGTCGAACAATTTTTGAATTACGTAAGGCCAGAGCCAGAGCGCATTTATTAGAAGGCCTGGCGGTGGCACTGGCTAATATTGATGACATCATTGCGATGATTAAAAAATCACCCAGTCCGGCAGTAGCCAAAGCCGCTTTGATCGACTATATCTGGGCACCGGGTATGGTGGTGGATATGGTGAAACGGGCGACTGAGGATGCGGATATTTCTGCCTCACGTCCGGAAAATCTAGATCCACGTTTCGGTCTGAAAGAGGATGGCTATCATCTTTCAGAGGCTCAGGCACAGGCAATTCTTGAGCTGAAACTGCACCGTTTGACTGGTCTTGAACAGGATAAAATAGTTAATGAATTCAAGGAAATATTAGATACTATTAAGGAACTAATTAAAATACTGGCTAATCCGGATCGGCTGATGCAGGTGATCCGCGAAGAGTTAATAGAAATAAAAGAAAATTTCAATGATGAGCGCCGCAGTGAAATTATTGCCGATCAGCTAGACCTTACCATGGAAGACCTGATTACCGAAGAGGATGTAGTGGTAACGTTCTCTCACGATGGTTATGCCAAAGCGCAGTCACTGGATGTTTACAATACCCAACGTCGTGGTGGGCGGGGCAAATCAGCCGCCGCAGTGAAAACAGAAGATTTTATCGAAAATCTTTTTATCGCCAATACGCACGATACGCTTTTATGTTTTTCCAGCCGTGGCAAGGTTTACTGGTTGAAGGTTTATCAGTTACCAATGGCCGGGCGCGGTTCGCGTGGCAAACCCATTGTGAATTTACTGCCGCTGGAAAATAATGAGCGTATTAATGCGGTTTTGCCGGTCCGTCAGTATGATGAAAACCAGTTTGTATTTATGGCTACCAGCAGTGGTACGGTGAAGAAGACAGCGCTGTCCAATTTTTCTCACCCACGTACATCTGGCATTATTGCCATTGATTTGCGTGGTGACGATAAACTGGTTGAAGTGGTAATTACCGACGGTTCCCGCCATATTATACTGTTGTCGGATGCGGGTAAGTCTGTACGTTTTGCCGAAACCGATGTGCGGGCAATGGGGCGCACTGCGGGAGGCGTTCGCGGCATGCGACTGGCTGAAGGGCAGCAGGTAATCAGCATGATTCTGGTGGAAGATAATGGTTCGGTACTCACTGCCACCGAAAATGGCTTTGGTAAATGTAGCCATATTGAAGATTACCCACTAAAAGGTCGGGGTGGTCAGGGCGTGATTTCCATTCAGACCAATAGCCGTAACGGTAAAGTCGTTGGCGCTGTACAGGTTCAGCCGGACGATGAGATCATGATGATTACTAATAACGGCACGTTGGTACGCATCAGTGTTGCCGATATCAGCGTCATGGGCAGAAATACACAGGGCGTTCGTCTGATACGTCTGACCAATAGTGAAAGGCTGGTCGAACTGGCAAAAATTGACGGCCTGGAAGAAGATCTGTCTGCTGACGAAACCACTGAGTGATAATACTGAGTAATAATACTGAGTAATAATATTCAGTAATAATATTCAGTATAAATATTACTGTTGCGCCCTCACCCAACCCTCTCCCAGAGGGAGAGGGGGTTAACATGATAACAGTGATAATATAAAAATTAAGTGTATTGTTATCATTTAGATAAATTAATAAGTTAATGTAAATTATTATTAACGTTTTCCTGTGAGAAAAGTATGAGTAGAGTATATAATTTTAGCGCCGGACCAGCAGCATTGCCACAGGCAGTACTGGAACAGGCTCGGGATGAAATGCTGGACTGTCATGGTTCCGGTATGTCGGTTATGGAAATGAGCCACCGAGGAAAGGATTTTATGTCGATAGCGACAAAAGCCGAGGCTGATTTACGCAGTCTGATGGCGATTCCGGATAATTACAAGGTGCTGTTTCTACAAGGAGGGGCCAGCAGCCAGTTTGCCATGGTGCCGATTAATCTACTCAATGGTAAAACGTCTGTCGACTATCTGCTTACCGGCCAATGGTCAAAAAAAGCCATTGCCGAAGCCAGGCGTTATGCGCAGGTGGCGCTAATCGCCGATACTACTGAATCAAAATTTACCGCTGTACCGGATGCAGACAGTCTTCAGTTCAATCCCGATGCCGCCTATGTACACTACACCCCGAATGAAACCATTGTCGGTGTTGAATTTCCCTATGTGCCGCAAACCGGTGCCGTACCACTGGTCGCTGATATGTCATCCACCATTCTGTCGCGGCAGATAGATGTTAGTCAGTTTGATATTATTTATGCCGGGGCGCAGAAAAATATCGGCCCTGCCGGCTTAACCATTGTGATTATTCGTGAAGACTTAATCGGTCATGCCATGTCTTCCATGCCGACGATGATGGATTATAAAACACATGCAGATAACGGTTCCATGTACAACACGCCACCAACCTATAGCTGGTATATGGCCGGTCTGGTCTTTGCCCAGATTCTGCAGCAGGGTGGATTGTCTGCGATTGAAGCAATGAATCAACGCAAGGCCGAAAAATTATACACTGCTATTGATTCTTCCGATTTTTATACGAACCCGGTTGATGTTGAGTGTCGCTCGTGGATGAATATCCCATTTATTCTGGCGAATGCTGAACTCGATGCCGGTTTTCTGCAACAGGCTGCCAGTAATGGTCTGACTTCATTGAAAGGTCATCGCTCTGTTGGTGGTATGCGCGCCAGCATTTATAATGCCATGCCGGAAGCCGGTGTGGATGCGTTGATTGATTTCATGCAGGAGTTTGAACGTACACAAGGTTGAACGAGTTTTAACTTACATAACCTGAAACGTTAATCCATCCATCTGAACCTCTGGAAACCTGTCATGTATAACATTAAAACCATTAATAATATTTCCCGCAAAGGGCTAAGTCGTCTGCCTGAAGATCACTACCATGTTGACCCGGATATAGAAAACCCCGATGCGATTATTCTGCGTTCACAAAAACTGCATGATATGGAAATTCCGACGAATCTGCTCGCGGTAGGCAGGGCAGGAGCGGGTACCAATAATGTTCCGGTTGAACGTCTTGGTGAAGCGGGTGTGGTCGTGTTCAATGCCCCCGGTGCCAATGCTAATGCGGTCAAGGAACTGGTAATTGCCGGTATGTTGCTGGCCTGTCGCAACATCTGCCAGGCCTGGCAATACGCGGCGAATGTGGCAGGCAGTGATGAAGAACAGAGCAAGGCGGTGGAAGCCGGAAAAAAACAGTATGTCGGTTATGAATTGCCGGGTCGTACATTAGGTGTTGTGGGGCTGGGAGCCATTGGCGTGCAGATCGCCAATGCAGCCATCGCGCTGGGCATGCGTGTTATCGGTTTTGACCCCACCATTACGGTGAGAAGTGCATGGAAACTGTCTTCTGCCGTGGAGGAAATGGGCAGTGTGGAAGAATTAATCAAACAGGCAGATTTTGTTACTTTCCATGTGCCGCTAATTGACGCAACAAAAAATCTGTTAAATGCACAGAGTCTGGCGACGATGAAGGATGGCGTGGTGGTGCTTAATTTTGCCCGTCATGGTATTGTTAATGACGATGACGTACTGGTGGCTATTGAATCCGGTAAGGTCGGTGCTTATGTCTGTGACTTTCCCTCCGCCACATTAAAAAATAACCCTCGGGTGATTACTTTGCCGCATCTCGGTGCTTCAACCGTTGAAGCAGAAGAAAACTGTGCCATAATGATTGCCGACCAACTGAAAGAGTTTCTGGAAAATGGCAATATTCGCAATTCAGTCAATTTTCCCCCGGTAAAACTGCCCCGTGGCGGTAAAACGCGTATCGCTATCAGCCATAAAAACAGGCCGGATATGATTGCAAAAGTTTCCAGCACAGTTGGTGAAGCTGGCTTTAATATTCATCACCTGCGTAATGAATCAAAAAAAGATCTGGCCTATACGCTGATGGATATCGAATCTAAAGTTGATGAGACTTTAATTAATAAAATTACAGCTGTTGAAGGTGTGCTGAAAGCGCGTATTGTTTAAATTTTTGCTGCTATGACTGATACAGACCCTTTAGCTGACATGCGTCAGCGTATTGATGACATTGACCGGTCAATTCAACAACTGGTGTCTGAACGTGCCCGTTGTGCGGCGAAAGTAGCGCAGATCAAACAGCAGCAGGGGGAAACCGGTCACTTTTACCGCCCTGAACGTGAGGCACAGGTTTTACGGGCGGTGATGGAACGTAATGATGGCCCTCTGCCGGACGATACCATTGCCGGTATTTTTCGTGAAATTATGGCTGCCTGTCTGGCACTGGAAAAACCTCTGCAGGTAGCCTTTCTTGGTCCGGAAGGCACCTATTCACATGCGGCCGCCTGTAAACATTTTGGTCATTTAATCGAAATCCAGTCGGCCACGACTATTGAAGAGGTTTTTCGGATGGTTGAATCCGGTGCGGCCGACTTCGGTGTAGTACCGGTAGAAAATTCAACGGAAGGAGTGATTAATCACACGCTGGATTTAATGATGAATTCCACGCTCACCATCAGTGGCGAGGTAGCGCTGCGTATTCGTCATAATCTGCTCAGTCAAACCGAATCGCTCACGGCGATTAAACGGGTGTATTCACATCAGCAATCACTGGCGCAGTGCCGTTTGTGGCTGGATCGGCATTTGCCTGATGCCGAACGTGTTGCACTCAACAGCAATGCGGAAGCGGTGTTGCTGGCCAAAGAGCAGGTGGGTACGGCTGCGATTGCAGGTGAAATGGCAGCTTCACTCTACGATATACCGATACGCAGGGTGGATATTGAAGATGAACCGACCAATACCACACGTTTTATTATTATTGGTCACTATCAGGCACCAGCAAGTGGCAATGATCGTACCAGCCTGCTGGTGTTCGCGCATAATCGGCCGGGGTCACTGTATGATCTGCTGAAACCGCTGGCAGAGCGAAAAATCAGTATGAGTAATATTGAATCGCGACCCTCACGACGTGATGTCTGGGAATATGTCTTTTTTATTGATGTTAATGGTCACCATGACGATGAAATTCTGCGCCAGGCAATTACTGAAATTGAAGCGTCTTCAGCCATGGTTAAAATACTTGGCTCCTATCCAAAAGCAGTACTGTAAAAAATTGCTCTATTGTGAAAGGGTGTATTAAGCCATTATGACTGCTAAATTTATTTCACTTGCCACGCCCGGTGTCCAGAAACTGAGACCTTATCAGCCGGGGAAACCCGTTGACGCACTGGAGCGTGAACTGGGGATCAGCCATTCTATCAAGCTGGCTTCTAATGAAAACCCGCTGGGACCGAGTCCGCTTGCCCTTGCCGCAATACAAAAGCAGTTAGCGAACATTCATTTTTATCCTGATGGCGGTGGGTTTGAATTAAGCCGGAAGATTGCGCAGCATAATCAGCTTGATGCTAATCGCATAACACTGGGCAATGGCTCCAATGATATTCTGGAACTGGTAACACGTGCCTATTTAACCCCGGCTGATTCTGCTGTTTTTTCCGAACATTCTTTCGCGGTGTATCCGCTGGTGGTGCAGGCAGTGGGGGCGAAGGCAAATGTAGCCAGGGCATTGCCAGAGTCAGATAAAACCATGCCCCTGGGGCATGATCCTGATGCGTTGTTTGACAGTATTGATAAAGATACTCGTATTATTTTTATTGCTAATCCGAACAATCCCACCGGCACCTGGCTGACAGATAAACAGTTGCTAAGCTTGTTTGAACGTATTGATTCAAGCATTATTATGGTGCTGGATCTTGCCTACGTCGAATATATGGATGCATCTTTACAGTCAGATATTCCTGCCCTGCTACAGCGGTTTCCCAACCTGGTGATTACCCGTACTTTTTCTAAAGTGTATGCACTCGCAGGCTTACGTATTGGCTATGCTATGAGTCACCCGGATATTGCCAATGTACTCAATCGGGTCAGGCAGCCATTTAATACCAACTCACTGGCGCAGGCCGGTGCCCTGGCTGCATTGAGTGATACCGAACACCTGGCAAAAAGTATCACCATGAACAATGCCGGTAAAAATCTGTTCGAATCGGCGTTTACTAAAATGGGTCTGCAAACCCTGCCGACTATGGGTAATTTTATTTCCGTCAATGTGCAGTGTGATGGGCTGGCTTTATATGAACGTTTATTAAGACGGGGAGTGATCGTGCGACCGGTGGCTAATTATCAGATGCCTGAATACCTGCGTATTACCATTGGTAGCGAAGCGCAGAATCAGCGTTTGCTGGCAACGCTGTCAGAGGAACTTAATAAATGACACGAATTAATACGCTCTGTGTTATCGGCACTGGTTTAATTGGCGGCTCCCTTTGTCTGGCATTAAAACAGCAGCACTATTGCGGTCAGATTATTGGTGCCGGGCGCAGTGAGCAGACGCTGCAAAGCGCGCAGCAGTTAAATATTATTGACCAGTATTCGCTGTCGATAGCCGCTGGCGTTGCGCAGGCAGATATGGTTGTTGTTGCCACCCCACCCGGTGCCATGCAAAGTGTCTTTGAGCAGATCAAACCCGCGTTAAAGGACACCGCTATAGTAACGGATGCCGGCAGTGTCAAGCAGCAAATCCAGCGGATTGCCGAGCAGATATTTGCCGGTGCAGCCGATCGTTTTGTCGCCGGTCATCCCATTGCCGGTACGGAAGACAGTGGCCCGCAGGCAGCTTTTAGCGAACTCTACCAGCAACGCCGGGTGATTTTAACGCCCGCTAAAAACACCCGGCAAACCGCCATAGATCAGGTAACCGCGATGTGGCAGGCGGTGGGCGCAAATGTCGAAACCATGGATGCAGCCCATCATGACAAAGTGCTGGCAGCAACCAGCCATCTCCCCCATGCACTGGCCTATGCGTTGGTAGACTGTTTACAGTCGATGGATGATATTGATGAGGTCTTCCGTTTTGCTGCCGGTGGTTTTCGCGACATCAGTCGCATTGCCTCCAGTGATCCGGTGATGTGGCGAGACATTTTTTTGCAAAATCGCGAACAGATTCTGGAAATGTTAACGCGATACAGGGGAGAGCTGGATATAATATATAATGCGCTGCAATCGAGAGATGGTGAGTCTCTGCAGGCGTTATTTGCACGCGCAAAAAAATCGCGTGATCAGTTTGTGTAGTACTGACAATAAAAAATAAACTTAAACTTATTTTTTTGTGTTTTTCGCGGTTTAAATTTTCTATCTTGCTTTAATGCCCTGGTATTTTTCTTAACTTCGCTAACCCTTATGTTGGCGACAAATCCTGACTACAGGCCCGAAAAAGTTCGCTT
>VAPF01004610.1_pt1 | contig 20019 bp, 17 predicted proteins | sample 3393931 | NCBI WGS metagenome assembly VAPF01 (sample SAMN08290437, study PRJNA428436) | hydrothermal vent metagenome | isolation source: Deep-sea hydrothermal vent chimney | place: Atlantic Ocean: South-mid Altantic Ridge | depth 2773 m m | reverse complement strand
GGGGCGGCCATGGCAATACCCTGAGCGGCTAAGCAGAAAACAGCAGTGAATATAAGTAATATCAATCTCATTTGTCTTTCTTTTTTACAACCTGCGCCCCGGCGGCGGCTGGCTTCAAGTGCTCTTCAACAGCAAGACTGAAAATTGTGGGGGCTAATGTCCGAGGGGCTTTGTGATCTGAAAATTCAACAAACACCCCACCCACAAAGTCACCCTCAAGACGCTTACCATTTTTAGCGGTAAGCAGGCCGTGTCCCTGAAACTCACCATCCACAAACATGCCCCGGTAATCCGCGCCATTATTCATCTTCAAAACACCATGCCCGGTAATCATGCCAGCCTTGAAATCGCCCTTGTATCTGCTGCCATCTATATTGGTCAATTGACCGCTACCTTCATATTTACCGTCTTTAAAGCCCCCTTCATACCAGGTGCCATTGGGAAAAACGAGTTTACCAATCCCCGAGTAATGCCCGTCCTTAAATTTACCCACATAGATCCGGCCATCGGTCATGACCAACTTACCAGTCCCATTATATTTGCCGTCCTTAAATCGCCCCACGTATTTATCACCATTGGGCTTAACGAGGGCTCCCTTACCATCAAACAAGGCATGTTTATAATCTCCCTCATAGCGGTACATGGAGGGCTCTATCAACAAGCCATGGCCACGATAAAACACCCCGTTACGCCACAGCCCCTCCCAGTGTGAGCCATTAGGGAGCCTTTTAGTTCCCTGACCGTTGGCCAGAAAATTATAAAACTGTCCCTCATATTTACTGCCATCCGGCCAGGTCTTAACCCCATGCCCCATACTGACCCCTTTAAGAAAAACTCCCTGAATGATGATTCCTGTTTTCAGGATAATAATTCCCGCACCGTTGGCAAGTCCCCTGCTGAAGGAACCAATATACCTGTCACCATTTGGCATGAGGAGCATACCCCGGCCGTTACGGCAGTCTCCCTTGAGACATTTACCGGCCGGGGCGGCCTGACCTGCCGCCAGACATGAGGTGGAAAAACAAAGACTTATTATTAAGAATATATAGTACATAATAATTTTTGGTAACTGTTCAACCGCACCCGCTCCAGAGTCCGCGCTCCCTGAAATTACAACAGTTCTGACATTATTTGCATGTTTGAAAATACACCATAATATCATAAAATAGAACTGATTTCATTGGCCTGATTTACGGCGCATTATCTCTATCCAGTATGGCGAGGCTGGCGGCCAGACTACTGCGGGCAGCCATGAATATCGGCTCTGATTCTGATAAATCTCCACCATGCCCACCCGTTTATATTTTTTAAGATAACCTGGAAGCCAATTAAATATCAAGGGCTTAGATGTCCGGCGCCGCAGCCAGGAATAAGCAATATTGACCATTATCAGATATTGCGGTTTAACCAGTTCCACCTCTTTTATGAGTTCACGCTGCATAGTAAGGGCAAAGTTCTGCTCTTCCATGAGCGGATACATATAGATGTAGCCGCTGGCCGACTTGAGACCGCTATAAAAATATAGTTGCGGCTCCGAGCCAAATACCATAAGGCGGTCATTCTTGTTGGCGTGGGTTTTTAGATAGTTACCAATAACAAGGGACTCAACAAAGGGATTGGGCCAATACGTCTCCCGCACCGCGGCTTCCGGCGTACTCTCCCACAGAAAATGGCGCTGATTATATAGACTGGCCCATAGAAACATAATAAGCAGGCCGACAGGCAGGCCGTATTGAATAATTTTGTTGCCGCGACCGGCCATTATGTCGCTTAAAAGCAGAAAAGGCAAGCCAGCCAGCAGAGCGGCGGCCGGCAGAATAAAAATAAAATAATGGGGCCGAAAATAACCACCCATGGCCACCGCCATGGCCGAGAAAACAGTAAAAGAAGACAGGAACCAAAACAGCTCGGAGCCACGATAGCGCCAGACAAGAATAATAAATCCAGCCCCGGAACTTAACCAGAGGAGCGGAGAGGTGCTGACAATATCACCCAGCCGGCCGCTTAAAAAGCGCCAGGCATCAGCCCATGAGACCATATCACTGTAACGGCTGGCATATTCTATTGTCCAAAACCAGAATTTAGAGAATACCCCGGCCTCATAAAGCCACAGACAGGTAATGATATAGGGCAGGAAGACCCCCAAACTGAAGGATAAGGCCCAGGCCCATGGCCGGTCTCCCGGCCGCCGGGCCAGCAGACAGCGGCCCAAGCCGTAACCAGCCCCCCAAAGAATAAAAAAGAGACCGTGCTGTTTAATAATAAAGGCGCAGCCCAACATAAATCCCGCCGCCACCATCCCCCACAGCGATTGGCGGTCAAGGGCCATGAGCAGCAATAAAACCCCGCTCAGAGCCGCCATAATCACAAAATGCTCAGCGTTGGCGAACACCCCCTGCACCGGCTGCCCCATACTCAGAACGGCGAATACACCAGCCGCGGCCACCCCGGCCAAGGCTCCGGTCTGACGGCGGCCAATGAGGAAAATGAGTATACTGTTAATAATATTCACGACAAGCAATCCAGCATGAATTCCCCAGGGGCTGGCCCCCAGCAGCTTGATCATCAGGGCGTAGAGTACATAAATCCCCGGCAGTTTCATATTATAGAGCAAGGTGTAGGGCGGGATTCCCTGCAGCAAAAGCTGACCGCCGTAGGCATACTCCCCTTCATCACGCTCCAGAGCCACGCCGAGTAAATGCCAACGCAGCCAGATAGTGGCCAGTATAATCAACAGGAGAGCAAGCCAGGCCGGCCAATCAGCGAATTTTTTATTTACTCTCCTAAAATCAGCTAACATAATTATCCAAACCACACCGGAGTTAGATGTTGCAGAAACCAGGGAAAATCACCATAGATAAAAAGCAGAGTCGCCCCCCCTCCTGCCGTCCACTGCCACCAGCGGGGCATCCGGTACAACAGGCCATAGGCTGAGAGTATATATAATGGCGCCAGAACCGGAAAAAGGTAACGCCCGGTCACAGCCATACCCATCATGCCGGTCTGGCTATAGAGATTATAATCCACCACCTGCATCAGGATGATAATATAAAACAGGCTTATAAAGAGCAGCACCCCGAGACCGGGGGGGGTACCAGGCCGCCAGCGCCAACAGAACAAGGCGGCGGTCAGGAGAAAAAAGGCATAATACAGCCTTATGAGACCGGGCTTTTTGTACATAGAGAGCTGGGCGGCAACACCATAGAGGCGGGCAAACATATATCTAAACCAAAAACGGCTGTAAGACAGGCGGCCCACAAGGGCCTCTGACGGGGCATTCCTGACCCGCCGGGCCTCAAGGAGTATGTTCAGGGCATCGGCCCGATCGTTAGGGTTCCTTATCTGCAGGGCAAGGCGTTGGGCGGCAAGCCAGTCCAAGCGGCCATCTTTAAATTCCCGCGCCACATACCCTCTGGCAAACAAACGATTTTGCAAACAGGCATCCAGAGGCAAAACCATATTTATGGCCGGCAATAATTGGCCAAAACGCAGGAGATTGCCAAGATAAAGATTGAGGTTCAAGGCCAGCAGGATCAAAAATACCAACAGTTTAAACCAGGAGCGGCAGCGGAAGTCCGCCGCAATGACAGGCAAAAGAGTTTTCCACTCCTTGACCATCAACATAATTACCATGGCCGCGGCATAGGGAAGAAAGACATTCTTGGTCATGGTTCCGGCCAGGGTGAGAATCGCCCAGCTGATAAGGTCGTTATAACCATGCTCTTTAAAAAAACGGCTCAGATAATAAAGGGAGCAGACAGCGAGAAGGGTGGAAAGGTTATCATAATTCACCGCCCCATAGATAAAAGTCAGCATCATGGTGCTGGTCATCATGACCATAAAGAGAAGACGCACCGCCGAGCTGTCCATCAGCAGAGTTATCAGCCGCCAGGCAAAAAACATGGCTGCCAGGCCGAGGGCAACATTAATGAGACGCAAAAATATAAGGTCCGAAAGGGGGAAGACATTAAGATTTAAAAGCCGCCCCATGAGCCAGAAGTAAAGATCAGGTATATGGGTAATAAGACCAAGATGATATGAGGCCGGAGAATCCGAGGGCGGCAGGATGTTAGCAGAGAAGAGACGGCTGATGCCGAGCCAGGTTGATTCATCCGGAAATACTCCCCGGCCAATATTAACCGCCAGCCAGGTGGTTTTGACTCCAAAGCATACAAAGAGCAGCCAGAAGATAAACTGCTCGCCTCGATATAGACGGGGCTGAATACTTGGGGGGGAAACCTGCATATTTTACTCCTGATTATTCCATTTGGTATTTTCTCACCTTGTTTTTTAGCGGGCTGCCGCAATAAAGTCAACCTCACTTACAAGCCTTAATAATAAACAATAAGGGGGGCGTCCGTTTCGACCTCCGAGTCAGGAAGCGCAGACTCAGAAAGGATGTACAACTGAAGTTACGCTGGAAATACCATATAGTGTATGATAGTCTATTTAAGAGGTGCCCCTGCTACCTGGTCGATAATCATAGAGACAACGTAACTATTCAGCAAAACTCTGGTAATTGATACTTTTAGACCTCAGGCCAAAGTCACAAATTTACTAAACCAGTTGATCTGGCGCAATTAAAAACATCACCTCTGAAGAGGAAAATTATTTTGCCCAACAGCCTCCGACATTTTCCCCCTCTATTTGTTTGGTTGGCCATCCTTTCTTTTTTTTCATTTCCACAGACATTGCTGGCTGCCACATCATCTCCAGCTTCAAGCCTATCTCGCGGTCCTGACAATAGTGCCCCAAAAAACATAGGTACGGAACTGCAGTTCTCGGCCACCGAAAAGGCATACCTCCAGAACAAAAAGCAGATCACCATATGCGTTGATCCCGACTGGATGCCCCTCGAGAAAATTGACAAGGGGCATCATGTGGGGATGGCAGCCGATTATATGGCCCTTTTTCAACAAAAAATCGGGCGGCCTATTATCCTCGTTCCCACCACAAACTGGTTAGAAAGTATTCGGTATGCCAAGGCCCGCAAGTGCGATATTTTTTCCCTCGCCATGCCGACTCCAGAGCGGCGACAATACATGGACTTCACTAAACCGTATCTGGAAATCCCTCTGGTAATGGCGGCAAGGATGAATATGCCGTTCGTTGACGATCTTTCATCCCTGCGCGGGATTAAGATTGGTATCGTTAAAGGATACGCCTTTGGCGAGATATTGCGTCGGCGGTTCCCAAAAATGGATATTAACGATGTCCCATCTGTGGATAAAGGCTTGCAAATGGTGGCCCAAAAAAAACTGGACGGCTTTATCGGCACCTTGGCGACTGTGGGATATGCCATTCAACGAAATTTCCCAAATGAGCTCAAGGTAGCGGGAAAATTCGATGAGCGTTGGCAGCTTGGTATTGCCACCCGCAACGATGAGCCCCTGCTTCTGTCAATATTTAACAAGGCAATTTCCTCTCTAACCACAAACCAACAGCAGGATATTCTCAATCGTTGGGTAGCAATCAAATTTGTTAAGGGAAAAGATTACACCACCTTATGGCGCGTCTTAATGGTGGTTGCTGTTGGCTTGGCTTTTCTATTATGGCGTTATTATGCCCTGCGTAAATACAACCTTAAGTTGCGAGAGCAAAATGAGCTGATACAGGCGGGGGAAAAACGCTATCGCGAAATATTTAATGCCCCCAATGAGGCAATTTTCATTTTCGCGGCCGATAGCGGAAAGATCCTTGATGTTAATCAAGGAATGCTGACAATGTTTGACTATACCTATGAGGAAGCCCTTCAACTCGATACGGGTGATCTAAGCTCCGGGGTGCCTCCCTTCACTCATGATGAAGCTACGGCAAAAATCCAAAAGGCAGTACAAAAAGGCTCCCAGAGTTTTGAGTGGCATGCCCGCAAGAATGGCGGCACTCTTTTCTGGACAGAAACGACCCTCAAATACACCGAATTCGGCGGAGAACATTTCATCATCGCGGTAGTCAGAAATATCTCTGAACGTAAAGAGGCTGAAATAAATCTGGCGGCTCAAAATGAGCGGCTGGCCGTAACTTTACGCAGTATTGGCGATGGAGTTATTACCACAAATATCTCCGGCAATATCGTCCTGCTCAATAAGGTTAGTGAAGAACTTACGGGATGGAGTAATGACGAGGCTGTGGGCAGACCCCTGCTGGAAGTCTTTAATATTATCAATGCAGAAACAAGGGCGGCCTGCGAAAATCCAGTCATTAAAACAATCAATAGTGGACAGATTATCGCTTTGGCCAATCACACAGTTCTGGTGGCAAAAGATGGTACGGAACGGAACATTGCCGACAGCGGCGCCCCCATTATGGATACCGAGAGTAAGGTTATAGGAGTGGTTCTGGTATTCAGAGATATTACCGACCAACTCAAGACCGAGAAAGAGCTGCTGAAGGCGAAAAAGCTCGAGTCAGTCGGTGTTCTTGCCGGAGGTATTGCCCATGACTTTAACAATATCTTAACAGCCATCTTAGGCAATATAAATTTAGTCCTTGTTGATGAAGGGTTACCGAAGGGTTCAAGAAAGCTTTTGGTGGAGGCGGAAAAGGCCTCAATCCGAGCCAAGGATCTCACGCAGCAGCTACTGACCTTCTCCAAGGGCGGTACCCCGGTTAAAGAGACCGCCGCCCTTGAGGCCATTATTAGAGACTCTGCGAATTTTGTTTTACATGGCAGTAACACCGCTTGCCGAGTTGATATTCCAGACAATCTGCTACTCGTTAATATTGATAAAAGCCAAATCAGTCAGGTCATCCAGAACATTGTCATGAACGCGAGTCATGCCATGTCTACTGGTGGTAACATTACGATTAGTTGTCAAAATGTTTCAGCCGCCGATGTCCCGCTTGATTCTGCCTCGGCGGCAAAGAGGATGTTTGTCAAAATTTCGATTCAAGACGAGGGCATCGGTATGGCTGCCAAAGTAATTGAAAAAATATTTGATCCATATTTCTCTACCAGACAAACAGGAAGCGGGCTGGGCCTGGCTATAGCTCATTCCATTATCAACAAGCACGACGGTTATATCTCAGTGGAATCCCAGCCGGGAGTCGGTACCACCTTTACTATTTACCTACCAGCCGCAGAACCAGGAGAAGTTAACAATAAAAAGGCGGCTGAAGCGCAAAAAACACCAGCAAAGGCGAAAATACTGTTCATGGATGATGAAGAAATGGTGTGCACAGTAGCACAGGCAATGCTCACCAAACTGGGCCATATCGTAAAACTTTCAAAGGATGGCGCGGAAGCCGTCGGGCTTTACAAAGCAGCTATTGAAGATAATAATATTTTTGATATAGTTATCTTGGACTTGACTATCCCGGGTGGTATGGGCGGTAAAGAGGCCGCCCAAAAAATTATTGCCCTTAACAAGGATGCCAAAATCATAGTTTCCAGCGGCTATTCCAATGATCCGGTCATGGCAAATTTTACTGATTTCGGTTTTTGCACCGCAATTGTGAAGCCCTACCAGCTGCAGGAACTATCCAAATCTATCAACAGGGCCATTCAATTAGGGGAGAAGAACTTGTAAGCGCTCAACAAACCACACTCTTGACTTTATAACCTCTCGAAATGTAAGCGCTCCATGAACAATGTATTAAGCAGCGCAAGCCCTTGACTATTTACTTAAAAACACCATACATATTTTGATAAATCCTGATAATTTCACAACCATAACCCATGATTCAATGCCGGAATACCGGCGCCACTTAAACGCCGCATCTCAGGCCGCCTCCGACTACAGCTTTGTAAATATATGGGCCTGGGCGCAAGAATACGGTCTGACCTGGGCCTGGGATAATGATCTGGTCTGGCTACGCCAGAGTCTGCCCTATCCCGCCTATTGGGCGCCGATGGGGAACTGGGAAGCCGTTGACTGGCAATCCCGGCTGTCGGAACTTACCGAAAGGCTGCCCATTATCCGGGTTCCAGAAAAACTGGCCAGGCTCTGGCAGAGTCAGGCAGCCCACATTATAACCGGGGAGGAGGCAAGAGAACATTGGGATTACATCTATGACAGCAGCGAATTAATCACTCTGAAGGGCAGAAAATTCCATAAAAAGAAAAATCTGCTGAACCAGTTTAAGAGTAAGCATGACTGGCATTATATCCCTATGGAACAACCCTTTGTCGACCAGGTTTTAAAGATGCAGTTAAACTGGTGCACATGGCGCAATTGTGAGGCCTCAGCCGGTCTGGCAGCCGAGGACAGAGTAATCAGCAAGGTTCTCCATGATTACGCCACCCTGCCTGATCTCCTGGGCGGCATAATCATGGTAAATGAGTTTGATGTCGCGGCCTTTGTCGTTGCCGAGGTTATTCGTCCAGATACCCTGATCATCCATTTTGAAAAGGGCATGGGGGGCTATAAAGGCATATATCAGGCCATCAACCAGATGTTTTTAGCAGCTAATCCGGAATTTATTTTTGTAAACCGGGAACAGGATCTCGGCAATGAGGGTCTGCGCAAGGCCAAAATGTCTTATAATCCGGTTAAGTTTATTAAAAAATATACCTTTAAGTGGCTGAGGCATAATTCCTGACAACTTAGTCAGCAGCCCCCCAGGCAATGGCCTCGGCCCTTATTTGCCCCTACAAACAATGTTTTTCGTCATTATCCAGTTCGTCTGTATCGGATTGATTTTACTGCCCTTCGGCCCCATCGTCCACCCGTACGGCCTTCTGGTAAGTCTCCCTGGCCTTGCCCTGGCCTGGGCCGCCATAGGTCAGGTACGCCGCATGGGGCCAGGCCGCTTTAACATCCGCCCTGTTCCAAGAAAGAACAGTATCCTGGTCACCAACGGCGTATATAGTTATATCCGCCATCCAATGTACAGCAGTGTCTTGTTATCCATGTTGGGGCCTGTGGTTATGTACTGGCACCTGACCAACACGGTGATTTATGCCGCCTTGCTTATCAATTTGCTGGCCAAACTGCACTACGAAGAGAGCCTCTGGCTACAGAGAGATCCGCAATACCGCAGTTATTGCCGCCACACCAAACGTCTAATCCCTTTCATCTACTAAATTAATAAAAGAGAGGGCAACCACAGGGGGTTGCCCCTACAGATAAAATTAAATTTTTCATGCCCACTCCAGCGTATAATTATGCTAAAATCAATGGTAACTGTTCAGCTATACCCTAACAGAACAGTTACACTTATAGTTACTACAAAAAGATGAGGTATAGAAGATGCGCTGGTATGACAAATACGAAAAGCTGGGACGCCATATAGACGCGATGAAAGATATGGAAAGCAAACGCCGGGACACTCTGCTGCAGGGGATAATGGCCATTATCCGCCGCCACAGTCCTGATCTTTTAGAAAATTTTATCCTTGAATTCCCCCTGGATAATTCCCGCCAGCGCTGGTATGATCGTGACCCTTATCTCTGGTTAACCATCAACGGCCTCCAGCATGGCAGGCCGGATCTCCTGGAAACCATCGCCCTCTATATGGCGGAAGAGGAGGAGGTCGCAAATCAGGCGGACAGCAGTATCCCCACTGATACCGCCAACCCCGTTACCTGGTGAGGCGGCGATATTTAATGCGGTGCGGCTGGCTGGCATCCACCCCATAACGCCGTTTATAATCGGCCTCATATTCCGAGTAATTACCATCAAACCACACCACCTCACTATCGCCCTCAAAGGCCAGGATGTGAGTCGCGATACGATCAAGAAACCAGCGGTCATGACTGATAACCACGGCGCATCCGGCAAAATTCTCCAGGGCCTCTTCCAAGGCCCGCAGAGTATTAATATCTAAATCATTGGTGGGCTCATCGAGAAGTAGAACATTACCGCCTTCCTTCAGCATACAAGCAAGATGCACCCGGTTGCGCTGCCCGCCGGACATCAGTCCCACCTTCTGCTGCTGAGTCCGACCGGAGAAATTAAACCGTCCCACATAGGCCCTGGAATTAACCTCACGATCACCAAGCATTATAGTATCCAGACCGCCTGAAATAACCTCCCAGATGGACTTTTCCGGATCAAGATCATCCCGGCTTTGATCCACATAGGATAACTTAACCGTCTCACCCAGCCTGATTGTCCCGGAATCCGGTTTTTCCGCGCCGCAGATCATCTTGAACAGGGTACTCTTACCCGCCCCGTTGGGCCCGATAACCCCGACAATGCCGCCAGCGGGCAGAGAAAAATTTAAGTCAGCCAGCAACAGTTTATCACCAAAGGCCTTACTGACATGTTCGGCCTCTATAACCAGCTTACCAAGCCGGGGGCCGGGCGGAATAAAGATTTCCACATCCTCAAGACGTTCCTGCCGTCCTTGATTCAATAAATCTTCATAGGATTTAATTCTGGCTTTGGCCTTGGCATGCCGCCCTTTGGGGCTCATCTTAATCCACTCCAGCTCCCGCGCCAGGGTCTTCTGACGGTTGGACTCATGTTTCTCCTCCTGGCTCAGACGCTTTTGCTTCTGTGCCAGCCAGGAGGAATAGTTCCCCTTCCAGGGAATGCCGCGGCCCCGATCCAGTTCCAGAATCCAGCCCGCGACATTGTCCAGGAAATAGCGGTCATGGGTGACGGCAATTACCGTCCCTTTATATTGCTGAAGATGATGCTCCAGCCAGGCAACGGTCTCAGCATCGAGATGATTGGTCGGTTCATCTAAGAGTAGAATATCCGGTTCCTGTAGGAGCAGACGACAGAGGGCCACCCGCCGTTTCTCACCGCCAGACAAGACCTTGACAATGGCATCCGGTGGCGGGCAGCGCAGGGCGTCCATGGCCATTTCCAGCCGCGAATCAAGCTCCCAGGCGTTTAGATGATCGAGCTTTTCCTGCACCTCACCTTGGCGCTCAATGAGACCGTTCATCTCATCATCGTTCATAGGTTCGGCAAATTTATCATTGATCCGATTAAACTCGGCGAGAAGATCAACAGTCTCCCGTACCCCTTCTTCCACGGCCTGACGCACCGTGTTCTCTAACTCTAATTCCGGCTCCTGGGCCAGATAACCGATGCTGTAACCAGGAGACAGGTTGATCTCGCCATTAAAATCCTTATCCACCCCGGCCAGAATCCTGAGCAGCGAACTTTTGCCCGACCCGTTCAGCCCCAAAACCCCGATTTTGGCCCCATAAAAATAGGACAGGGATATATCCTTTAAAACAGGCTTCTGATCATAATACTTACTGACCCGCATCATGGAATAGATAATTTTATTCGCCTCTTCCGCCATCTTATATTCCTTCCTTTTTTGTCTTATAAAATCACAAATAACTACACCGTTTTTAACCTAACAAAGTCCACCCGGCAAGACAAGGGCATTAGTGAATAACCAGCTACAGGTGGTGCTCCGCTATTTTAGTGAACATCCGCACCAGACCGGCGCAGAGGGTGAAAATGGATTTAATCTGGAGATTCACTGCACAGCATTCATCAAAAAATATGGTCAATAACGATTCCAGATCATCTTCCGGGGACTGATAACAGATAAGGATAGGGATCTTGGGCAGCGGGTGAAGAATCAGCGCGATATCGGCCTGATACCAATCAACTTCCCGACCGGCAAAAAGTTCGATTATATCTTCCAAGAGATGGGGGTTATCATCCGCCAGTTTACGCAGCGGCGTCTCACAGCGGCTCGTGAACAGACCCTGCCAGTCAATACCGCCCTTTATCTCCCGCAGGGATATCCATCTCCCGGTTATCTCAGCATGACTTTTGCTGGTGATATAGGAGAGGAGCGGGGCCTGCACCCAGGGGTTGATGTGACATTCAGATACTAATGTGCCCCGGCCGCTCACCCTGAAATCCTTGCCCAGGGAGTTAACAATCAGGCAGTTATCTTGTGCAACGGCTCCAATCAACGGCGCCAGGGCCTGGAAATCAATCGAAGAAATCTTATCCTGCAACTTATCCATGAATTCCGCCTGCTCGAACTCCGTGGTTGTGAGCTTGGGAATATGGGCGGATAATTCTCTCCTCAGGGCAGGCTCAAGTTCAGCGCAATCCCGCAACTTCTTTCGGCCCTCAACCACCGCCGCGGCAAAGGCCAGGCAAGAGGGCAACAAGCACTTGCCGCAATTAGTCTTAGGAAGAATTTTATATATTTCCAGGGGGTTGCGCGTATTTTTTCTCATATTGTATATGATTCCGCGGCAAAATATGTGCGAATGGACGATGAAAAATGCGGCTGTGTGCCTCTGAATCCGGGATGCTACTGAAGTTACATTTTTTTTAATTTTTCCAGATAATCAATTTCAATTTTCTTTACCCGGTTCAAGGTGTCTTCAATTAAACGCCGGTTAAAGGAAATAACATCACCGAGAAAGCCAAGTACCAGAACCTGAAAGCCAATGACCAGCAACGAACTGCCCAGGATCAGGGACTGAATATGACCATCCCCCAACCCCCGGAAATAAAAGCTGAGAAAACGCACCATCGGCACGGCGCCGATGAGCATAATAATGACGCTGATCACAAAAAAATACCTGAGCGGCTGATGCATGGCATACATGCGGGTCATGGTATTGAGCTGATTAATAACGAAACTGGGAATACTCCTGATCAATCGTGATTCACGGGTTTTGGGATTGGTACCCACATGAACACTTGACACGGCAATCTGCCTTTTACCGGCCTGCAGGATAGTTTCAACCGTATAAGAGTAATGGGTCAGAATATTCAGCTGCATGGCGGCATCACGGCTGAAGGCCCGAAAGCCGCTGACTGCGTCCGGCAGATCAGCCCCGGACAACACCCGAACAATAGTACTGCCGAATTTTTGCAGAATCTTCTTGTGGAGTTCAAAATGGGGAATTTTGCTGGTCTGGCGGTCACCCACCACGATTTCAGCCCAGCCCGCCAGGATAGGGGCCACCAGCTTGGGGATATCCTGCCCCTTATACTGATTATCGCCATCCGTATTAACGATTATATCGGCACCGAGGCGCAGGCAGGCGTCAATACCGGTGCGAAAGGCCGCCGCCAGTCCTTTATTATTGATATGGACAACTATGTGATCCACGCCAATCTCACGAGCGGTCTCAGCGGTGCGGTCGGTGCTGCCGTCATCAATAATGAGGATTTCCACCTCGTCGATGCCGTCAATCTGACGGGGGATATCCCGTACCGTCTGGGGCAGGGAATGTTCCTCATTGAGGCAGGGAATCTGGATGATTAATTTCATGATTGGTAATTATTCAGTTACCTGACCGGACAGCCCCGGCCTCTATTGTATAAGTAACAGGGCATCAATTACATTCAACATTCAGTCAACATCCTCATACGCCGGGCGATATTAAGCCGCAGATTAGCAGTATGAGCCTCCGGCACCCGGCAGGCGGCAAAGACCTCCGGCCAAGAGGCCAATTGTGCCGCCACATCGGCCAGAATTGTTCTGCACCGCTGCCCGGAGAGGCCAAAACCCCTTCCTTCCAGCAAAATATCATCACGGTTCAAATCTTGATGCTTGCCATTAACCCGCAGGATATGCTCATCTTGATATATATTGGGCACAATATCATAGGCCGGTGACAAACACCAGCCCTGTTCAGTATGGAGCATGGCAAAATTTTGCAAGTGATCATCGGTGTTCACCAGGGCAATGTTAACAATCATCTGCCGGTAAAACCCTTCGAGATCATCTTTGGGGCGCTGAGAAAAGCGGCTGATTACCCCGGCCAGGTCGGCATAAGAAACGCTGTAGTGATCCTCCACCCCGATAAGGGTTCTAAAACTCACCAGAGCGTTACGGCCTCCGGCAGGCGTTACGTCAAAACGATGAATAAGGAGAATATCCAGGCCGCCCGCCTTCTCCCGCCTTATTTCAGGGACTTCAAGCCCGGCTCTAAGGGCCAGAGTAAGCCCGGCCTCTTCCAGGGCCACAAACAATTCCGGGTGCGGGTCTTGACGACTGGCAAATTTTGCCAGCCACATACTGTTATCAATGGTTGTCAGAACCTTTGGGCGCGCCCCGCCGGCCGAACTGCCGCAGGCCAGTAAATGACGCAGTTCAGCGCTGTCAACGGTAATGGAGTTCTCCAGAGCCGCCGCTTCAGCCATTGCCTTGGCAATATCATTGAAATCAATACTGCCGCCGCCCGGCGTCGGCAGGGCCTCACGTTCGGAGAACAATAAACGGCCGAGACCGCCGCCTCCCAGGGCCAAAAGCAGATGAACCGGGGCATAAGGCTGCTCCAACCCGCCTTTACGAGCCAGGATATGACGTCCCCAGGCATCGGGCAGGGAATCATCAAAAACCTCCGGCATGCCAAGTTCATGATTAACCGCCGTAAACACCCCGTTACGCAGAGGTAGATGCACCGGATCCAGGGGGTAGGCCAGGGGATTTCTGAGATAGTCCTCAGCATAGCGGAAAAAGCCCTCATAGTTACCGCGATTATACAAGTTCCGCGACAACAGGCGCCCCACCGGCACAATCAGACCGTCAGTGAAAACAGCATAGACGTATAGATTTACCTCGGCCTTCATTTTTTCCTGACCCGTGTTTTCCGCAGCTTATTGAGCTGCCGTTGTTTTTCATCGTACTCCACGAAGGGGTCAACCGGCATAATCAAGGCCTGGCTCCAGGTGTCCATAAGCCCCAGAATGGAACTTACCCTGATCCATTTGCCCAGGGCCACGGAGGCTTCTCCCCGCTCCATACGGGCCAGCAGCTGACGAGATACACCTGCCCTGACTCCCAGGCCTTCCTGGGTCTCCCGCCTCTCAATCCGGGCCTTCCGCAACCGCAGTCCAAGTTCCCGAAAAAAATCTTTTTCATTCTGTTTTAAGCCCATAATCCACCTCTTTAGTGAATTATATTCATTACATTATACAACTGTCAAGGGCTTTGTGTTACACAAAACAAACATTATCTAAAAGAAGACCTGACTTTTATTATGCCCTCATCTTGCCATAATGTCTGTCGAGCCAGTCACGATAACTGCCATCCATTACCGCCCGCCACCAGGGTTCGTTATCCAACATCCAGGCGATGGTTCTGCGAATCCCCGTTGCAAAGGATTCCTGCGGGACGTAGCCCAACTCCGCCCGGCACTTAGCGGCATCAATGGCGTAACGACGGTCATGGCCCAGACGATCCTTGACATGGGTAATCAAACTCGCCGCCTTCAGGCCCCGAACCTGGGGGGCATCCGGAAAGCGGGCCTTTAAGCCCTCATCAACGGCAAATTGCTCATCCATGAGGCCGCAAATCAGCCTCACTATCTCAATATTAGTCCACTCATTATTGCCGCCAACATTATAGACCCCGCCCACTACGCCCTTTTTTAAAACCAGATCAATCCCCCGGCAGTGATCATCCACATAGAGCCAGTCACGAATATTTTGACCATCACCGTAAATGGGCAGGGGCCTGTTAGTCAGAATATTAACAACAACCAGAGGAATCAACTTCTCGGGAAATTGATACGGCCCATAATTATTTGAGCAATTACTAATAGTTACCTGCAGACCATAGGTGTGATGATAGGAACGAACAAGATGATCGGAGGCGGCCTTACTGGCCGAATAGGGTGAATTAGGGGCGTAGGCCGTAGTCTCAGCAAAGGGCGGGTCATCCGGTTCCAGGGAGCCGTAAACCTCATCGGTGGAGACGTGATGAAAACGATGATCCCGGCCGCTGCCGGTCAGCCATACCTCCCGCGCAGCCTTCAGCATGCTGTGGGTGCCGACAATATTGGTCTCAATAAAGGCATCCGGGCCATGAATGGAGCGGTCAACATGGGATTCGGCCGCGAAATGAACAATAGTATCAATTTCATGTTCCCGTAACAGACCTTCAGTTAGTGCCTGATCGAGGATATTGCCATGCACAAAATGAAAATTCCGGTAATCCTTAACCGCTTCCAGGTTAGCCGGATTACCGGCGTAGGTCAGGGCGTCCAGCACCACCAGCGTATCGGCGGGATATTCCCGCCGCCAATAATGGACAAAATTAGCCCCGATAAATCCGGCCCCGCCGGTAACAAGTATTTTAGACATTTTTCAATTCTGCCAGCATTTTTTTTAAATTAAACCGCCAATGCGGGGCACTAACGCCAAGTTCTCCCCACAGGCTGGTCTTATCCAGTACCGAATAAGGCGGCCGCCGGGCCTGAGTCGGATAATCTTCAGTACGCAGGGGCCTGATGAACGTCTCCCGCCTCAAAATTCCCAAGGCCAGAGCCTCTTCCTGAATGGCGCAGGCAAAATCGTACCAGGAGGCCACCCCGGCATCCGTCCAGTGATAGACCCCGGTCAGTTTTTGAACCGCCGCCTGCCAAAGGGCCTGAGCCAGCCCCCCGGCCCAGGTGGGGCTGCCAATTTGATCGGCCACTACCCCCAGCTCCTTACGCCCGTCCATAAGACGAAGCATGGTTTTGACAAAATTATTACCGTGCGATGAATATACCCAAGCCGTGCGGATAATGGCGGCATCCGGGCATTTGATTAGCAGCAACCTTTCCCCGGCCAGCTTACTTGCCCCGTAAACCCCGGTGGGATTAGGGACATCAGCGGGCAGATAAGGACGGTAATGACAGCCGTCAAAGATAAAATCTGTCGAGACATGAATTATCCCGGCGCCAAGTGCCGCGGCTGCGGCGGCCAGATGAGCCGCCCCATCCCGGTTAACGGCCATGGCCAGCTCCACCTCACTTTCGGCTCTGTCCACCGCCGTATAGGCTGCGGCATTGATTATTATTTCCGGGGCCAGACGGGCTGTAAGCTCATCCACCTGCGGCTTACTGGTAATATCAAGCTCCGCCGAATTACAGGCCGTAAACTCAATTCCCGCCGGAACCGCGCGCTGTAATTCCCAGCCCAGTTGACCGTCAGCCCCTGTGATTAAGACTTTCATTTTTGTTTTTCCTGCCTTATGTCCCTGGTGTAGAGGGAGATTACCCGTAAGCGCTCCATGAACACCATGCTGCATGCGCTTACGATTACTCTGTCTTCCGGCAACAATTCAAGGCATCCCTCAAATAAATCCCGGCCTCATCCTTGGCGGAGAGTACCGGGGCGGCACCATGAGCCAGGGGCCAGGCTATAGACAGATCAGGATCATTCCACCGAATACAGCGTTCATACTCCGGGGCGTAAAATGCCGTGCATTTATAGACAAATTCGGCGTAATCGCTCAGCACATAGAAACCGTGGGCAAAACCGGGCGGTACCCAGAGCATCCGTTTGTTATCGCTGCTTAAGACCTCGCCCACCCACTTGCCGTATGTGGGCGAACCCCGCCTGATATCCACCGCCACATCAAATACCTCACCGCTGATTACCCGCACCAGCTTGCCCTGGGTCTGCTTTATCTGATAATGCAGACCGCGCAGAATACCCCTGCTGGAGCGGCTGTGATTATCCTGGACAAAGGGCAGGTCAATACCGGCGGCGGCAAATTTATCGGCCCGCCAGGTCTCCATAAAAAAGCCGCGGTGGTCACCAAAAACCCGGGGCTCAATCAACACTATATCAGCGATTTTTGTGGGGATGAATTTCATTGCCGCCCCTCCTCTTCAACAATCCGCAAGAGATAACGGCCATAACCATTCTTGCTGAGGGTCTCGGCCAGATGGGATAACTGCGCCAGATCAATATAGCACATCCGATAGGCAATCTCCTCGAGACAGGCCAGCTTCAGCCCCTGGCGATCCTCCATAACCTTGATAAAATTACCAGCATCCAGCAGTGAGGCATGGGTGCCGGTATCCAGCCAGGCCATGCCCCGGCCCAGACGCTCCACCCGCAGTTGGCCACGCCGCAGATAGGCATTGTTAATATCGGTTATCTCCAGTTCTCCACGGGCCGAAGGCTTGATCTGGCGGGCGATGGAGACCACATCATTATCATAGAAATACAGGCCGGTGACGGCGTAATTTGATTTTGGCTGTTCAGGCTTTTCCTCAATGGATATCACCCGGCCCGTATTGTCAAAACTGACCACCCCGTAACGCTCTGGATCACGGACATAATAGCCGAACACCGTGGCCCCGGCGCTTAAACAGGCATTTTTTTGCAGAATATCAGAAAAGCCCTCACCGTAAAAAATATTATCGCCCAGGATGAGACACACCGTATCGGAGCCGATAAAATCCGCCCCGATAATAAAGGCCTGAGCCAACCCCTCAGGCCGGGGCTGAATGGCATAGGCCAGGCTTATTCCCCATTGCGAGCCGTCACCCAGCAGGCGCTTGAACTGTTCATTATCCTCCGGGGTGGTAATCAGAAGAATATTCCTGATCCCGGCTAACATCTGAATAGCGAGAGGGTAATAGATCATTGGTTTATCATAAACCGGCATCAACTGCTTACTCACCGACTTGGTAAGCGGGTAAAGCCTGGTTCCTGAGCCGCCCGCCAGAATAATTCCCTTCATCAATTCTTCCCTTTATGTAACATCTATGCCCGGCTGCCCAGACATAACGAAACATGAAAATCTTGCCAAGGCCAATAGCCCTGAAAGGTGACTTTCATACAAATTATTATGAAGCGGTGTGCCGATTTTCAGTAAAATACCGGCAGATTCTACCGCCCGCTGACAGTTCTGTAAAATCATCAAAATTCCGAATTCCCAATTCGATCCGCATAGTATATAATAATTACGCTTAGATAAACTACTTTTTCACAAGGAGCACTATGAGACGCTTATTCGGTACCGATGGAGTACGGGGGACAGCCAATATCTACCCAATGACCAGCGAAATTTCCATGCAGATCGGCCGGGCCATCGCCTTTCAGGTCAGAGACCAGCGCCAAGGCCATCGCATTGTCATCGGCAAGGACACCAGGATCTCCGGCTATATGATTGAAAACGCCCTGGCCTCCGGAATCTGTTCCATGGGGGTTGATGTCCTGCTGGTGGGGCCGCTGCCCACCCCCGGAATCGCCTTTATCACTCACTCCATGCGGGCCGATGCCGGGGTAGTAATCTCCGCCTCTCATAATCCGTTTCAGGATAATGGCATCAAGATATTCTCCCGGAGCGGCTTTAAGCTCCCAGATGATAAAGAGGCCGATATCGAAGATCTGATTTTCTCCCAGAAAATGGCCGCTCTACGGCCGGTAGCCGACGAGATAGGCAAGGCCAGCCGCTTGGATGATGCCAAGGGCCGCTATATCGTTTTCTTAAAAAATACCTTCCCCGCCAAATACACCCTGGATGACTTCCATATCGTCCTGGACTGCGCCCATGGAGCTACCTATGGTGTGGCACCCCATGTTTTTTCAGAGCTGGGAGCCAGGGTAACCGCCATAGGTGTTCACCCGGACGGCAAGAACATCAACGACAAATGCGGCGCCCTGCACCCGGAACGGGTAGCGGAGAAGGTCAAAGAACTCGGCGCCGACATCGGTATCGCTTTAGATGGTGACGGTGACCGTCTCATCGTGGTTGACGAAGGCGGCAGAGTAGTGGATGGCGACCACATTATGGCGGTCTGCGCCGCCGAACTTATGGCCATAAAAAAACTCAAAAAGAAGACCCTGGTCACCACGGTGATGAGCAATATGGGCCTTGAAGCCGCCATGCAGAAAATAGGCGCCCATCTAATCCGCACCCCGGTGGGCGACCGCTATGTCGTGGAAGAGATGCGCAAACAGGGTTACAGCTTTGGCGGCGAGCAGTCCGGCCACCTGATTTTTCTGGAACATTCCACCACTGGTGATGGTATCCTCGCCGCTCTCCAGCTCATGGCCATCATGAAAAAACGCAACAAACCTTTATCGGAATTAGCCAAAATCATGGAGGCCTTCCCCCAGACCCTGACCAATGTCCGCACCGCCAGACGCCTTGACCTGACCTTAGTGCCCGGCCTCCAGCCCGCCATAAAAAAAATGGAAAAACGTCTGGGCAACGATGGCCGCATCCTCATCCGTCTCTCAGGTACAGAACCGGTGGTACGAGTCATGTTAGAGGGCCGCGACCAGGATCTCATCAACGAAATGGGGCAAGAACTCTGCGCTGTCATCTGTAAAGCCGACGGCCAGCAGGGCTAAGAAATGAACGCCCCTGCGTCCTGTCCCCTGATTCCTGATTCCTGAT
>VAPF01045032.1_pt1 | contig 20089 bp, 19 predicted proteins | sample 3393931 | NCBI WGS metagenome assembly VAPF01 (sample SAMN08290437, study PRJNA428436) | hydrothermal vent metagenome | isolation source: Deep-sea hydrothermal vent chimney | place: Atlantic Ocean: South-mid Altantic Ridge | depth 2773 m m | reverse complement strand
TTCAATGCCCCCGGCGCCAATGCCAATGCGGTGAAGGAACTGGTGCTGACCGGCATGCTGCTGGCGGCGCGCAACATCTGTCCGGCCTGGGACTTTGCCCGTAATCTGCAAGGTGACGACGCGAGTATCGGCAAGCAGGTCGAGGCGGGTAAAAAGAACTTCGGCGGTTTCGAACTGCCCGGCCGTACCCTCGGTGTCGTCGGTCTCGGCGCCATCGGCCGGCAGGTGGCCAATGCCGCTGTGTCGCTGGGCATGAACGTCATTGGCTTCGATCCCGGCATCACGGTGGAGGGCGCATGGGAATTGTCGTCCAATGTAAAAAAGGCGACCAGTGTGGACGACCTGTTGTCCAATGTGGATTTCGTCACCTTTCACGTGCCGCTTGTCGATGCCACCAAAAACATGATTAATGCCGAGCGGCTGAAGATCATGAAAGACAAGGTGGTGATTCTCAATTTCGCCCGCGGCGGTATTGTCGACGATGAGGCCGTGTCGGTCGCCATCAAGGCCGGCAAGGTCTATGCCTATGTATGCGACTTTCCCAGCAATCTACTGAAAAACCATGAGCGCGTGATTACGTTACCGCACCTGGGTGCATCCACCCAGGAGGCGGAGGACAACTGCGCCATCATGGTGGCCGACGAAGTGCGTGAATATCTGGAAAATGGCACTATCCGCAATTCTGTGAATTTTCCTGAGGTGTTCATGCCGCGCACCGACGGCTATCGCATTGCTGTGGTCAATTCCAACGTGCCTAACATGGTCGGGCAGATCTCCACCACGCTGGCGGATGGCGGCTTGAATATCATCGACATGCTGAATAAGTCGCGCGCTGACCTGGCCTATACCCTGGTCGATGTTGATCAGCCAGTGGCCGATTCGGTACTGAAAAATATCGAAGCCATCGACGGCGTGCTGGCCGTTCGCAGTCTGTGAGACAAGCTCAATGAGTGACAGACTGGACAAGATTCGCAAACGTATCGATGCTGTGGATGCCGATATTCAGCGGCTGATTTCCGAGCGTGCCGCACTGGCGCAGGACGTGGCGAAGACCAAGCAGGCGGAACAGGGCGAGTCGCCGGAAGAAGTGCTCTTCTATCGTCCCGAACGTGAGGCACAGGTGCTGCGCAAGGTGCTGGAACGCAACCAGGGCCCGTTGCCCGGTGAAGAAATGGCGCGCCTGTTCCGCGAGATCATGTCCGCCTGCCTGGCCTTGGAGCAGCCACTCAGTGTGGCCTTTCTCGGCCCCGAGGGTACATTTACCCAGACTGCGGCACTGAAGCACTTCGGTCATTCTGTACGTACCCATCCCATGGCCGCCATTGATGAGGTGTTCCGTGAGGTGGTGGCGGGCAGCGCCCACTTTGGTGTGGTGCCGGTGGAAAACTCCACTGAAGGCGTGGTCAATCATACCCTGGATATGTTCATGCGTTCTTCGCTGGCTATTTGTGGTGAGGTGGAATTGCGTATTCATCACCACCTGATTGGCCGTGACCGTCATGACATAAAAAAGATCTATTCCCATCAGCAGTCGTTGGCACAGTGTCGTGAATGGCTCGATGCACATCTACCTGAAGTGGAACGGATCTCCGTCAGCTCCAATGCCGAAGCCGTGCGCCGCGCTGCCGCAGAGGAGGGCAGCGCCGCCATCGCCGGTGAGACGGCCGCTGACATTTACGGTTTGCCGGTGCTTGAGGCCAAGATTGAGGACAACCCTGACAATACCACGCGTTTTCTGATCATCGGTACGCAGAAGGTTCCGCCCTGTGGAGATGATAAGACCTCGTTATTGGTATCAACGCCGAACCGCCCCGGCGCACTCTATCGTCTGCTGTCACCCTTCGAGCGAAATGGCATTTCTATGAGCCGTATCGAGTCACGACCCTCACGTCTGGCCAACTGGGAATATGTGTTCTTTATCGATATCAACGGCCATCTGCAGGATGAGGCGGTTTCCAAGGCTCTAGAAACCCTGAAGACAGACTCGCCCATGTTCAAGGTGCTGGGTTCCTATCCCAAGGCCGTTTTGTAACCGATCCGTAGGGTGGGCATTGCCCACCATGTATCAGCGTGCCAGCCAGACTTTGGTGGGTGATGCCCACCCTACACGGCTTGCGAAGGGTCAGAGAGCCGAAGCAAAAGAGAAGTGGTAATGAATCGTTTCGAACAGTGGGTTACGCCGGGTGTACGTGGCTTGCATCCCTACCAGCCGGGCAAGCCCATCGACGAGCTGCGACGTGAATACGGCGTCGGCGACATCATTAAACTGGCCTCCAATGAAAACCCGCTTGGCCCCAGCCCGCGCGTGCAGGAAATTCTTGCCGCTGAAGGCGCCGAACTGGCGCGCTATCCCGACGGCAATGGCTTTGTTCTCAAACAGGCGCTGGCTGAGCGTCACGACGTGGACATGGCGCAGATCACCCTCGGCAACGGTTCCAGCGACGTGCTGGAATTCGTCGTGCGGGTGTTTGTGCAGCCGGGCGATGAGGTGCTGTTCTCCGAACATGCCTTTGCTATGTATTCCATCGTCACGCAGGCCGTCAGCGGGCAGGCAGTGGTCGCCCCGGCGCGTGACTGGGGACACGATCTTGAGGCCATGCGGGCGCTGATCAGTGAGCGCACGCGGGTGATTTTTATTGCCAACCCCAACAACCCTACCGGTACCTGGCTGCAGGGCGACGAATTGCAGGCCTTCATTGCTGCAGTGCCGGAACGGGTCGTCGTGGTGATCGACGAGGCCTATTTTGAATATGCCAGTGATCCAGCCCTGGGCGCGGCCGGTTACCCGGATGCCAGTCGCTGGCTGAGCCGTTTTCCGAATCTGCTGGTGACGCGCACCTTCTCCAAGGCCTATGGACTCGCTGGACTGCGTGTGGGCTATTCGCTGTCTCATCCAGACATGGCCAACCTGCTGAACCGCATCCGCCCGCCTTTCAACGTCAACAGTCTGGCCCTCGCCGCCGCCACGGCGGCACTAATGGACGAGGCACATCGCCATCAGGCACTCTCCCTGAACGCGGAAGAAATGGCTCGGATGACTGATGCGGTAACGGAAATGGGCCTCGAATTCATACCCTCTGTTGGCAACTTCGTCAGCATTGATGTGGGCGGCGATGCGGTGTCTGTGTATGATGCGCTGCTGTACGAGGGCGTCATCGTGCGTCCGCTGGCCAATTACGGCATGCTGCGGCATTTGCGCGTGACACTGGGGCTGACGGCGGAGAATGAGCGTTTTCTGGTGGCCTTGCGTAAGGTGCTGAAGAAATAGAAAAGATTCAACGCAGAGACGCGAAGGGCACAAAGAAAACAGAACTGATGATTTCTCGCTGCACCGCTCTGCGGTGCAACGCAATGGGCGGGCTGGTCCGCATGGTTTTGTAGCGCTGAGCGCCACAGGATGTGTGACACCGCAGAGCGGTGTCACAAGTCATTTCTTTGCGTTACTTTGCGTTCTTTGCGGTTGAAAGAGAACTTGATTTAACAGAATGATCAAACAACTTACCATCATCGGCGTCGGTCTCATCGGCGGTTCTCTCGCCCGCGCCCTGCGCGAGGCCGGGGCAGTGGGTGAGATTGTCGGCACGGGCCGTAATGTGGCACACCTGCAGCAGGCGCAGGAACTGGCTGTCATCGATCGTTACAGGACCGATTTGACTGAGGCTGTGCAAGGTGCGGACATGGTTTTTCTCGCCGTGCCGGTCGGGGCGATGGAGGCGGTGCTGCGCACAATCGCGCCGCAGCTACCGGCCGAGGCGGTGCTCACTGACGCCGGTTCCACCAAGGGCAGCGTGATTGAGGCGGCGCGCCGGGCCTTCGGTGAGCTGCCAGCCAACTTCGTGCCCGGCCATCCCATCGCCGGTACGGAAAACAGCGGTGTCGAGGCCTCCTTCGCCGAACTGTACCGGGGCCGCCGCGTGATTCTCACGCCCACTGCGGCCAGCAGCGCGGAGGCTGTCGAGCGCGTACGCGAGATGTGGCAGGCCGCTGGCGCCGAGGTGACGGAAATGGACGCCGAACATCACGACCGTGTATTGGCCGCCACCAGCCATTTGCCGCATCTGCTGGCCTTCGGTCTCGTCGACACGCTGGCGAAGATGGGCGATAAACAGGAGATCTTCGCGTATGCTGCCGGCGGTTTTCGCGATTTTACTCGCATCGCCTCCAGTGATCCGAAAATGTGGCGCGATATTTGCATGCACAATGAGCCGGCCCTGCTGGCCATGCTGGATTGCTTCGAGGCCGATCTGAAACGTCTGCGTGAGGCCATTGCTCATGACGATGGTGACTATCTGTTGGAGGTTTTCAGCCATGCCAAGGCCGCGCGTGACCGCTTTTGCGACAATGAATGATCAACCCCAACGATGCGGCTTCGGCCAACCCCGCTTGTTGGGGTTCGTGCCTCACCCCAACCTACGTATTTGCGAGTTTTATGTATGAACGATAACGTGACATTTACCGTGCAACCCGGCGGCCACCTCAGTGGCGAGGCGCGCGTGCCCGGTGACAAGTCCATTTCCCACCGTTCCATCATGCTGGGTTCACTGGCCGAGGGCGTGACCGAGGTCACCGGTTTCCTCGAAGGTGAAGACAGCCTCGCCACCCTGCAGGCCTTTCGCGACATGGGTGTACGCATCGACGGCCCTGAAAATGGCCGAGTGACCATTCACGGCGTTGGCCTGCACGGCCTCAAGCCGTCGGCCGGGCCTCTGTACGTGGGCAATTCCGGCACCTCCATGCGTCTGCTGGCCGGGCTGCTGGCGGGGCAGAATTTTGACGTACACTTGACTGGTGACGCCTCATTGTCCGGCCGTCCCATGCGCCGTGTCACCGACCCGCTGGCGCTGATGGGGGCGGTGATCGGTACCGCCGAAAACGGTACCGCACCACTGGATATTTGTGGTGATCAGCCGCTCTATGGCATTAACTTCGAGATGCCAGTGGCCAGTGCGCAGATCAAATCGGCCCTGTTGCTGGCTGGGTTGTACGCCAAGGGACGCACCTGTGTCACCGAGCCGGCGCCCACCCGCGACCACACCGAGCGCATGCTGGCCGGCTTCGGCTACCCGGTCGAGCGTGAGGGCGCCACCGCCTGCGTGACGGGTGGCGGCAAGCTGACGGCGACCCCGGTGGAGGTGCCGGCGGACATTTCTTCTGCGGCTTTCTTCATGGTCGGCGCCAGTATCAGCGAGGGATCGGATCTTACCCTGCGCCACGTGGGCATCAACCCCACGCGTATTGGTGTTATTAATATCCTGCGTGCCATGGGCGGTGATCTGACCCTGAGTAATGAACGCGAAGTGGGCGGCGAACCGGTGGCTGATATCCGCGTGCGTGCGGCGAAATTGAAGGGTATCCGTATCGACGAGGCACAGGTGCCGCTGGCCATCGATGAGTTCCCGGCCCTGTTCGTGGCTGCTGCTTGTGCCGAAGGTGAGACGGTGCTCACCGGCGCGAGTGAACTGAGAGTGAAGGAGAGCGACCGTATTCAGGTAATGGCCGACGGTCTACAGACCCTTGGCGTGGATGCCCGACCCTGCGAGGATGGCATTGTTATCCAGGGGCGCGCTCGCGAGGCGGAACCCATTGGCAGTGGCCGGGTTTCTAGTCATGGCGACCACCGCATCGCCATGGCCTTCGCCGTGGCTGCGTTGCGCGCCAGCGGGCCCATTGTCATTGATGATTGCGCCAACGTGAACACTTCTTTCCCGGATTTCGTCAACTTGGCGCGCCGAGCAGGATTGGACATCGCGGAGGGAAGGCAGGACTAAGTGGGGCGTTTGTTGGGGTGACGAAGGAACCTCAACAAACGGAGTTCGATACCCGCACATGTTGGGGTTCCTTCGTCACCCCAACCTACCATGTGGATATAGATTATGAATCCAAGCGACACCATTCCCGTGATCACCATTGACGGCCCTACCGCCTCCGGCAAGGGCACCATCACCCGCCTGCTGGCGCAGCGTCTCGGCTGGCACATCCTCGACAGCGGCGCCCTGTACCGCCTGGTGGCGCTGGCGGCGCATAAGCACAGCATTCCCCTGGATGACGCCGAAAGCCTGCAGCCGCTGGCAGCCCACCTGGATGTGGAATTCGCCGTCGATGAAGACTCTGGCGAAATCGTTACGTTGCTGGAAGGGGAAGATGTGACTCAGGATCTGCGTAGCGAGACCTGCGGCAATGATGCCTCGCGGGTGGCGCAGATAGCGAGGGTGCGTGAGGCTCTGCTGGCACGTCAGCGGGCGTTCTGCGAGACGCCCGGACTGGTGGCCGACGGGCGTGATATGGGCACAGTAGTCTTCCCAGACGCCGTACTCAAGATCTTCCTCACCGCAAGCGCCGAAGAACGCGCCAGCAGACGCTATAACCAGTTGAAAGACAAGGGTTTGGGTGTTACTATGCGCGGTCTTTTAGACGAGATTGCCGAGCGTGATGCGCGTGATCGTGGGCGGGCGGCCTCGCCGCTGGTGGCCGCCGAAGATGCGGTTGAGCTGGATACGTCCGAACTCACCATCGACGAGGTCGTGGATCGTTTGTGGTCGCTTTGTCAGGTTCGCTTGAACTAGGTAGTTGTCGAATATTTCATGTCTTGTCTGAAAGAATGCGCAGTAACTGCAAGTTGCGGTTCTGCGTTTTGCTGTTTTGGCAGTAAGCAGTGGCAGCAAACAGGCAGTACCCGTATGTGTGGGTAACTGCAAAAAGGTGCCTGCTCCAGTGGGCGTAAATTCACTTAAACTACCATCTTTTTCACGTTAGCCTAGTTTTGACGAAGGCGCGTTTGGATGGTTTGCACAAACTGTCGTTCCCGGCTCTGTGGTTTGGAACGTCAAGGATAGAAAAGCGATGAGCGAAAGCTTTGCCGAATTATTTGAAGAGAGTCTCTCCCGCACCGAAATGCGCCCCGGTTCCATTCTGACCGGTACCGTGGTCGATGTGACCCCCGATTTCGTAGTGGTCAATGCCGGGCTGAAGTCAGAAGGCATCATTCCTGTTGATGAGTTTCGCAATCACGAGGGAGAGATCGAAGTAAAGCCAGGTGATGAAGTCGAAGTTGCCCTGGAATACGTTGAAGACGGTTTTGGTGAAACCCGTCTGTCCCGCGAAAAGGCCCTGCGCGCCCGTTCCTGGCGAGTGCTGGAAGCGGCTTTCGATGCTGGCGAGACCGTTGTCGGTATCATCAACGGCAAGGTAAAGGGTGGCTTCACGGTGGAGCTGAACGAGATCCGTGCGTTCCTGCCGGGTTCCCTGGTCGATGTCCGCCCTGTGCGCGACACCACCTACCTGGAAGGCAAGGAACTGGAATTCAAGGTTATCAAGCTCGACCAGAAGCGCAACAACGTGGTTGTATCGCGCCGCGCCGTGGTGGAGGCCGAATCCTCCGAAGAGCGTGAAGCGCTGATCGCCAGTCTTCAGGAAGGCCAGACTCTCAAGGGTATCGTCAAGAACCTCACCGACTATGGTGCATTCATCGATCTGGGCGGCATCGACGGCCTGTTGCATATCACCGACATGTCTTGGAAACGCATCAAGCATCCGAGTGAGATCGTGGAAGTGGGTGACGAGATCGACGTCAAGGTACTCAAATTTGATCGCGAGCGCACCCGCGTTTCCCTCGGCCTGAAGCAAATGGGCGAAGACCCCTGGGAAGACATCGCACGTCGCTACCCGGTCAGCTCACGTCTGTTCGGTAAGGTCACCAATCTCACCGACTACGGCTGCTTTGTGGAAATTGAGGAAGGTGTCGAAGGTCTGGTGCACGTGTCCGAAATGGATTGGACCAACAAGAACGTGGCCCCCAATAAAATCGTTCAAGTTGGCGATGAAGTGGAAGTCACTGTCCTCGATATCGATCCCGAGCGTCGTCGTATCTCCTTGGGTATGAAGCAGTGCAAGCCCAATCCATGGGACGAGTTCTCTGCCATGCACAACAAGGGTGACAAGATCATCGGCACCATTAAGTCGATCACCGACTTTGGCATTTTCATTGGCCTGGATGGTGGTATCGATGGTTTGGTGCATATGTCCGACATCTCCTGGAACATGACCGACGAAGAGGCGATTCGCAACTTCAAAAAGGGTGATGAACTGGAGACCACCGTGCTGGCGATTGACCCCGAACGTGAGCGTATCTCGTTGGGCGTCAAGCAGCTGGAACAAGACCCCTTCAGCAACTACCTGGCCGATCACCCCAAGGGCACAATCGTCAAGGGTACGATCACCGAAGTGGACGTCAAGGGCGCCGTGATTCAGCTGGCCGAAGGTATCGAAGGCTATCTGCGGGCTTCCGAACTTGCGCGTGACCGTGTAGAAGACGCACGTACGATGCTGAAGGAAGGCGAAGAGATCGAAGCCAAGTTCATCGGTGTTGATCGCAAGAACCGTACCCTGAATTTGTCCATTAAAGCCAAGGATGATGCCGCCGAAGTCGCCGCGGTTCAGGACTACAGCCGCAACCAGCCGAATGTGGGTGCAACCACACTGGGTGATCTGCTGAAAGAACAGATGGAGAGTAATAAGTCGTAACTGGCGACAATCAGTGAGGGGTCGGATATCCGGCCTCTCGCTATCTGATTATTGAACAGGCTGTTGAACATCATTGTTTTTCGGTAGAATTGGAGCTTGACAGGTCTTAGATTGTCAATAGCCTGACAAGGAACTCGAGAAAAAGCATTCTCGGTATGGGTAACGTGAGGGAGGGCTGAGTAGATGACAAAATCAGAATTGATTGAGCGTATTGCATGCAAGCAGCCCCATTTGCCGTATAAAGACGTCGAGCTTTCAGTAAAGACGTTGATCGAGCAGATGGCACAAAACTTGTCGACAGGGCAGCGGATTGAGATTCGTGGCTTCGGCAGCTTTTCACTGCATTTTCGGCCGCCACGTATCGGCCGGAATCCGAAGACGGGTGAGGCGGTTGCCCTATCGGGCAAGTATGTGCCGCACTTCAAACCCGGCAAGGAGTTGCGTGAGCGAGTGAATGGTAATCGCGGCAGCAATGGCCAATAGTCTCCGACTGTGTGTAATCTGCACAAGTCGCCAATATAAGAAAACGGTATTCGCACAGGGCGATGCCGTTTTTTTTTGCCCGGAATGAAGATCCTGATCTCAGCTTGTATTGCTCCTAATAATTTGAAAATAATGAACGGGTGTCACTGATATGAAACGAATCATTTTTCTGGTGGTGTTTTTGCTTGTCCTGGCTGTTGGCCTCAGCTTTGCGCTGATGAATGCCGAGACGGTCATGCTCAGTTACTATTTCGGCACGATTTCAGCACCGTTATCGATTGTTGTCGTTGTTTCTCTTGCCGCCGGTACCTTGCTTGGCGTACTGGCATGCATGGGCATGGCGCTGGGGCTAAAGCAGGAAATTTCCCGTTTGCGTCGTAGTGTCAAAGTCACGGAAAAAGAGGTAGAGAATCTCCGTTCACTACCATTAAAGGATGAGCATTGAGCCTGGAGTTGACACTGTTGTTTTTCCTTCTACCCGTGGCATTTTTGTCCGGCTGGTGGATGGGAAGACATAATGGTAATAAGGGACGAGCGGAAATACACGGTGAAGAGTTTTCCTCGGGCTATTTCAAGGGGCTGAATTATTTACTCAATGAGCAGCAGGATAAAGCCATTGATGTTTTTGTACATATGCTGGAAGTTGATAGCGAAACAGTGGAGACCCACCTTGCACTGGGAAATCTTTTTCGCCGTCGGGGAGAGAGTGATCGTGCCATCCGTATACATCAAAACCTCATTGCCCGCCCGACACTGAGCAAAGACCAGCGTGCACGCGCATTGTTGGAGTTGGGCCAGGATTATCTGCGCGCAGGTATGTTAGGGCGGGCGGAGTCACTTTTTCTGGAACTCATGGAACAGGGGTTATATCAGCGTGAGGCCCTGGAAAGACTGTTGGATATTTACCAACAGGAAAAGGAGTGGACTAAAGCCATTGATGCGGCAAAGCGTATCGAGCGCAGAGGCGGTCAACGGATGGGCGTCTTGATCGCCCACTTTCATTGTGAGCAGGCGGAGGCGTGGCGGCAGAAAGGCGATATAAAGTCGGCGTTGAAATGTCTCAAACAGGCTTTGGTTGCGCATAAAAATTCTGTTCGTGCGAGTTTGCTGAAAGCACAAATTGAACAACAGATGGGGCGCCATAAGCTGGCGATAAAGACACTCAGCCAAGTGGAACAGCAGGATGCGGATTTTATTCCTGAGGCTGTGCCGTTGTTACTGCAAAGCTATAATGCGCTGGAACAAAGGCATAAGGGAGAACGTTATCTGCGCCAACTCCTGGAAAAATATGGCGGTATAACACCCTTGCTAGCCGTTGTGGATTTGGTGCGGGAAGGGCGGGGTGAGGAGGATGCAAGCGGACTTGTCATCCAGTATCTGCGTGAACGGCCGTCGGTCAGGGGACTGGATAAACTTATCGAATTGCAGTTGGAAAGTGGTCAGGGAGAATTGCATGAAAATCTCCTTATTCTGAAGGAACTCGCGGATAAGTTGTTACAAGAGAAAATGCCTTATCGCTGTCGTAACTGTGGTTTTGGATCCAAGGCCCTGTGCTGGCAGTGTCCCGGCTGCAAGCAGTGGAATACCATCCGCCCGGTTCAGGGAGTGTCGGGTGAATAGGTTCGGGTGCGTTTTTGTGGATGTTTGCTGGAAATTTTTACTGACGGGGGATGAATGGCTGAGATGACAGACCCGCGGGTAATCGTCGCCCTGGATTTTGCTGACGCGGTACAGGCGCTGGCCCTGACAGAGCGCCTGGATCCTGCACACTGCCGTTTAAAGGTCGGCAAGGAGTTGTTTGCCCGCAGCGGGCCAGCGCTGGTTGAGACATTGCAGGAAAAGGGTTTTGAGGTTTTTCTCGATCTCAAGTTTCACGATATTCCCAATACTGTCGCCAAGGCTTGCAAGGCTGCGGCCGATCTTGGCGTGTGGATGGTCAATGTGCACGCAATGGGTGGGCGAAAAATGATGGAGGCTGCGCGGGAAGCGGTTGCGTCAGCTTCTCATCGGCCTCGACTGATTGCTGTGACGGTGTTGACCAGTATGGGGGATGCCGATCTGGCTGAGATTGGTTTGCAGGGGAGCCCGGAAGATAATGTGCGACGTCTGGCCGGGCTCGCAAAATCGGCAGGGCTGGACGGGGTCGTCTGTTCACCTCAGGAAGTGGATATGCTACGCAACACGATTGGAGGGGATTTTCAGCTGGTGACACCCGGCGTGCGGCCAGTTGGTGCGGCGCTTAATGATCAGGCACGGGTGGCAACGCCAGAGGATGCAATCCGCGCAGGTTCCAGTTATCTCGTTATTGGGCGTCCCATTACACAGGCCGATGATCCGCTGGCGGCACTCAAGATAATCAATGAGGGAATATTACCGCTGCTTTCGCATTGATTTCGCCGGGCTGCTTGTCCTAGGATTGTTTCTGTAACATCCAATGGAACTATCTGAAAGGAGTCAGAATATGTGTAAAGTCACGCAAATAGCCGTTGTCCTGTTGTTTCTCCTCGCTTCCTGGGCTGCATTCGCCGAGCCGCTGAATATTAATGCGGCGGATGCTTCGACGATTGCGCAGGTCATGGATGGTGTCGGCCAAACCAAGGCCGAAGCCATTGTTGCCTATCGGAAGACACATGGTGATTTCAAGAGTATTGAAGGCCTGACCAAGGTTAAGGGTATTGGCAAAAAGACCGTGGAAAAAAATCAGTCAAAGCTGACGATTGGGTATTCGGGCAAATAAGCGCTGATTGCCGGAAAAGCGCTGCCTGGGAACGTCAAAGAGACAATCCCGGGCAGCGCTTTCTTATTTTGGCATTATCATCTTGAAAGAGTACGACCCCTGCCTCCTACCGCACGAGGTTGCCGAGTGCTACAATCAGACGCTTTATTCATCAGGCTTAGCGGTGAATGGCACTGATTGACAGCCTGATACTACTGTCATCCCGGCGCAGGCCGGGATCCAGAACTAATAATTATTGCTACTTCCCTGGATTCCGGCCTGGCCTGGCCTGCGCCGGAATGACGGGTGAAAGTGGCTGGATGGGAATTTCAACTTACAGTAAACGCTATTCAGCTCATGGACACTTTCGTCTGCAATGTACCCTGCCGCCTGAATAATCTTGTTCCTCTATCGATGCCCTTAAACCTAAACTTAAACCTAAGCTATTAAATATCATGAAAATATTACCTGTCATCCTGTCTGGTGGATCGGGAAGCCGTCTCTGGCCCCTGTCTCGGGAACAGTACCCCAAACAATTGATCTCATTTAACGGTAAAGGCAGCCTGCTACAGGAAACGGTTCTCAGGCTTGATGGTTTAAGCGCCGACCTTGCAGCCCCCATGCTGGTTTGTAATGAAAATCACCGGTTTCTGGTGGCGGAACAACTCCTGAAAATCGACCATGAAGCCTCGGTGATCCTGCTTGAACCCGTGGGGCGGAATACGGCGCCGGCGCTGACTATTGCCGCCATGCACCACCTGCAAGGGGACGGTGATGCCATTCTGCTGGTGATGCCGGCCGATCATGTTGTGCGTCTGGCCGAGCCTTTTCATAGAGCAATCAATGAGGCCGTCATCCTTGCCGAGTCCGGCGCACTGGTTACCTTCGGCATTGTGCCTACGCATGGTGAAACGGGTTATGGTTACATTCGTAAAGGTCAGCCACTCGATGGCCACGAAAATGCGGCAGAGATTGCCGAGTTTGTCGAAAAACCGGACAAGCAGACAGCGGAAGGCTATGTTGCTTCCGGTGACTTTTTGTGGAACAGCGGGATGTTTGTCATGAAGGCATCGGTTTGGCTGAAACAGATCGAGACTTTCCAGCCGGCAATGGCTGCCGCCTGCCGGAAGGCACTCCAAGACAAAGTGCAGGATCTCGATTTTTGCCGTCTGGATCACACCGCTTTCGAAGCCTGCCCCAGTGAGTCCATCGACTATGCCGTCATGGAAAAGCTGGGCGCAAGTGGCGGCGAGACCCCGGGTATCGTCGTGTTGCTGGATGCCGGGTGGACTGATCTCGGGGCCTGGCCTGCCATTTGGGAGGTCTGTGAGCGTGACGAATGCGGGAATATGATCAAAGGCGATGTGCTGACCTATGACACCCGGAATACGCTTATTCATGCAGAGCACCGCTTGGTCGCCAGTGTCGGGCTGGATGATTTGCTGGTCGTCGAAACGGCCGATGCCGTGCTGGTGGCGAACAAATCACATGCGCAGGATGTCAAAAAAATCGTCGAACAACTGAAACTCGATGGCCGTTCTGAAAGTTTGGTGCACCGACAGGTGTATCGTCCATGGGGTTCCTATGAGGGGGTCGATGCCGGAGAACGCTTTCAAGTGAAACGCATTGCCGTCAAACCTGGTGCGGCCCTGTCTCTGCAAATGCATCATCATCGCGCAGAACACTGGATTGTCGTCAGAGGGACGGCGCGTGTGACCTGTGGCGCCGAAACCTTCCTGCTGACCGAAAACCAATCCACCTATATCCCCATTGGTGAGAAACATCGGCTGGAGAACCCGGGGACGGTCATGTTGGAACTCATCGAGGTTCAATCTGGAAGCTATCTGGGCGAAGACGACATAGTGCGTTTCGAGGATCAGTACGGCCGCAGTGAATAACACACCACGTTAATTAGCGATTGCCGGGAACGATTTGTGTGGATAAAATCGGTCGGCTTGTGTGTCGGTGTTATTTAATTCAAAGGAAATACAAAGGAAAACCATGGCAAATTCACACCTTTTCACCTCTGAGTCCGTGTCTGAGGGACATCCGGACAAGGTCGCAGACCAGATTTCCGATGCTATTCTGGATGCCATCTTTGAACAGGATCCCGTTGCGCGTGTGGCTTGCGAAACCCTGGTTAGCACCGGAATGGTGGTTATCGCCGGTGAAATCACCACCGAGGCCTGGGTCGACATGCAGGACGTGGTGCGTCAGACCGTCAAGCGTATCGGCTACAACAACTCGGACATGGGTTTCGATTGGGAATCCTGCGCGGTACTCACCTCCATTGACAAGCAGTCGGCGGATATTGCCATGGGCGTCGATGAAAGTGAGGATCATGAGCAGGGTGCCGGAGACCAGGGTCTGATGTTCGGCTATGCCAGCAACGAGACGGATGTCCTCATGCCCGCGCCGATCACCTATGCCCATCGGCTGGTGCAGCGTCAGGCGGCAGTGCGCAAAAATGGTACGCTGCCCTGGCTGCGTCCGGATGCCAAGAGCCAGGTGACCTTCCGCTACGAAGACAACAAGCCGGTCGGTATCGAGGCCGTGGTGCTTTCCACCCAGCATACGCCCGATATCACGACCGATGCGTTGCGTGAAGCGGTGATGGATGAGATCATCCTGCCCGTGTTGCCCAAAGAGTGGCTCAATGGCGACACCCAGTTTCACATCAACCCGACCGGGCGTTTTGTGATTGGTGGCCCCGTCGGCGATTGCGGCTTGACCGGGCGCAAGATCATCGTTGATACCTATGGTGGCATGGCCCGTCATGGTGGGGGCGCCTTCTCTGGCAAAGATCCCTCCAAGGTGGATCGTTCTGCGGCGTATGCCAGTCGCTACGTGGCGAAAAATATCGTTGCCGCCGGGCTGGCGGATCGTTGCGAGATTCAGGTTTCCTACGCCATCGGCGTGGCTGAACCCACCTCGATCAGTGTGGAGACCTTCGGCACGGGTAAGCTGGCTGAAAGCCGTATCGTCGAGCTGGTACGCGAGCATTTTGATCTGCGTCCGCGCGGTCTGGTGGCGATGCTCGACCTACTGCGCCCCATCTACGGCCCGACTGCGGCCTATGGTCACTTTGGACGCGAGGATGAAGGCTTTCCTTGGGAGAAGACCGACAAGGCTGATGTCTTGCGCGATGCCGCCGGTATCTAGTACACCATCAAGTGCGTAGGTTGGGGTGAGCCTGCGAACCCCAACAAGGAGGGCTGTCAAATCTCCGCTGTTGGGTTTTGTACCTCAGCCCAACCTACACGCTTTTGTTACACATTGTCTAAGGAGCGCTGCAGCGGGACATCCGCCAGGCTTAGGTCAATGCAAGCATTTGTTTTAACGGCGTTCATTCAAGCTGCAACCTGAAGCCACGGATTCAGGTTCAAATAGATAAATGGAAAGGAGAATAACCATGAACGCTGTAACCGAGACTACCTTCAACGACTACAAAGTCGCCGACATCAGCTTGGCCGAATGGGGTCGCAAAGAAATCGCCATCGCCGAAACCGAAATGCCGGGCCTGATGGCCCTGCGTGAAGAGTTCGGCAAGGAGCAGCCCCTCAAGGGTGCCCGCATTATGGGCAGCCTGCACATGACCATCCAGACCGCCGTGCTCATCGAGACCCTGGTGGTGCTGGGCGCCGAAGTGCGCTGGGTATCTTGCAATATCTTCTCCACCCAGGATCACGCCGCCGCTGCCATGGCCGTCGAAGGCATTCCCGTGTTCGCCTGGAAGGGTGAGAGTATCGAAGAGTATTGGTGGTGCACCGAGCAGGCATTTAACTGGCCCGACGGCAAGCTGCCCAACATGATTCTCGATGACGGTGGCGATGCCACTCTATTACTGCACAAGGGTGCGGAATTTGAGAAGGTTGGCGCTGTGCCGGATGCCAAGCCTGGCGATAATGAAGAGTGGGTGGCCATTCTCGATGTGCTGCGTCGGAGCTTGCCGGTGGACAACACCAAATGGCAGAAGATTGCCGAAAGTGTCAGAGGCGTCACCGAGGAAACGACTACCGGCGTGCACCGCCTTTACCAGATGGAAGAGGCGGGCGAATTGTTGTTCCCGGCCATGAATGTCAACGATTCGGTCACCAAATCCAAGTTCGACAATCTCTATGGTTGCCGCGAGTCCCTGCTCGATGGTATCAAGCGTGCCACCGACGTAATGATTGCCGGTAAAGTCTGTGTGGTGCTGGGCTACGGCGATGTCGGCAAGGGCTGTGCCCAAGCCTTCCGTGGCATGGGTGCCACCGTTTTGGTGACCGAAATCGATCCCATCTGTGCCCTGCAGGCCGCTATGGAAGGCTACCGTGTGGTCGAAATGGACGATGCCGCCAGCCAGGGTGACATCTTCGTCACCACCACCGGCAACGTCAACGTCATTGATCACGACCACATGGTCGCCATGAAGAACGAATCCATCGTCTGCAACATTGGTCACTTTGATTCGGAAATCAATATCGCCTCACTGGAAAAATATGAGTGGGAAGAGATCAAGCCGCAGGTGGATCATGTTATTTTCCCCGATGGCAAGAAGATCATCATCCTCGCCAAGGGACGCCTGGTGAACCTGGGTTGTGCCACCGGCCATCCCAGCTTCGTCATGTCCGCCTCTTTTACCAACCAGGTGATGGCACAACTGGAATTTTTCAATGAAGGCGGCAAGTACGAGAATAAAGTTTACGTGTTGCCGAAAATGCTGGATGAAAAAGTCGCCCGTCTGCACCTGAAGAAGATTGGTATCAACCTGAGTACACTGAGCCAGGAACAGGCGGATTATATCAACGTGCCGGTGGAAGGCCCGTACAAGCCGGATCATTATCGCTACTAGGTAGTCCTCCCCTCTACCTCTCCTCTGGGGAGGTAGAGGATGTGTTTTCTGTAGGGATAATCTCATAGGCTGTAATGGGAGCTTGTGGGGTTTATGATTCAAAGTTGTCTCTGCGATTAGAGTGAGTGGAGGGTAATTCCACCGTCTATAGATTCAACAAAGAAAGGATGCGGTATTAACAATGAGTAATTTAGAAAAGAGTACAAATGTTGTCTGGCATAACGCGACAGTGACCCGTAAGCGTCGCGAAGAGCAGAATGGCCATAAAGGCGTGATTCTCTGGTTTACCGGGCTATCGGGATCCGGGAAATCCAGCCTGGCGCACGCCATTGAAGAACAGCTGCACCAGCAAGGCTGCCGTACTTTTGTGTTGGATGGCGACAATGTTCGCCATGGCCTGTCAAGTGATCTCGGCTTTTCAGATAAAGATCGCGTTGAAAATATCCGCCGCATCTCCGAAGTGGCCAAGCTGTTTCTTGAATCCGGGGTGATCGTCTTGACGGCCTTTATTTCTCCTTTCCGTGCAGAACGAGCCACTGCCCGTAAGGTGGTTCCCCACGGGGATTTTCTGGAGATTTTTTGCGATTCATCCATTGAGGTTTGCGAAGGGCGGGATGTCAAAGGACTGTACAAACGTGCCAGAGCTGGCGAGATTCCAGAATTTACCGGTATTTCCTCTCCCTACGAAGCACCCAGCACCCCGGAGTTGAAAGTCTTGACGGGTGAGGACACCATTGAAAGCTGCGTTGATCAGATCCTCCAGCTTCTTGAGGCGCGTGGTGTATTACGGATCAATGGGCAATGACTGGGTATCTCGTTAAGACGCAAGACTTTGTCACCGGTTGAACATGGACGGCATCGATACCCAAATTGTCAGATTACTGCGGCAGCAACTGCCAGACGTCATTGCTATCTATCGTTTTGGCTCGTCGATAACACAAAGCAGTCGCCCCGATAGTGACGTAGATACTGCAGTACTCCCTTCATACCCGCTAGATAGCTCTCGTGTCTGGAAAGTGGCTCAAACCCTTGCACAACTAGTGGGAACCAATGTCGACTTGGTCGATTTGTTGAGAGCCACCACAGTTATGCGCGCTCAGGTGATTTCCACTGGCAGGCGTCTGTACTGTAGTGTTGGATCAGAATGCGAACGTTTTGAAGATTTTGTCTACACAGACTACGCGCGATTGAACGAGGAAAGGAAGGGCATTTTGCAAGACATTGAACAGCGTGGCACGGTTTATGGTTGATGACGTACTGATCAACAAAGCTGCCACCATCGAGCGATGTTTGCGACGAGTTGCTGATGAATATCAAGGCCACGAAAGTGAGCTGGAGAGTAATCATACCCGGCAGGATGCCATTATTCTTAACATTTTGCGTGCCTGTGAGGCGGCCATAGATGCGGCTATGCACGTAGTGCGAGTCAAGCGACTTGGTCTTCCCCAGGAAAGTCGTGAGGCCTTCCGCCTGCTGGAAGAGGCCGGATTGCTACCCGCTGAAATCAGCCAGCACATGCAAGCAATGGTGGGGTTTCGCAATGTCGCCATACACGACTATCAGAAACTCAATGTAGATATTTTGAAAGCGATCCTCAACGAACGTTTAAATGATTTTCGCCAGTTTTCCAAAGTGATGGTGAAGCTTGCTCAGTTAACCCGATCAAGCTGAAAGCTTCCCTAAAAATTTATAGGAATGGCTTTTCAGATTGCAAAAAAGCCGAGAGAAAGCATCATGGATTCCCAAAAAGAATACACATCCACCTTCAGTATCGAATTCTTCCCCCCCAAAACGGAAGAGGGCAAGGCCAAACTGCGTAAGACTCGCGAAGAGCTGGCCAAGCTCAACCCAGCCTTTATCTCTGTCACCTACGGGGCCGGCGGCAGCACCCAGCAGGGTACCGTGGACACGGTACAGGAAATTCAAAAATCCGGCATCGATGCGGCGCCACACCTTACCTGCGTAGGCGCCAGCAAGGAAAGCATCCGCGGACTCCTGCAAACCTATATCGATAACGGTATCCACCGCATCGTCGCCCTGCGCGGCGACATGCCTTCCGGCATGCGCGAGATGGGAGAATTTCGTTACGCCAACGAACTGGTGTCATTCATCCGTGCCGAGACGGGTGACCATTTTCACATCGAAGTCGCCGCTTACCCGGAAGTCCACCCTCAGGCGAGCAGCGTCAGCGCCGATCTTGATCACTTCAGGCTAAAAGTCGAAGCCGGCGCCAGCAGCGCCATCACCCAGTATTTCTTCAACCCCGATGCCTATTACCGCTTCGTCGATGACTGCGAAAAAATGGGCCTGGACATCCCCATCGTGCCCGGCATCATGCCCATCACCAACTACAAGAACCTCGCCCGCTTCTCCGACATGTGCGGTGCAGAGATTCCCCGCTGGCTGCGCAAGCGCCTGGAAGACTTTGGTGATGACGTAGAGTCCTTGCGCGCATTTGGCCAACAGGCCACCACCCAACTGTGCAAGAACCTGCTCGAACAGGGCGCCCCCGGGCTGCACTTCTACAGTATGAATCGAACCGAACCAACCCAGGCCATCTGGCGTGAACTGCTGTCCACGGATCAAGGAAAAATGGACTGAGGTTTTTTACTATTCTGTGGCAAAACTGGGGTCTTTTGCAAAGAGACTTGAAACTCTGAGGGGTTTAATCGCTGGGGGTTTAATTCCCCGCAGCTCGCCTCAAGCGCCTAATTTTGGTACAGCGAAATTGCTAGAAGCGGCCTCGAGTCCTCATTTAGCCCTTCAATTCGTCGTGTACAATTCACCGCCAGCTGGCTAATATTCAGCCATGTACAAGCGAAATATAAGCGAAGAACTTTACGCTGCATTGGGCGATACTCCCGTTGTCTTGCTCAATGGAGCGCGTCAGACCGGGAAAAGCACGCTGGCGCAGGAAGTCGCGAAAGCCCGGTCTATGCGCTATGTCACGCTGGATGATGCCACTCAACTGGCGGCGGCAAGTTCAGATGCGCAGGGTTTTCTGGCAGGACTGGGGGCGCGGGTGGTGATTGATGAAGTGCAGAAAGCACCCGCCCTGTTTCCGGCGATCAAGATGGCCGTCGACCAAGACCGGTACCCCGGCCGCTTTCTCCTAACGGGGTCGGCTAATGTATTGTTTCTACCGCAGATTTCAGAGTCGCTGGCTGGGCGTATGGAGCTTATTACCTTGTGGCCACTCTCCCAGGGGGAGCTTCGCTCACAGCATGAAAGATTCTTGGACGGGGCCTTTGCCGAACATTTGCCTGAACTGCAAGGCGCTACTGCCACTGACCTGAAGGATGTCGTTCTGGGGGATGCTTATCCTGAGGTTGTGCGTCGTCCCCCAGGTAAACGCCGCGAGGCTTGGTATTCGGCCTATATAAGCGCATTGTTGCAACGTGATGTGCGCGATCTGGCCAATATCGAAGGCCTCACAGAGATGCCGCGCTTGTTGAGCTGGCGGGCAGGGTTGGAGGGTTACTGAACATATCGGAATTGTCCCGCAGTTCAGGGATCCCGAACAGCACGCTCAAGCG
>VAPF01029475.1_pt1 | contig 20106 bp, 19 predicted proteins | sample 3393931 | NCBI WGS metagenome assembly VAPF01 (sample SAMN08290437, study PRJNA428436) | hydrothermal vent metagenome | isolation source: Deep-sea hydrothermal vent chimney | place: Atlantic Ocean: South-mid Altantic Ridge | depth 2773 m m | reverse complement strand
CATTGATCTATTGGTTACTTTTCAATCTGGGGCAAGCCTGCTTGATCAGGCGGGTTTGATCAGCGAACTAGAAGGCATGCTTGGTACTACTGTAGATGTTGTCAGTGACCGCGCTCTTAATCGTCACCTGAGCACAAAAATTTTAAATGAAGCACAACCGCTATGAAGCAGCGGAAAATATATGCTCTAGCAATTTATGATTGTATTCAACGCATTCATGAGTATACAGACGGTTATGATGTTGATGCTTTTACAAAGGATTACAAAACGCAAGATGCTGTTGTACGAAACCTTGAAATCATCGGGCAAGCAGTTAAGGACTATGGTGTTGACCATGCTCCAAATGTCCCTTGGTCACAAGTCGCAGGAATGAGAAATATCATCGCTCATGAATATCTTGGTGATCGTGTGGGAAACAGTAAAATGGAATCTTCCTCAGTTGGAAAGTGCTATCATAGAGCTCACTCAGCATGAGTGAAGAATTTTAGTTGTTTTTTATATTCGTAATATTTTATTTCTCGCTTGTTTTCTTCGCTGTATAAAAATATTTATACGACAGATTAACACAGGAAAAAAACCCCACTCAGATGGAATAACTGCCACTTATAAGCTATATCAACCACTCATTTGATTTGTGCTTTTCCAGTCATGATGAAGACGATATTGTTTGTAAAGGATCATGGTTATATTCAATACGAAGACTTGATTCCTTTGTTTTGTCTTTATAGGAGGAGGAAAAGATGAGTAAATATTTGTTTGTAATGGGTGCTTTTTTATTGGCCCACCTGATTGCCATTTCTCCTGAGAGAGGAATGGATATGGCAAAGGCTCTGGATATTGATGTCAGTGTGCTCACATACGCCTTGTGGGCGATTATTCTGGTCTTATTGATCAAATTTGCTTTCTCTTTACCTGGAATATACGTAAACATTGCTGAGGGAAATGTCGGTGTTGTCTCGCGTTTTAGTCGCTTCTCAAGAACGCTAAGCCCGGGGTTTAACTTTATCTATCCGTGGGAGAAAGTTGAAAATTTGTCGATCCAGTGTCGTGCCATCGAGCTGGAGTTCCAGGCGATTACGCTAGACCAAGCCAGTGTCTATTTTAACTGTGCCATCATTTTTTCGGTTGTTGGTACAGATAAGGAAATGGTGCGCAGGGCTGTCTATTCGTTTGGGTCAGAAAGTGAGTTTGAGTTATCTGTCCAGCGTTTGCTCGAAGATGAAACCCGTGCCTATGTGGCCACCAGATGCCAGGCAGATATGATAGGAATCTCCCAGGATGTTGTCGTAAAAATCAAAACAAATGTCGAGAAAAATATCGAAAAATGGGGGTATAAGGTAGAGGATCTCCGTTATGCAAACCTTCATTTTGATGAGGTGGTTACAAAGTCAATGGCAAGGGTTGTTGCTGCCGTCAATGAAAGGGATGCCGCAGAAAATGAAGGCCAGGCACTACTTATTCGCAAGGTCAAATTAGCCGAGGCTGAAGGGGAATTTGTCCGCATTCAGGCCGAAGCGGAACGAACCGCATGGAAGTTGCGAGGGCAAGGCTTGTCTGATTTTCGAAAAGAGGTTGCCAAAGGTATCCACGTTGCAGTGGATGAGATGACAACAGCAGGGCTTGACCCTAACTTCCTTCTGTTTTTTATGTACACGGAAACATTGAAACACATCGCAGAAAACTCAAATGCGGGTAGTACTATTTTTGTGGACAACAGTCCTTCTGTACCTAATACCATCATGCAGCAGATGTCTGCATTTTATAAAAACGAACCCATTTCAGAGAAAACTGAAAGTTAACAGAGAAAGAGCAGAAATAGGGGTCAAACATTGACCCCTTGCCCCCAGGTTTTAATGAAGACTCTATTCAAGGCATTGTTGAGTATAACAGTGGGCAATATAAGTTTAGTGAAGGAGAGTATAAATGAACACAATATTATTGGGCATATTTAAACTTACAGGAATAGGAGGACTTTTGCTCATAATTATGGTGCTTTGTATAGTGGGTGTTATTAATAGAACTGAAGGTAAAAATAGTAAAGGGGGAGGTTGGGATGATGGCTGTGGCGGCTGACTTTAGTGTTAGGTATGACGTTCTCGTATTCAGAAAGCATTTGAGTTGCGTTTGTAAAAATGTGCCGATAAATTAACACAGGAAAAATCCCACTCAGATGGAATAACTACCACTTAGAAGATATATCAACCACTCACCTGATTTGTGCTTTTCTAGCCGCGTTCAAGCGATTACTGTTTACCCTTGTTTCCACGTTCATGTGTGGAAGTACATATCTCAAACAGGAGAGCAAACATGAGTGAAACTTTAACAGGCCGTGTTGGGCGTATTATCAGCGGCAGTGTCAATACACTGGTCGATGCTATTGAAAACGCGACACCCGAGATGGTCATGGAACAAGCGGTTCGTGAAATTGATAGCTCTGTAGATGATGTGCGCACCGAACTAGGCCGTATGATGGCGAAGAAGCATCTTGCCAATAAACGTCTTATGGAAGAGAGTCGAAAACATAAGGAGTTAGCCGAAAAAACCAACCTCGCTATAGAGCAAGGTCGGGATGATTTGGCCGAAGCAGCCATTGCACAGCAGTTAGATATTGAAGCGCAAATTCCGATACTGGAAAACGCCATTGCAGATGCCGCCAATCAGGAAAAAGAGCTGGAAGGTTATATCTTTGCGCTTCAAGCAAAAAAACGGGAGATGAAAGAGGAGCTGCAACTGTTTCATGCGGCGAAAAAAGAGGCTGCCGCGAGTCGCAATACAAATTCAACCGTGCGCACAAACTCCAATGTGCAATCTCGCGTAGAAAAAGCAACATCAGCATTTGAACGTGTGGTTGAAAACTCCACGGGTATGCCGAGTAGTCACGGCCCTAGTGACCGAAAAACAGCCGTTCAGCTGGTGGAATTAGAGGCGCTTGCCCGCAAAAACCGCATCCAGGAACGATTAACGGCTATCAAAGAAAGGGCTTAACAAAACTCCTGACGGGAGCGGATTTATATGTCAATTGATGAAACCGACGCAGTATCTGAAGAAACCTTTATTGGACGAGTGGCCAAGATCACCTTAGGGAAAGCTGAGATTAGCAGTCCAGCACAAGCAAAGTTAAAAGATGAGCATGGCCAGATCCATTACATCATGGTTGAGCCTGACATGCAGAATGAAATTTTTGAAACCGGTCGTTTAGTTATTTTAGTCAGCAGGGTTGGTGCTATTTTTAAAGCGATTCCCAACGACAAATCGGTTCTTTTTGATGAATAAAAAAGGAAGGAATACCAATGAATTTTGATTTAACGAATATACAGATTATTACAGTAGCCTTCATCACTTCTCTGATTGTACTTGGGTTGATATGTAGCCGTTTATATAGGCGGGCTTCTAAACAAGTCTCTTTTGTGCGAACCGGATTTCGTGGCCAAAAGGTGATTAAAAATGGCGGTTGCCTCGTCTATCCCGTGCTGCATGAAATCATTCCCGTTAACATGAATACGTTACGCTTGGAGGTTCGGCGGTCAAATGAACAAGCTTTAATTACACGAGACCGTATGCGTGTTGATGTGGCCGCTGAATTTTACGTACGAGTAAAACCAACAGAAGATGCCATTGGCGATGCGGCTCAAACTTTGGGCATGAAAACCATGAAACCCGAACTATTAAAACAGTTGATTGAAGGTAAATTTGTTGATGCCCTACGTGCCGTTGCCGCCGAGATGGCGATGGAAGAACTGCATGAACAACGGGTCGATTTTGTTCAAAAAGTTCAACAAGCCGTCTCAGAAGATTTATTGAAAAATGGCTTGGAACTAGAGTCCGTTTCACTCACAGGTTTAGACCAAACCAGTAAAGAGTTCCTTAACCCTGACAATGTTTTTGATGCGGAGGGTTTAACCAAGCTAACAGAGGCAATTGAAAGTCGTCGCAAGAAGCGTAATGACATTGAGCAAGACACTGAAGTGGCCGTTGCCAATAAAAATCTCGACGCTGAGCGTAACAAATTAGAAATTCAACGAGAACAAGAATACGCTCGACTAGAACAAGAGCAGGAAATTGAAATTCGTCGCGCCGCACAAACGGCAGAAATTTCACGTGAACGAGCAGAGAAACAACGTGATGCTGAGCAAGCGCAAATTAATGCACAACAACAAGTAGAATCTTCAAAAATTGCAACTGAGCGTGCTATTGAAGAGCAGCGTATCGATAAAGATCGTCAGCTAAAAGAAAACGAAATCACTAAGACTAAGGCCGTAGAAACGGCGGAAATAGAACGCCTCAAAACAGTCGAATTAGCTGAGCAAGACCGCGCTATCGCCATTGCAGAAAAATCGAAAGAAAAATCTGTCAGTGAAGCCACTGCCGACAAAGCGCGGGCCGAGGCGGTAAAAGCTGAAGAAATGGTTGTCACCGTTCGTGAAACGGAACAAGCTGAGCGAGCAAAAGCCGTTGAACTGGTTCTTGCAAGTCAACAAGCCGAGCGCCAGGCGATCTCTATCAAAGTCGCTGCCGAGGCAGAAAAAATGGCGGCAGAGGATCAAGCCGAAGCCGTGGCCATTTTAGCCAATGCAGAAGCACAAAAGCTGCGCATTACCGCTGAAGGCTGTGCCGATGCGGAAAAACTAAAAGCTGAAGCGGCTGAAAAAACATATGCAGTCGATGCTGAAGGCCAACACGCCCTCAATGAGTCACGAAACATTCTCAGCGCAGAACAGATCGCGATGCAAATACGCATGGCCTTGATAGAGCAACTACCGCAAATCATCCGTGAAAGCGTTAAGCCCATGGAGCAAATTGACGGTATTAAAATTATTCAAGTTGATGGTTTAAATGGCGGTTCAAATGGATCTGGAGAAACAGCAACCAATAATAGTAATGGTGGAAGCTTGGCCGATCAGTTAGTCAATAGTGCCTTGAAATACCGCAGCCAGGCACCGTTGGTTGATTCGCTATTATCCGACATTGGCTTGGACGTGGGTGATATTAATGGCATGAGCAGAATGCTTCACAATAAGCCCGAAACAGAGAGCAAAAGAGGGGTTTAATTATTAAAATATATAGGTTTTGATGAAGACTCTATTCAGGGTGTTGTTGAGTATAACAATGGGCAATATAAATTAGTGAAGGAGAGTATAAATGAACACAATATTATTGGGCATATTTAGTGTCGTTATGATAGTGGTCGTAGTGAACATATTCAAACTTACAGGAATAGGAGGACTTTTGCTCATAATTATGGTGCTTTGTATAGTGGGTGTTATTAATAGAACTGAAGGTAAAAATAGTAAAGGGGAGAGGTTGGGATGATGGCTATAGTGGCTGATTTTTTATGCAACGAGCAGGGTGAATAAACAGCCCCTTTGGAGGATCCATGGATTCTGATTATTTTAGTCAAATGCTCTATGCCTTCCCAGGGATTTCCGTACTGGCACCCTGGTTCAACAGCCTACTCATCATAGATATTTTACAGCAGATGGCCCTGCTATTCGTTGTTGCCTTCCTGTTTAGTCGTTCAGGAGCCTTCGGGCTGTTGGTCAAGGATTCACTTCGGACTCGTGACTGGCTGTTGCTCTACCTGATTTTTTTTGCTATCTCAGCTATGGGCTCTGTATTAGCTTCCAATGTTCCACTGACGCCAGGCGGCGATGACTGGACTCAGGTGGATACTCGTTCCATCGGCGCAGTGCTAGCGGGGTTTTTGGGTGGTCCCTTGCTTGGAACTGCGGTTGGCTTTACCGCTGGCCTCTATCGGTGGAGCCTGGGCGGGCCTACTGCTATGGCGGGTTTCATAGGAACCACATTAGTCGGGCTTATAGCAGGTCTGGTCTACATGTTTTTTCTGAAAAAAAATCAGGAGGTACGTTTTGGTTGGAAAATTGCGGTAGTCGCCACTTGCGTGGGTGAGCTGATCATGAAGGTCTTGGTGCTGCTTACCGTTCAACCATTCGATAAAGCACTGGCTCTTATTCAGATTACCACCGTTCCCAGTTTAATTGGCAATAGTATCGGAGCCGCCTTGTTCGTTACCATATTGAATGATAAAGAGCGTCTTGGTGTCTTGCATACCACCACCGCACTGCGTATGGCCAAGCGTTTAGTTGATGTTCTGAAATATGGCTTCAATAAAAGTGCTGCAAGGGCAATCGTCAACATCATCCGCGGAGAGACCCAGATTGCAACAGTAGCGATCACTGATCATACCAATAAAATCATGGCAATAACCGGAGTCGGAGCCGATCATCATCACGTCGGTGATGAAATTGTCGCTGACCTGGTTCAAAACGCCATTGACCAACAGCGGGTTATCTTTATAAATGGTTCAACCGACCGGCTCCATTGTGCAACTTCTGCCAACTGCCCATTACATTCTGCGCTCATCGCTCCACTTATTGTGGAGGGAAACGTACTGGGTGTATTGTTGCTGATTGAACCAAAGCGACGTTTTTTCCCCAAGTTGAACCGTGCTTTGGGCGTGGGCGTTGCCGAGCTTTTATCCGAGCAGATGCAATTAGCTATGTATCAAGAGCAACTGGCCAGCGCAAAACACAAGCTTCTTATTGCACAGATAAATCCACATTTTTTATCCAATGCATTGAACACCATCTCTGCCATTGTTCGAACTGATACAGCTCGCGGCAGAGAGCTGTTGACCAAGCTGGCGTTCCTGATGCGCAAGAGCATAAAATATGAAAATGAAATCAGCACCCTAGAGGAAGAGTTGGAACATATGGATGCACATCTCAGTATCGATCTGGCTCGTTATGGCGACAAACTTCGAATAGAAAAAAATATCGAACCGAAACTGATGAATGCACTACTTCCCAGTTTTGTTCTTCAGCCATTGGTAGAAAATGCAGTCAAACATGGAACATCTCGCCTATTGATCCCTGGCATTATCCAGATACGCGCCTATCAAACAGGTGATGGATTGATTAAAATTGAGGTCAAAGACAATGCAGGACAATATCAGCCTAAATTATCAGCGACTCAAGGCCTTGGCATGAAAAACGTCGAAGGAAGAATCAAAACGCTATTTGGTCGCCAATATGGATTAAGTATCGACTGTTCACCGAACCAGCACACCAGCGTTACAATTACCATACCATTCAGGGATCAGCTATGACCATAAACGTTATTCTCATTGACGATGAAACTTTGGCGCAAGACGAGCTGGCATATCTTTTGGAACGGCACGATGACTTTCGCATCGTTGCCCGATGTGAAGATGTTTTCTCTGCCCTGCGTAAAATTCGCGAACACAAACCAGATGCTATTTTTTTGGACATTATCATGCCCGGACAAGATGGTTTTACGCTGCTCGACTATATGGCGCCGGAGGAACACCACCCTCACGTCGTGGTTGCCACTGGAGGGGAAAGTGATTTTGCAGTGCGTGCCTATGCAGAGGGTGTGCTGGATTATCTAACAAAACCCATCGAAGAGGAGCGTTTTGATAAAGCGATAGAACGAATTAGGAGTCAGGTTTCAGACCCAAGTATCGAAGTACTCCCTTATCCAGATCGCATACTCGAAATTATTCCGTGTATTTTCAATCATCGAATAAAATTTATTAAACCTAAAGATATAGAATTTGTACGGTCTGATAGCCGTGGTATTTACGTCATATGTGCGGAAAAAGATTTTTATACCGAATTAACATTAGCTACTTTCGAGACTAAAACCACACTCATTCGTTGTCATCGTCAACACATGATAAATCTTGTACATATTGACGAACTTATTCCACTGGAAAATGGTTTAGCAGAAATTAAAACAATATCTGGGCATCGCGTTCCGGTCAGTCGTCATTATCTCAAATGTTTAAAGGAAAAATTAGGGGTGTAAACATGAACAGGACTACCGAAGGCGAAGAGAAGTAGATATGTTTAGTGACCCCAATGCCGGAATTGTTGAGGAGGTTCATTTTCCTCACAATAAAGCTGCCACTTAAAAAAGCATAAGGCGGCGACTATTGCACAAAGCCGATCTGTTTAACGCAGTAAAAAATAGTTTAAATTTAATTTCAGGAAGAAGCTAAATGAACTTCTTCCTGACCTGCATCAGGGTTATTGAAAACCTTCATCGAAATATTTCTTTCGCTGCGAGCAACAATCATAGATACGACCACATCTCCCGTCACATTCACGGCTGTGCGCATCATATCCAATATTCGATCTATTACCAGAATTAAGGCAATGCCTTCTATCGGCAAGCCGACTTGGCTAAAGACCATTGCTAACATTGCCAGCCCAAGCCCGGGAATTCCAGCAGTACCAATGGATGCCAATATCGTCATGGCAACGACGGTAAGATAATCTATGATGCCCAGATCTATTCCATAAACATTGGCAATGAATACCGTTGCTACGCCATGAGTAATGGCCGTGCCATCCATGTTAAGGGTTGCACCAAAAGGAACCACAAATGAAGCCGTTGCATGATCAATACCCAGTCGCTTTTTTGCAGTGTGTAGTGTGATGGGAATAGTCGCATTTGAACTTGCAGTACTAAATGCAAGCATCTGGGTCGAACGCATTTTTTTCATGAACATTAAGGGGCTAACATGACCAAATAATTTTAATAAAAGCATCAAAGTACCCGTTGCATGAAAAATCAGCACAACAGCAACCAGACCAAAATAGCTGATCATGGGTGAGATTAAACTGAGCCCTTGTTCAGAAAATGTTTTGGCCATCAGTGCGAATATACCAATCGGTGCCACCCGCATGACAACATTGACGACTTGCATCATCACCACATTTAGCTTTTCAGCGAACTCGGTGATGAGTTTTCCCCGCTCTCCAATCATCAGTACACAAACGGAAAAGAGGATAGTAAAAAATATTATTTGCAACATATTGCCTTCAACATAGGCGGCAATAGGGTTTCCTGGTATTAAATCAATAAAAACTTGAGTCCATGATAATACCGGCGGTGGAGGCAGTGTATTTTGGGGTATTTGTGTTATATCAAACCCCTGGCCTGGTTGGACAATGACTGCCACAGTCATGGCCAGTGTCGTTGCTAACGCCGTAGTCAGCATAAATAGTAGAAATGTTTTAGTTCCCACACGTCTAAGAATAGCCACATCGCCGATGCTGCAAACACCACAAATGAGAGAGAATGTGAGTAATGGAATCACAAGCATTTTTAATACATTAATAAAAATACTGCCCACGACATGAAAAAGACCATCGACTAAATACTCTTGTATAAATACAACATCATTTGTGAGTGTATTGATTAAGCATCCTGTGACCAGACCGAGGGTCATCCACACCATAATTTTTGTGGTTATATTAATTTTTTTCTGCCCTGCTATTTAATAGCATATCCACTGCTAATGATAAAAAATAATTTGTTCTCAATTGGTCTTGGTTTTTAGAAATCATATTGAGCTAGGTGGGGGTATTTAATTTTGGACAAGGCTAATATATAGTGTTATGCGTTATAAATGGGACTTTGAGAGCATACTCTTGTGCAAAATCCTAATGATCTCAACAATATATTTCCGTATAATAGCCAGCCAAAAATCAAACTGGAGATTAAAAATTGGATAGCCGTTTAATTGAGATTGAAACTCGTATCGCATTTCAAGATGATACTATTGAGCAACTTAATCAAATCGTCACGACACAACAACAGCAAATTGACCAGCTTCGTAAAGAGGTCACTGCCATTGCTGCAAGAGTTTCGGAGCCTAGTGTGGCGGCCTCTAATATTGCCACTCAAGCAGAAGAGACACCGCCGCCACACTATTGAGGCTTATGCTTTACTCGGCTGCTGATGCGGTAAATGAACCTCTTCAATATGCCCAGCCGTTGGATCATTAAAAGTCTCCATTGAGATTTTATCTTCAGCACGAGCTACAATCGTAGTGATGGCTGCATCGCCAGTCACATTCACGGCAGTACGCATCATATCCAGCAAGCGATCCACACCCATGATTAAAGCAATGCCTTCAATAGGCAGGCCCACTTGATTGAATACCATCGCCAACATAATCAAGCCAACACCTGGCACACCGGCAGTCCCAATGGATGCCAACACAGCCATACCAATTACAGTCAAATAACCAGTAATGCCTAGATCAATGCCATAGACATTGGCAATAAATACCGTGGCAACACCTTGCATAATGGCCGTGCCATCCATATTAATGGTCGCACCGAATGGCACCACGAATGAGGCTGTCGAGTTATCTACACCCAAGCGTTTTTCTACGGTACGCAGTGTCACTGGAATGGTTGCATTTGAACTTGAGGTACTAAAGGCAAATATCTGTACCGAACGCATTTTTTTCAAAAACATTAGTGGGCTGACACGCCCTAATAGTTTTAGTAAAATCATTAAAGTGCCTGTTGCATGCAAGAGCAACACAACAGCAACCACACCAAAATAACTGATCATCGGTAAAATCATACCCAAACCTTGCTCGGAAAATGTTTTGGCGATCAGCGCAAATACACCAATAGGAGCTGTATGCATAACCACGTCAACCACTTTCATCATCACTTCATTTAACCGCTCAGCACCATCAGCAATGGGTTTACCACGTTCGCCGATCATGAGCACACAAACAGCAAATAAAATTGTAAAAAAGATAATTTGCAGCATATTGCCTTCGGCATAAGCGGCCACTGGGTTGCTTGGAACCAGATCAATAAACACTTGAGTCAATGGAGGTGCAGAATTCGCTACAAAAGTACTTTCTGCGGTGCTGCTCATATCAAAACCTTCACCTGGCCCTACTAACACGGCGACTGTGATCGCCAGAGTAATTGCCAGTGCGGTCGTCAACATAAAGAGTAGGAAGGCTTTTACACCCACGCGCCCAAGAACGCCTATATCTCCAATACCACATACACCACAAATGAGAGAAAATGTAACCAGTGGCACCACCAGCATTTTTAATGCGCTGATAAAAATGGCTCCGATAACATGAAAAAGCCCATTAACAAGATAGTCTTGAACAAACGCGATATCACTCGCAAAGGCATTGATTAAACTGCCGACCACTAGACCACAAACCATCCAGATCATGATCTTTGTCGTCATACTCATTTTTTGCGACATAAAATAGCTCCATAAATATCGTATTGAATTTGCGGTCGTAGTATACAGTAATTATTTCAGCAACTTTTTTCACACTTGTTAAAATACTGTTATCTAGGATCATTATCAGAAATAAAGGGTACATATAAAAATGGGAAACTCATTTCAGGATCAGTTTTTAAAAGCAGGGCTCGTTAATGAAAAACAGGTCAAAAAATCCAAAAAATCCAAATATATAAAAACCAAGCAAGCGGGCAAAAAAAAGGTTGAAAAGGTTGTTGATGAAAATAAGCTACATGTTCAGCAAAAACTGAAAGAGCAAGCAGAGAAAGATCGTGAGCTGAACCTTGCAAGACAAAAAGAGGCGAATCTCAAAGCTATTTCAGCGCAGATCAAACAGTTGATTGATGTGCACCATCAAATGGATATGATGGGCGAAACAGCCTACAACTTTACCGATGGCACTCTTATTAAAAAAATCTATGTGACTGATATAGCAGTAAAACAAATTGCGAATGGTCGGTTAGCCATCGTGAAATGGGAAGAGCAGTATAAAATTGTGCCCAAAGTGGTGGCAGAAAAAATTAGTGAACGCGATGAAAAATATATCATTCATCTCGAAACAGCCAGCAAATCTATTGATGATGACAATGATCTTTATGCGGACTACCAAATTCCAGATGATTTGATGTGGTAGTTATTTTTGTATAAAAGCTGAGAATTGTTAAGCCCTTGCGACCTGGGTGGCTGTTGCTATCCGCTAATAGTTGGTGTTAAATTTCGCCCTGCTTAAAATGACCTTTAAGTAATTATAGATTTTTATTTTACTTCGCAAGTTAGTGTCCATGCTGGGCGTGCGCAAGGAAGACGAATTAGTCGTCAGTTTTAAAAACGGAGACTCTTAGTTAGTGGTTTGGATATATTTAACATTTTTCTTGGCAGGATTCCCTGCGCTCATTTATCAACTGGTTTGGCAACGGTCACTCTTTACATTTTTTGGCACAAACATTGAATCAGTGACTGTCGTAGTGACTGCATTTATGTTGGGGCTGGGGATTGGAAGTTTGCTGGGTGGGCGTATCTCCAAATATGCTAAAATTAGCCCGTTGCTTGCATTTGCTTTTATGGAGTTTGGAATTGCAACTTTTGGGATTTTCTCTATCTCACTGTTTGATTATGTGGGTGCAGCAACAGCAGGAAGTTCAGCGTTTACCGTCTTCTTTATTGCCTTCCTTCTCGTGCTTGTCCCAACCCTTTTAATGGGCGCAACCCTGCCCATTCTCACCGCATATCTGGTTGATAAAGTGAGCAATGTTGGCCGCTCAGTGGGGGTTTTATATTTTGTAAATACTTTAGGTTCTGCTTCGGCCTGTTTTCTTGCTGCCATCTGGTTGTTCGCAAGCTTTGGCATGTCAGGTGTCGTAAATATTGCTGTTATATTAAATATTGTGGTTGGAGCGGGTGCGCTTTTGTTGTGGCTTGTTAATAGTAGAAAAACTAAAATAATAAGTAATATAGCTGAGGTTAAGCAGTCAGAGCCTCACGCAACTATTATCGACTTTCGCTTAGGTTTAATACTTGCTGCTTCTGTAGGCTTCATTGCTCTTTCATATGAAATCTTATGGCTTCGTGTAATCATGTTTACCTCGGCAGGCTGGGCGTTGGCATTTCCAATATTTCTTGGGTTTTTTCTGTCTGGAATAGCAATAGGCTCCTATGCTGCTCGAAAGTTTTGTCGCAGTGGTGTTATTGAGTTCCCTAAAAAACACCTGAAAACCTTAGCCTGGTTTCTGTTTTGTGCGAATCTGGTCGGGTTTAGTACAATCCCTATACTGACTCAAGTCATTACCAGCGGTGTTGCTGCGTCTGTTGTTTTTTTTGTATTCGTGGCATTGAGTGCTGCAATGTTCGGAGCAGTCTTACCATTAGTCGCGCACTATAGCGTTCCTGCAGATAGTAATTCAGGCTCAAAATTAAGCTATTTGTATATGGCGAATATTGTGGGTTCAGCGGCTGGGAGCTTGTTTACGGGCTTCATCCTTCTTGATAATTTTTCTATTGGCTATGTTAATACCTTCTTAGCTTTACTGGGTCTTTTGTTGGCATTCATATTGTTCGTTTCCAACAGAGATTCAGGCTCAAAAAACTATGGAATTGTTGCAACGGTCGTAGTGGCGCTTCTGTTTGTAGTATTGCAACCCAGTTTATTCAATCATGTTTACGAACGATTGCAACTTAAACAAGGCTATAACGGACAAGCCTTTGCCCGTGTTATTGAAAATAAGAGTGGTGTCATCACGGTTAAAGAGGATGGTTCAGTCTGGGGTGGAGGTGTTTATGATGGTATTTTTAGCACGAGCCTTGTCGATGATAAAAATGGCATTGTTCGTGCTTACTCACTGTTTGCTGTTCATGACTCTCCAAGCAGGGTATTAATGATTGGTCTCGCTTCTGGCGCATGGGCGCAGGTTGTTGCCAATAATCCAGCGGTTGAAAAACTGACTATCGTTGATATTAATGAGGGGTATGTAAGTATAATTTCTGAGAACCCTGTCGTTTCTTCACTATTAAACAACCCCAAGGTTGAGATTATTATTGATGATGGCCGACGCTGGTTGAACGCAAACCCGAACCAGATGTTTGATGTCATCATATCGAATTCAACCCTTCACTGGCGCGCATACGCGAGTAATTTATTATCGCAGGAGTATATTGAGCTTGAAATGTCTCATATAAATCCTGGTGGAATCGTTATGTATAATGGTACTTGCGCCCCCGAAGTATATAAAACAGCCGTCGAAACCTTCCCTTATGCACTGCGTTTTCTTTCAATGGCTATTGGTAGTAACGAACCGATTCAATTTAATAAAGAGCGTTGGAGAAATACTCTTGAAAATTACAAGATTGATGGTAAGCCAGTATTTGATTTGAATAATGAAATTCACCGATCCAAACTTGAGACTATCCTCTCTCTTCCAGAGCAAAAAGCACCAGGAGATGCCCAGGCGAGTATTTATTCATCATCAGATTATTGTTATGACTATCAACTCGCATTGGAAACAAAGGATGTTTTACTGCAAAACACAAAAAACTACACCAAAATAACGGATGACAATATGGGGACGGAGTGGCACCGGCAGCCCTGGAAAGATATTGTTGGCAATAAAGCGACTTACAATTCTCAAACAGCAAAATAATATCCGTTTAATTGCTGGTGTTACGCGAGCCACGAAACCAGGGAATCAACAGTAATCCCAGTCCAATTCCTAGTGGAAAAGAATATATTTCCTGGGGCTGTATTAATGGGTTTTCTTCAATGGGGAGTGTTTCAAGCCGCTCAATGTCTTTGATAATTTGTTGCATGCTTTCTATATCAATCGCATGGTAATAACGCCCTCCTGTTTCTGTTGCGATGTCTCGTAGAGTAGTTTCATCCAGTGGCAGTTCAGCCATTTCGGGGGATTCGATAGGGCCACGGGGGAAAGGAACAGCGCCCTGTGAACCGATACCGACGGTATAGATCCGTATGCCGTGTTTGTGAGCGAGCAGTGCAGCATCAAGAGGTTGAATGATCCCGGCTGTATTGGTGCCGTCGGTGAATAAAATCAATATTCGATTGGGATGTTCGTGGTCTTGCAGGCGCTTCACTGCCAGCATCATGGCGGTACCGAGTGCGGTCTTTTCACCGGCAATACCATTTCTGATCTGCCCAATGAGTGTTTTCAACAGTCCTAAGTCAGTTGTAATAGGCGTGAGTGTGAAAGCATCATCGGCAAAGATAATCAAGCCTGCACGGTCTCCCTGACGATTGTTTAAGAACTCAGTCACAACACGTTTCAGCATATCTAGGCGACTGACCTGAGTGTTGTCGATGGTGTAATCAAGTGCGCGCATGGAGCCTGAAAGGTCAATGGCTAACATAAAATCACGGCCTTGCCCTTGATGCTCATTGACACTAAACCATTGAGGTCTGCAAAGGGCTGTGATTAATAACATGCAGCCAATAAGCCAAAACCAAGGAGGTTGTTTATTAACGCTCGCACTGTTTGATAGCTGGCTCAGGAGTGCGGTTTGGGGATGAATGATGGCTGGACGATGAGGTTCTGCTCTGTCTTTTATAAAACGCATAGAGGCTTGCCATAGTAACCAGGGCAGTGGCAGAGCAAGCAGCCAGAGTGGTGTCGCTAGTTGCAGCATCTATTTGCTAAAAAAGTTCTGAATGACTGCCGCACCGTTCAAGTTTTACCAAACATGTCACGTAATTCATCAAGAGTTACTTTTTCATGTTGTTCATTAAAAGCATTAATGGTTGTTTGGTTTGGGATTTTTAGTTCAGGGTTTAATTTTTTTCTAACCGTAGCATCTATCGGAGTAGCGACCATGATTATATCTCTTTCAGTAGTTTGCTGGAATCCAAGTGTACTATATATTGATACGTTCAATTTCATTGCTTTGCAACCACTGCTCGATGGTTTTAAATAGATCAGGGGTGATTTTTTGGTGGCTGTTGTTTTTATAGCGCAGTCTGTCTAGTTGCTTAACTGTTTTGCACCACTCTTGCTCATTTATTGTCAGCATGGAGGGCGGTGTGGTGGGTAAGTTGGGCAGTTGCCAGTGGTGGCGTAAGATTGAGGCAAGCCAGTATGCGGTCAATCGATTGTCCAGCTCGCCCGTTTGCCACTGTTTCTGTATTCGTTTAAGTTGGTTTTGTGGTGAAATAGTGGTGGGCTGACTTTTTCTAAACTTCCAGATAAAGCCACCACAGATAAACAGGAGCCCGATCGTAATCAGCATAATCATGGGCCACCACGTGGGCGCTTCGGGCGGCACAATATCAGCCATTTGGGCGAGCGATGCTAATGGGTCCATTGCCACTTCTGGAGTTGTTTGAACGTCTCTTGTGCCGTTGATAGCATGTGATAAGGGATGGCTGCTTTTTTGAAGCAGGTGAAAAGTTCGCTGCGTCCGAGTGTCATGGCGTGTTCGTATCGCTGGCGTAATTTTTTATCACAGGTATCAATCTGGCTGGCTTTTCCCGTGAGTGGGCAGACGATATTCATGGTTCCGATATTTTTCAATTGCTCTTCGGCAGGGTCGGTAATATATATCGCTGCAACCTCTTGTTGTAAAGCTAGGTGTTGTAATCGCTGTTGAGAGCGTTCAATGAGTTGAACGAAATCACTGATGAAAATGGTGCTGCAAGCGTTTCCACCTAAATGCTCTATAGTTGTAAATAGTTGCTGCCAAGAACTCTGGTTTTTCGGTGTTGTGGCGGGTTGAAGTGGTTTTGATATGGCTCTTAATAAAGGTAGAAGAGTTTCATTCGTTCGGGCGGCTGGGTAAATAGAAACTCCATCTTCAATCACAATGCCTAAAACTTCTTCGCTGTTGGCAATGGCAGAGAAGGCTATAATTGCGGCAGCACGTGCTGCCACGGTTGCCTTCAGATCAACGGTTGTACCAAACGCCATCGTTTGGCGACGATCGACCACAAGCAGCAATTTACGCTGACGTTCTTCTTGAAATACCTTAGTGGTGGCTTTGCCACTGCGAGCCGTTGCGCGCCAGTCCAAATGCCGTAAATCATCACCTGCTTGATAAGCCCGAGTATCAACCCAGTCCATGCCATGACCGCGATAAAGTGACTTGTAACGGCCTGACAATGCGGTTTGTCCACGCGCATGAAGTGGGGTGTTATTCAGCAAACAGCTCCGTAACTGGCTAAGTTCGCTGGGTGAAATCAGAGGGGGAAGGTTGCTTGCTTTCATCTTTATTAGGGCGTATTAATCGGCTCTCATCAAAACCCATAAATTATAGCACTGTTGAGTATCGCTTGTTCGACTGGCAAAATGGCTGCATCTTATACGTCAGCGGATTGAATATTTTGGCTCAAGCAACTCGAACTAAAACGCAAAAAGAACAGGCACCTCTAAGCACTCATATCAGCCGTGCCTTACGTGAGGGCGGTTTTTTGGTGCTGGGGGCTGTTGCACTTTATCTCGCAATTTCTCTTTTTACCTATCATTCCAGTGACCCTGGTTTTTTTCGTAATACGATGTATGGTCCTGTCAAAAATACCGGTGGTTTGGTGGGTGCCTGGTTTGCCGATCTGGCTTTTTATACTTTTGGAATATTAGCTTATCTTTTTCCTGTCGTGATTGTTTATTGTGCTTTTGTTTTTTACAAAGGGCGAAAGCATGCGGGTGATAATTGGTGGCGACAAGGTTGGGTGCGTAGTGGTGGATTTTTATTGCTATTATTGTCGGGTGCGGCATTGGTTCACCTTCACTTAGCTGGTTTGGGTGGCGTGCTGCCGTTAGATGGGGGCGGTATTCTTGGTGCAATGACGGGCTCAACTCTGTTGGGATTATTTAACCTTCTGGGCTCAACACTTATTTTATTCACACTATTTTTGGTTGGGATCAGTATTTGTACAGGGCTTTCATGGATTGGTTTGGTGGATGCGACAGGGCGGGTCACATTGAATGGTTTTTCATGGGTTGGACAAAAAAGACAGCGCCGGAAAATTTTAGCTCGACAAAAACGTGCGTTGAAAAAAGCAGAAAAAGAGAAAAAAATAGCAGAAAAAACGGCAAGAAAAGATGAGAAAAAAGCCGAGAAGAAGGCTAAAAAACTATTGTCGAAAAAAGCTCATATTGAGCCACTTTTTAAAGGGATTGAAGTCAGTAAACGGGCTGAAAAAGAGCGCCAAAAACCATTGTTTCATAATGTAGAAGCAGGCACTTTGCCGCCGTTATCATTGCTAGATGATGCGGAACCCCCTAAAAACAGTATCTCCAAAGCAGATCTGGAAACGATGTCACGCCTGCTGGAAGTTAAACTGAAGGAGTTTAATGTTTCGGTTGAAGTGGTCGCAGTGCACCCTGGGCCGGTGATCACACGTTATGAGCTTAAACTGGCGGCGGGTGTAAAAGTCAGTCAAATCGCCAATTTATCTAAAGACCTGGCGCGATCATTGTCGGTGATGAGTGTTCGGATTGTCGATGTGATTCCAGGTAAGCCTGTGGTTGGCGTAGAAATTCCAAATGAGTATCGGGAAATTGTTCGGCTCAGTGAAATTTTAAAATCGACAGTTTACGATAACGCCAGCTCACCCTTGACGATGGGGCTGGGGAAAGATATTTCAGGCCAGCCCTTTGTCGCTGATTTAGGAAAAATGCCTCACTTACTCATTGCGGGAACGACTGGTTCCGGTAAGTCGGTCGGAGTCAATGCCATGATTCTGAGCTTTCTCTATAACGCCACGCCTGAGCAGGTTCGATTGATTATGATCGATCCCAAAATGTTGGAGTTGTCGATCTATGAGGGAATTCCACATCTGCTGGCCCCCGTTGTCACAGATATGAAAGAAGCCTCCAATGCATTGAAGTGGTGTGTGGGTGAGATGGATCGGCGTTATCGTTGTATGGCCTCGGTCGGGGTGCGTAATATTGCGGGTTATAATCGTAAGTTAAAAGAGGCAGCTGAAAAGGGTGAGTCGTTCCCTGATCCACTTTTTCAGTTCACAGAAGGTGTGACCGAGGTTCCTGTGTTAGAGCATCTGCCTTATATTGTCGTGGTCATTGATGAACTTGCAGATATGATGATGGTGGTCGGTAAAAAGGTTGAAGAGCTGATTGCACGATTGGCGCAAAAGGCTCGGGCGTGTGGTATTCATTTGATTTTGGCAACACAGCGCCCTTCGGTGGATGTTATTACAGGTCTGATTAAAGCGAATATTCCAGCGCGTATCGGCTTTCAAGTCTCGTCAAAAATTGATTCTCGAACAATTCTTGATCAGATGGGTGCGGAGCAATTGCTGGGGCATGGCGATATGCTCTATTTGCCTGGCGGAAAAAGCATCCCTGAGCGTATTCATGGAGCATTTGTGGATGATCATGAGGTTCATGCGGTTGTTGAGTTTTTGAGTCAGACGGGATCCCCTCAATATATCGATGAAATACTTGAAGGCAGTGTTGCGGAAGATATTGCTGCAGCATTGGGTGGGAGCGGTGGTGCAGAGGAAGATGAGCTGTACGATGCCGCGCTGCAAATTGTGACTGAGACGCGTAAAGCATCGGTCTCTGGTGTCCAGCGACGACTGAAAATTGGTTACAATCGAGCGGCTCGTCTGGTTGAGGCGATGGAGGCGGCAGGGGTTGTGAGTTCTGTGCAATCGAATGGTCAGCGTGAAGTGTTGGCACCGCCACCAATTGATGGATAAAAAAGTGCTAATGGATGGTGTCTAAAGCAACAGGGGTAGGTTTCACTTTGAGTCTTTTTTGTTTAAGTCTATATTATTAGCTGTTAAGCTCCATGTTCTTTTTGATTCAAGTAGTTTATTCAGCAATGAGTTTGCCTGAACTTGGAAGTGATCTATAGGCTTTACTCAATATATCTTATAGATTTTTTCAATTAGTCAAATGAGTTGGGGGTATGTAGTATCGGTTCCGAATTATATTTCAACGCCAAAACACAATTCTAAACAAAAACTCGTAAGGAGAAAAATTTATGGCAAATCAAACTTTTGATGCTGGTGTGCAGGATTACAAGCTAACTTATTGGACGCCTGATTATACGCCGCTAGATACAGATTTATTGGCATGTTTTAAGGTTGTAGAGCAAGAAGGTGTTCCACGTGAAGAAGCAGCAGCAGCAGTAGCAGCAGAAAGCTCAACAGGCACATGGACAACTGTATGGACTGATTTGTTATCAGACATGGAGTATTACAAAGGACGTGCCTACAGAATCGAAGAAGTTCCTGGTGATAAGGAAGCTTTTTATGTATTTATCGCTTATCCACTGGATCTGTTTGAAGAAGGTTCTGTTGTAAACGTACTGACTTCTTTGGTTGGTAACGTATTCGGATTTAAAGCAATTCGTTCTTTAAGACTTGAAGATATCCGTTTCCCAGTTGCATTTGTTAAAACTTGCATGGGTCCTCCAAGTGGTATCCAGGTTGAACGCGACAAATTAAATAAATACGGTCGCCCAATGTTGGGTTGTACTATCAAGCCTAAATTAGGTCTGTCTGCCAAGAATTACGGT
>VAPF01061795.1_pt1 | contig 20190 bp, 15 predicted proteins | sample 3393931 | NCBI WGS metagenome assembly VAPF01 (sample SAMN08290437, study PRJNA428436) | hydrothermal vent metagenome | isolation source: Deep-sea hydrothermal vent chimney | place: Atlantic Ocean: South-mid Altantic Ridge | depth 2773 m m | reverse complement strand
TTGGTGTGGATGGCTTCATTTATAGGGCATCTGCTCCGTTTGAATTTTAGAGATGTATGACGCTATCAAGAAAAATATTGTAAATGAAGAAAGTGCAGAGGTGTAAAAATCGAAGTTGAAGAGGATCGTGATGTCGATGGTTAATCGAACTTTGAATATGTTCTTTTTTCCAATTTGGTGGAACCGCTGCGCTTGTTCCACCCTACCTGGATGAGAAGTTGATGTTGGGGCATTCATAGAATTTTTGTTTTTCTTCATTCAGCGCAACGTAAAAATTGTAGGGTGGAACAAGCGTAGCGGTTCCACCATGACCTTGCATATACCCGTAGCGTTTGATATTTAGGTGTAATCGATTTCAAATTCATCGTTCATTAGGGAGGTGATTTCATCAGAATATTGATCAATATTTCTGAAAAAATTGATACAGGCTGACCTGAACGTCTTAATATTTTCGTGATATTGATTGTATAACACCTTTTTCTTGAAAAACGTCCATAACCTTTCAATTAAACTTAAATTAGGATAATGAAAATCCAAAAATTCCAGCTGAAGAATTGCACTCTTCGTTAATATCAGGAGGGGCATCTTCTATTATTTTAGATGCTAAAATGTATAGTGTTGTTAGTGGTAAAAATGTTGGGCCTGGCGCGTTTGCACACGAAACAAATTTACATATTGCTACAATCCCCATATTGTACAAATAGTATTGACTCGCTTGTGTATTCCCGATTTATTAAAAATCTTGGCATGCGGGCTCTCTAATGGAGGGATGGTTCACCTTGGCTGTGATGGGCAAGTTGATGATGAAGCTTGAGCCTTTGCCTGGCTCACTGCTGACATGGATTTCACCGCCCAGTAATTGGCACAGACGTTGGCTGATAGCCAGCCCCAAGCCCGTGCCACCATATTGTCGCGTTGACGAATTATCAATTTGCACGAAGTCTTTAAAGAGTTTTTTCTGATCATTCGCACTAATGCCAATGCCGGTGTCACTGATGGTAAACACCAGGGTGTCGTGATGCTCGTGTGTGACACGTAAGGTAATATCACCATCGTGAGTGAATTTACAGGCATTGCTGAGAATATTTAATATGATCTGCCGTAGCTTGAGGACATCGGTTTTAATCGGCGGGATATTTTCCTGGCAGGTAGTATGAAGAGTATTACCGTTATCCCGCGCTATCGGTGTGACGGTGTTGATGACCTCGTCCAGGAATTCTGACAGGCTCATCGTCTGAATAGAAACCGTCATGGTGTTAGCGTGAATTTTAGACAAATCCAGAACGCTCTCGATGAGCTGTAACAACTGATCTCCTGCTCCGAGAATTTTGCCGATATCCTGAATGTACTCGTCGGAGAGAGCCTGTTCTATCATTTCTTCTTGAAGTATTTCGCCATAGCCGATAATCGCGTTCAGCGGTGTTCGTAGTTCATGGCTCATATTAGCCAGGAAGGCGCTTTTGGTTTTACTGGCGGCTTCGGCCTTGTCTTTTGCGATGAGTAATTCCTGATTCGTTCTGGTGAGTTCGATGGTTCTCTCTTCAACTCGTCGTTCTAATTGTTCTTGTGCTTTTTCCAGTTCCAGGGTTAATAATTTGTGCTGGTTAATATTGTACAGCAGGCCGATCCCGCCTCCTTTGGGGTCGGGACGCCAAGATAGCTCAAACCACATCTGGCTGCCGTCCTGGCGGAAAAAGCGAACCGCAGGGTGTTTTCCTTGTGAGGGAGTGCCTTGTAGTTCCTCAAGTATCTGTCTGCGATCTTCCGAGTAGATAAAATCTGTCAATGGAGTATTGAGCAGGGTATCGCTGGGGTGGCCAAGGTGTTCGAACCAGGCGGGATTGACATAGGTCAGGTGTAGTTGATTATCAAGTTTGAAGACGACCTCCCGAAGCGCTTCTACCAGTTCCCGGTGACGCTGTTCAGAGCTGATGAGTTCCTCGGTCAGGCGTTGCTGAATCTGGAAATGAATTTGATCGCTGTGTTTGTCCATCTGGCTAGCTCGTCCTTGCTGTTAGCATCATGACTGTGATCACAGTCAGTCCATATCAAACGGGTTATACAGAGTCTGTATCTATATCCAGTTTTTGTAATAATTCGTGATGTGTCATGGTTTGAGCGTAAAGTGGAAAAATCTGTTCGCAGTAGAAGGCCTGTTCCACCGGGCTACGTCCCAGAGTGCAGTCAGTGAGTATAGTCACCCGGTAGTCCAGGCTGTGCGCATGACGCCCGCTGGAGTCAACGCAAATCGAGCTGATCGCACCAGCAATAACAATGTCGCTAACTCCCCATTGCTGAAATAAGGTTTCCAGCGTGGTGTTAGAAAAGGCATTCAATCCGCGTTTTCCGGGAATGGTGGTAATTCGATCGGCAAAAGCCTGGAGTTCGGGAATGGTCTCTACACCGTCGCTGCCGATCTTAAAGGCCCCAAGCTCTTTAATGGTGTTTAAAATGCCGATGGGATTCACTAGCTCGTGATAATCGTCGGTGAAGACAATGGGTGTGTCTACCATGCGAACAGGGCTAGGTGCCAGGCGTTGTACCAGGTCCAGCGTGTTGCTCAGCACGGTCTGGTGATGGGCAGGCTCCTCGACGACATTGCGTAATATCCCCGTAGGGGAAAAATAATCATTTTGGTAACCGATTAATAATAATACGGTTTGTGCTGCGTTCATTCTTGCCTCCTTGGTGTGGGTGACTGTAACGGCTACAAAGGGTAACCGCAAGCATGCACGTCTTTAGCGGCAAAGCATACCTGTCCTTTAACGGCAATAAGAAGATAAACAGGTCGGGGTTGTTGCCGTCGCTTGTTCCTGAATCGTGCCTGGCGAGGGCGGGCTTTCGCAATCTCCGGAAACGGATGTCGGCTGGCTTGGCTGGAGATTGATGATGGAGGCATCAGATGCAGCGACGCTGCTTGTTTTGTGGAGAGACAATACTCCTTTATACAGTAAATCTAACAAGATCGGCTGTTTTGCTATATCGGTGGAATTGACGATGCTGATGTTTCGGGTGGCAATGGCTTGCAATGCCTGGAAGACGGTATCGTCTATCTGGTAGTGAGTATAGTAGGCGCTTGTGGGTGAGAACAGAGTGATGTCTGTGGTAAGGCCGCAGGCATCGGAGTCAACTCGAAAACGGATGTGTGGGTTGATGGTTAACTGCAAGGGCTGATTTTCCGCTGCATTGAGGAGTTGTCGTTGGCGAAAATAATCACTAACCTGGGTGTCAATGGGTTGGCTGGGATTATGGATCGTCCGTGTGTAATACGACGATGTCCGTGTTTTGTCGGTGTGGCAATGAATGAGAATATAGCCAAAGTTGATGGCTACCGGCTGTGGTATTTGTTGGAGATTATCCAGCCAGTTCGTCAGTTCAGTATTATAGTCGTGAAAACGCTGGCCGAAGGCCTGATGCACATGCGGTACGGCAAAAAGCATGGCGTCCCGGTTAGCTGTTTGTAAAACCAGGCTGTCCGTTGCTCCGCCTTGCCACCAGTGCTGGAGCTTGTGCTGGTAGTCGGCGACATCAACCAGATCGGTAACAATGTGCAGACGCCCGTTGGCGTTAAGGTGATCAGAGGCCCGGGTGATAATATCCGCGAGTACGACTTCACCATTGTCACCGCCATCGCGAAATCGGAGCGCTTGCTTGGGGCTTGCAACGAAGGGTGGGTTGGCAATAATAATATCGAAACGTTGTTTTCCGAGCGGCTGGTAGAGGTTGCCCTGGATAAATGTCGCGTTGTTGATGTTATTGAGTTGGGCATTGAAGCGTGCGAAGCGCAGGGCTCGCGGATTAATATCGATGCCGGTCACTTGGCCGACATAACGACTGGCAACGAGTGCTTGGACTCCGGACCCGGTGCATAAGTCAAGAAGTGTATCAACCGGATACCGGGGCGCAGTATTCACCAGGCCGTGGCTATCGAGACCAATATACATCACCGGGTCTTCTTCGAGGTTATCCTCCGGTAATAACAGGTAACGATGATCTGTTGCAATATACAGCTTATCGACACAATAAAGGTCGATACGCGAGGCCCATTGTTGTTTGCCACGGGGAATGAGCAGGCCTAGTTGAATCAAAGCATGATATTCGTTGACGCCGAATAATCGTTTGATATGTTTTTCGGGTAATGCTACCCGCAGTAGAAACAATCGGATAAAATCACCAAGGTCATTGTGCGGCAATTTATAGTGATCGTAGTAATGCAAATGGGTCGGTTCGATTTTTTGCAATGAATCGATGTTGAGTAAACGACAAATGCTAGCCTCGGTGTAATCCGCATGAATTAATGCTTGTCGAATATTGCTGAGAATCCCAGTGATGGCGAAGGTGGGGTCTGAAAACGGCTGAAAGATATGTTCGGATGTTTCCGATAAGGGTGAATCGGCGACAGGCGTTGGCGGATGTGCTTCCTGGGGTAATAGTGCATAGTGTTGTAATTGTTTTTGTGCCCAATCGAATTGCTGTTGTTGCTCCAAAGTGCTGAGTTGTTGTGAACGCCGCAGTTGTTCCAAAGGTGCCGGGTTTTTATTCAGTTTTGCATGATTGAACCGAGCCAATAACCATTTTACCTGATCGAGGCAATACCCACGGGCTTTGGATGGCTCGCCGAAATCGACCAGTTGTGATTCACCCAGAGGATCAAGCAGTAATCGGCATTGGGGTCCGAGTTGAGTATAAGATTCAGCGGCGAAGGGGTGTTGTGGGAATAATCGGCTGGTTTCTTTGTAACGCCCCCCGAGCCGTGACAGCCGCTGTAATTCTTCTGTTGACCATGGGCAGGCTTCGGTGTCGCCGAAAAAAAGTGCTTGGTCAAGCTGACGCATGAGATCAAGGACATCAGGCTGTTTAGGAGCCAAGCCCTGCGGCAATGTTTCGGCAGCAAGGTCTTGACTATGTTCGGCATAGCTGAGAATAGGTGTTTGACGTTTACTGATCCATAAACCATCAAGTACCAGATAATCGATATCCGTGGTTAGAAATACCTCTATGGCCTGTTCTGGTGTTTCCACCAGAGGCTGACCGGCGACGTTAAAGCTGGTATTGAGGATCACGGGTGGACCACCGTGGAGGGTCGCGAGTTGTTGGCAAAGATGGTACAGATGTGGACTGCTTTCCTGACTAACGGTTTGCACTCGACCGCTACCGTCCTCGTGGCTGATGCCGGGGAGTTCGCTACGGTACTGCGGCTTAATGGGGGCGACCATCAGCATCAGCGCGGTAGCGCTGGGTGGGGTATCCTGAAATGCAAATACCTCGCTGAGGTTTTCTTCAGGGATAACCGGGGCAAAGGGGCGAAAAGGTTCGCGAAATTTTATCCGTGCATTGATGACATCTTTCATTCGTGTAAAACGGGGGTCAGCAAGAATGGAACGATGGCCGAGTGACCGGGGACCATATTCGGAGCCCTGCTGAAACCAGGCGACAATATGTCCCTGTGACAAGGCCGTTGCACAGCGCTGAGTCAGGTCTTCTTCTGGCTGCTCCAGGTGGAGTTGGTCGCTGCGGGCGGCGACAGCTTGTTCAATGGCTTCTGTGGTGTAGGTTTGTCCGAATGCGGCGGTTTTTAATTTCGTTGGGCGTTTAGGTGTGGGCTCCTGTGTGGCATAGGCCCACAGGGCGCAGCCTGCGGCAATACCTGCATCACCAGCCGCCGGGAAAACAAAAAGATCATCCAGTCCAAGTTCACGATAGAGGGTGTAGTTGGCCACTGAATTAAGCGCGACGCCACCAGCAAGACAGAGTTTGCTCAGCCCGGTTTGCTTCATTGCTAGGGCAACAATATGCGATAGTGCCTGTTCTAATTCATGTTGGATCTTCCAGCTAAGGTCAACCAGATAGGGGCGCAGATAAGCGGAGCCCTTGCCGTCATCGTAGTGTTTTTCCAGAGCGGCAATTTCCAAAAAAATATCGTAAGGCGAGATATCGAGGTGATAGCTGTTTTCTATGGGTTGAATCCATTGTTGCCAGTGAGCCTGGGGGCCACCATACGCTGCTAATCCCATTAATTTTCCGGCCTCGGGAACGCTGATGCTGTTGTTAACCGTGGTGACAAAGCCCGCTTTGCGAGCGATATATTCGTACAAAAAACCGAGGGTGCTAAGAGCCGTGAGATGAGATGCGACTTTCTCGCTGTGCAGCGGCGTCAGTTGTTGATCATGGGCGTGGTAGAGGGTATATGACTCAGTTTGATGGTGGGCATTAGTGGAACCTGTGGCATCGGCGACCAGGACAATCGCTTGATTAAACCCCGAAGGCCAGAACGCGCTATAGGCATGACCAAGATGATGACTGGGCAAAGTGCGGATTTTAGCGCGATATTCCGGTGCCAGCATGCGTTCCAGGATGTTGGGTGCGAGGTCGACTCCCGGCATGTTAGCGGTAATGCTTTCGACCTCGGCTAGGGTAATACCAGCAGCGTCGAGACAATAGTGAATGGCCTCCCAGGGGGGTTGTATTTGACGAGGGTCGCTTGCGGATTGCAGCAGCATGCCAACGCTGTGTTTGCAACGATCCAGTCGTTCCTGTTGTATTGCTACCCGAATCTCGCCGTCTTCGATTAATGCGGCGGCACGGTCATGGCCCAGATTAATACCAAGGTGATACGTCATAGAATTTTCGTCTCTGGTGGGATAGGTTACCGATAGGCACTGGCAGCTCCAGCCATTGCAACGGTGATCGTGGAGAAGGAGAAGTGATGGTCGTACGGATTGATAAAATGACGCAGTAATTCTGTTTCGTCACTGTATACTCCTTTCTTGATACCTCTCTCAAAAGTCTCTTAATTTCCATATGTGTAAAATAAATAACTGCTTAGTTTTTTACTGGTTTTAGCTTTTTTATTCGGAAGGAATTAATCGCATCAGATAGCGCATTGAAGACATTATTCCTCTGCTTTTTAAACAATAAAAATATAACCTCGAATACGACAAAACGTTTTCATACTCTGATTGGACTATTTAAGGTGTTGCCTTTACATTCAGGCTGTCTTCCTTTCGAACTCCCATTTTTTTACACTGGTTTTTTGACTCGGGTTTGCCATAACCATTAATGGAGGGCGGTTTACGACGGTTTCTGACCAGCAGGCTTTTTTAGTTCTTTGATTTTTTTACTCGTTTGGCGAATATGAGTATTATTAGTGTTATTAGTATCTCGTTTCGCCGTGTCAGCAGCGTGATCAACTTATCTTTATTCAATACGCTGAGGGATCGCATGTCGAGCTGCTGTTTACAAGATGACAAAGGTTACATCAGAAACAAAATGTTATCCAATGTCATAACTGGATTTTAGGCCAAGTGGTTGTTCAGCAAATGCGAATTAAGCACTAAAAACACCCAAACGAATCAAATTATTGGTTTACATTCAGTGGGGCAGGCCGCCCGCCCCCTGATAACGAATCACAGCGTCATGAAGTCTAACGTAAAGGCGCGGAAACGCAGAGAACACAAAGCGATATTTTTTACCTGTTGCCCCCCTCATCCTTTGTGCTTTCTGTGTTTTCGCACCTTTGTGTTGGGTTTTTATGACTTAAACACTCTGCCGCATGTACCGAGAATAGGGCAATTTAGTGTTTAATTCACGTTTAAAAGCCCAGGTTCCTCTGGCAGGGTTCAGAGGAATCCAGTAAAATCCGCCGATTCTCGGATTCCGGCATCCGCCAGAATGACCATCACCAAAGCACCTGTTTTTTTGCGGAATAACCCGATATGAGTTTGTTGTCCTGGATTATTGTTTTCAGCCTGTTAGGCGGACTGCTCAGCGTAATGGTGGCCGCCAGTTTTTTACTGTTGCCCGCACAATTGCGCAAAAATTTGGTGCCTCACTTGGTCAGTTTTGCCATTGGTTCGTTGCTGGGCGCGGCCTTCCTGGGGTTATTGCCTCATGCGCTGGCCGGGCCGGAGGTTGAGGATTTCCACAATATATTTCTGGCGGTACTGCTCGGCCTGTTAGGTTTTTTTCTGTTGGAGAAGTTGGTGTTGTGGCGACACTGCCACTCGGACCATTGTGAGGCACATGCCCCGCATGACGAGCATAAAACCAATGAAGCCACCGGTTGGATGATTCTGGTGGGCGACGGCATGCACAATTTGGTGGATGGTGTATTGATTGCTGCTGCCTTTATGACGGATATCCATCTGGGGATTGTGACGGCACTGGCCATTGCAGCGCATGAAATCCCACAGGAGGTGGGGGACTTTGTGGTGCTGCTGCACAGTGGTTTCAGTCGCCGCAAGGCGTTATTGTTTAATGTGTTGTCGAGTTTGGCGACTATTGTGGGGGCTTTGCTCGCCTACTGGAGCCTGAGTGATATGCAACACCTGCTGCCTTATGTGCTTGCAGTAGCTGCTTCCAGTTTTATTTACATTGCCGTGGCGGACCTGATTCCCGGCCTGCACAAACGGGCCGAAGCCAGTGCCACCATTCAACAGATAATATTGATCGCGGCGGGTGTATCATTGATTTACGTGACCCATTCGACATTGCATTAATACCGTGTCAGGTTTCAGGGATATTGTTTCGAGGACACCGTAAATGAACAAACGCTGGTACATGATTACCCTGGTGGGCAAAGATTGCTCCGGTATTGTCGCCCATGTGACTCACGCGCTGTACGAAGGCGGCTGCCATCTGGGCGAAACCTCAATGATGCGTCTGGGCACCAGTTTCACCATGATGATGATGGTGCAATACGTGGGTACGGCGAACGCTTTGCAAAAAGTGCTGCAAGGCGAAGCCGAGTCTTTGGATTTACACCTGCATATTGATTCCATCGAGGGCGGACTGCATCATCATCACTCACCTGATGTGCGTATCAGCATTTATGGTGCAGACCGCCCTGGCATTGTTGCTCATGCCACATGTGCTCTGGCAGAAGCCGGACTGGATATTCTCGATCTGACCTCGGATGTGGGGGGTACAGAAGATGCCCCCATTTATATAATGTATATAGAAGGGCGAGCCAATGAAGGCATGGTTGCCTTGCAGTCGGCACTGGATATCATCAAAAAAGACGGTGTGGAAACGCAGCTGACCCCCGTAGATACTCTGGTGGGCTGAAACTGTTGTGAGTTTCGACATCATCAAATACCCGGATAAGCGCCTCAAACAAGTCTCGGCCCCGGTAGACACTTTCGATTTTAAACTGCAAGGTTTTGTGAGCGAGCTGGAAAAAACCCTGCGTGCTGGCCCTGGTGGTGTGGGTATTGCTGCGCCGCAAGTGGGGTGTTTTCAGCGCATTGTGATTGTTGATGTGTCTGATATGCGCAAACTGCCTGCTCATTCTAGTAACAATGGTTGCATGGTATTGATCAATCCCGACATTATTGAATGGAACGGTATGACCATGGGGCGGGAAGGCTGCATGTCCGTACCGGATTTTACCGGCAACGTAATTCGCGCAGAGAAAATTGCCTTTACTGCGTTTGATGTACAGGGTACGCAGCATGAATTCAACAGCGAAGGCTATGAAGCGCGTGCTGTGCAGCATGAAGTGGACCATCTGGATGGCATGTTGTTTCTGGATAGGCTGGTGAGTCGGCGCACTGACTTGTTTAAGCGCAAAGTGTACAAATAGATAAAAGAGGCCCCTCTCCCGGAGTCGGGAGAGGGGCAGGTTTGAAAAGCAGAGTATTATGAAACAGCTCCATCATTTCCCCTTTATCCTGCCGAACAACGTATAAAAAAGGTTGATATGATAAAAATAGGACATGGCTACGATGTGCATCGTTTTGGCGAAGGTGACCATTTGATGTTAGGTGGCGTGCGCATTACTTTTACAAAAGGTTTTGTTGCGCATTCTGATGGTGATGTCGCCATTCATGCGCTGTGTGATGCGTTGTTGGGAGCTGCTGCTCTGGGGGACATTGGTCAACATTTTCCTGATACCCGTAGTGAATTTGAAAATATCGATAGTCGTATTTTATTGCGCAAGGTAGTGGCGTTGTTAACAGGAAAAACGCTGGTTGTGAGCAATGTGGATATTACTATTATTGCCCAGGCACCCAAAATGGCTCTTCATATTATGGCCATGCGCGAAAATCTGGCGGCGGACCTGAACGCCGATATCAGTCAGATTAACGTTAAAGCTACCACGACGGAAGGGCTGGGCTTTACCGGGCAGGGTGAAGGTATTGCCACCCATGCCGTTGTCCTGCTTTCATCGGAATGACAGAATATTCAGCACTTCCCGACTGGCCGCGTGCCTCGGGGAAACCTGTCGCATCTGCTGTTATTCGTTCTTGCCCGGAAGATTTTCACGTAGATGAAATCCTGAACTTTGCATTCGATGGTGAGGGCGAGCATTTACTGGTTCATGTCCGCAAACGGTATCAAAATACCGCTGATGTAGCACAAAAACTGGCCCGGCATGCCGGAGTGAAAGTGCGTGATATTGGATATGCCGGACTTAAAGACCGCAATGCTGTTACCACACAATGGTTCAGTGTGTGGTTGCCAGGCAAGCCTGACCCGGACTGGTCTGCGTTTGAAAACGAGGATTTGAAGATTCTCAGCAGTCAGCGCCATCGCCGCAAATTGCAACGAGGTGCCTTGCAGGGCAACCGCTTTGTCATTGTGTTGCGTGATATTGAATGTGAAGGAATCGCTGATCAACAAACCCTGGAACAGCAACTTGTGGTGATTCAAAAACAAGGTGTGCCCAATTATTTCGGTGAGCAACGTTTTGGGCGTGGCGGAAAAAACCTGAATGAAGCGGTTGCCATGTTCAGTGGCCGACGAGTGAAGGCCAGACATCTGCGCAGCTTGTATCTTTCTTCAGCACGTTCGCTTTTATTCAACGAAGTGCTGGCGGCGCGTATTACAGCAGGTAACTGGCTACAGGCATTGCCGGGAGAAGTCTTGATGCTTGCTGGTAGCCGCAGTTTTTTTGTTGCCGATGAACTGGATGAGGAAATTGCACAACGTCTGGCGAGTGGGGATGTACTGCCTTCGGGACCGCTGTGGGGGCGAGGTGAACTGGCCAGTCAGCAGGATGCAGGCGCTTTGGAACAAAACACACTTGCTGAACAGGCTGTTTATTGTGCAGGATTGGAAACGGCCGGCTTGAAACAGGAGCGCCGTGCCTTGCGATTGGCTGTTTCCGGTTTTCAGTGGCAATGGTTGTCCGAAGGGAAAAACCTGCAACTGTGTTTTGAATTACCCTCGGGTTGTTATGCCACTTCGGTGCTGCGCGAACTGATTCATTCCCGCCACTGAATTTATCAGTGCGTAGGTTGGGGTGAATGTTTTTTATGCACTCCAACATGCCAGAGTAGCAAGCTACCTCTGATGCTATATTCAAACGGCCATAAACAAATTCATTTTCAAAGCCAAAAAAACATTCCGGTTTCGTATGATGAACAAGTTGGGGTTCGTGCCTCACCCCAGCCTACCGAATAAAAATCAAACCTCAAATTGTGCAATATGGGATTGCAGATTACAGGCCAGCCGTGAAAGTTCTTCGCTGGAGGTGGTAATCTGGTTTGAGGCCGCCGTGTTTTGTTCACCAACGTCACTGATGGCAGTGATGTTGCGGTTAATCTCTTCAGCCACCATGCTTTGTTCTTCCGCAGCGCTGGCGATCTGCGTGTTCATATCGCTGATATGGCTGATTGCCTGAGTAATGGTTTCCAATGAAGTACCGGCTTTGGCGGCCTGTTTTACGCTGACTTCGGTCTGGCTGCGGCCATCCTCCATGGCATGAACCGCATTTTTTGAACTGTCCTGTAAACGTACGATGACCCCCTCGATTTCTTTGGTGGATTCCTGGGTGCGTTTGGCGAGGGTGCGTACTTCATCGGCGACTACGGCAAAACCGCGCCCTTGTTCTCCGGCGCGAGCGGCTTCAATGGCAGCATTTAGCGCGAGTAAATTGGTTTGCTCAGCGATGGACTTGATTACGTCCAATACTGTACTGATGTCACTACTGTCTTCACCTACCTGATGAATCACCCGGGTAGCTTCTTCTACTGCGGAGGCCAGGGAGCTGATGGAATCAATGGTATTACTGACTTCCTGTTGTCCCTGGTGGGCCTCGGTGCTGGCGTTAGTGGCAGAATTGGCCGTGTCTTGTGCGCTCCGGGCAACTTCTTGCACGGTGGCGCTCATTTCATTAATGGCGGTTGCTGCCTGTTGTACCTCGGACTGCTGTTCATGCAATGTACGGTTGGTATCTTCGCTAACGGCCGCCAGCTCTTCAGCCGAGGCCGCCAGCTCTGTGGATGCCTGGTTCATTTTATTGATCACTTGATGCAATTTGTTGCGCATAATACTTAAGGCGTTTAACAGTTGCGCTATTTCATCAGAGCCTTCGACGTGTACTTCTTCAGTCAAATTGCCTGCGGCCACGGATTGCGCCACACGGATTGCGTCGCGAAGACCATGGGTAATACTGTTAATCACCAAAAATGCAATGGTAATCCCTAGCAGCCCGGCAATCAGCCCGGTAATGCTCAGAGTGGCAAAGGCGTTTTTTTCATATTGTTCTGCATTCAGGGCAGCCATTTCAGTAAATTGCCCGATTTCCATTTGTAGCGTTTCCAGCTCATGACTGATGGATTTTTCTTCCATCTCAATACCCTCAGCGGCTTTAAAAGCTTTGGGTAACTTGCCTTGTTTGATCAACTCAATGGTATGTTCAACGTGACGGACATAATCTTTGTGTTCTTTTTTTACTCGGATCAGGATGTCAGCAACCTGTTTGAATTCCTGTTGTTCATTGTCGTTGCGAGCAAATGTCATGGCTTTTTGGGCAATCTGTTCGCCGTTGCTGAATTCTTCATTTATCCGCTGGGAAAAGTCAGTGAATGTTTTGACCGCCTCATGGAAGTGAGCTGCGGCCTTGGTTTCAGTATTCATTCTTTCCCCAAAGCGCAGAGCACGCTCGAAGTTGATAGCCTGCTCCAGTTGATGAATGGTGACTTGTGAGATTATTTGTGTCAGTGGGATACTTTCCTCGGAGATAGTGGCTAATTCTTCACCAATTTGATTCATGCTGTTGAGTGCGTAGATGATACTAACGGCCAATGCGCCTATGAACACTACCGATATACCGTAAATTTTGGCCTTGATGGTGTAGTGATTAAGATGAAGTGGATTGCTCATTAGTTTGGAACCTTTTATGCGTTCATGGAGGGTGTGTGCAAGGTTCTTTAGCTGGGAGCCAGATGTCTTATGGCACACCATAATCTGTCTTTCTTCACTATCGGCAGAAGCAGTGAAAAACTTTAACAGACTGTTGATTTGGCAGGATAAAGCTATTAATGAGACTATTAGAAAAGGTGTTTTGCTTTTTTAAGAAAAACTCAAATTTATGGCCTTGGTGTGACACATTGCCAATGTAGTATTGCTGTTCCATTTTTTGAGGTAACTACTTTTGGTGATGTAAAAATTCGGAAGGAAATAATGATTTATATTTCAGGCTTTGAACTGCGCCACCATTTGCTGCAATTCGGTAGCCAGATTAGCGAGATCTTCACTGGCCCGGGCCGTTTGCTCAGCACCCTGCGCTGATTCGTCACCCACCTGACTGATGGTAACCACGTTATGATTGATCTCTTCGGCTACGGCACTTTGTTCTTCGGCGGCACTGGCAATTTGAGTATTCATATCATTGATGCGTGCTACTTCATCGGCGATGGCGATGAGAGCATCTCCTGCTTTTGCCGTTTGCTCAACACCGATCTGTGCCTGTTCACGGCTTTCATCCATGAGTTTTACAGCCTCTTTTGAACCGGCTTGCAGAGATTCAATCATTGCCTGAATTTCCTGGGTTGATTCCTGTGTGCGTCCGGCCAGCGTACGCACTTCGTCGGCGACCACGGCGAAGCCCCGGCCCTGTTCACCGGCGCGGGCGGCCTCAATGGCGGCATTCAAGGCGAGTAAGTTGGTTTGTTCGGCAATGCCACGAATCACATCCAGCACGGTGCCGATACGGTCACTGTCGGCCTCCACCCGTTGAATGGCTTCGGCGGATCGACTGATGGCCTGGGCAAGGGTGTTGATCGTACTGACGGCGTTATTAACCACTTCGCGTCCTGTGGATGATTCATCGTTGGCTGTAGACGCAGCCGTTGCCGCTTCCATGGCGTGGCGGGCGACTTCCTGTACGGTGGCTGCCATCTCGTTCATGGCCGTGGCTAGTTGGTCGGTTTGTGATTGTTGTTTTTGAATGCCATGACTGGTTTTCAGAGTGACTGCGGACATTTCTTCTGCCGCCGTCGCCAACTGTGTTGTTGATCCCGTAACCTGTTGCACGATGTTCTGGAATTTGTCCAGCATGCTGTTGAGGCTGGTGGTCATGTCACCGGTTTCATCTTTACTGTGGATGTTGATACGGCAGGTCAGGTCAGACTGTTGTTCAATTGTTCCCATGGTATTTTTCAGCAGGATCAACGGTTTTGTAAATCTGTCGGCAAAAAACCAGCCTGCAACCATCGCAATGCTGACCATCAGCAGGATGCTCCAGAGAGTGGCCCACAAGATGTTACTTTCCATGATATGTTCGGCGGCAAAGGCTTCTGCCGCGTCAATTTCCGCCAGTATGGCCCAATCCAGGCCCAGTATGTTAATGGGGGCATAAGCGGACAAGACATCGACACCGCGATAATCCTTGATGAGTTTAAAAGCGGTTTTTCCAGACAATGCGGATGCTGTGGCAAAGGTTTTTACCGGCAGCAGGCCAATGGTAGTTTCCTTACTGATGATGATGCCACGAATATGTTCTGTAAGCTTTATATTTTTGATGGCTTCCATGAAGCCTGTTTTGTCTTCAATAAGAAATCGACTTTGGCTGCGCATGAGGCTGTCGTTTCCGACCAAGTAGGTTTTACCAGATGCGCCCAGGCCAACCTCATGCCAGCGTTCAGCGTTGGTCATTATCTGATTGATGTTGTTGATCGGCATTTGGAAGATAAGGATGCCTTCTATTTTGCCGCCGTCCCCGAAGATGGGAGATGAAATAAATGAAGCCGGGTCGTCGTAGGACGGTGTATAGGGAGCAAAATCATCGAGGTAAACAAAATCTGCTTTGCTGGCTTTTTGGGCCGCTTTGAAAGCACGGCCAATGCCGGTATTGGCATAGGGTCCGCTGGTTAAAGAAGTGGCAAAATCCAGTTCTTTATAAACGGAATATACGATTTTACCGGTGTCTGCATCTACCAGAAAAATGTCGTAATAGCCAAATTTTTTGAGAAAATCGCGAATATGGGGATGGTAACGTGCGTGGAGTTGGTCGTAACGGGAGCCGTTACCAGCTTTGTCTAATACATCTTTTGAACCCAAAGGGTTGTTGTTGGCTTTGATGTAAGTGTATTGCAAAGCCACGGCATTATCATCAATGTTATCAGACATGACCTGAGTGTTAATGATTTCCCCATGATTCTGGATTTTGTATTTGTTGGTAAAGTCATTGGTGTAGTAGTGAGTGAGCTGGCTGCGATATTGACTGATGTTGCCACTCAGGGCTTCTTCCCGATAATGGTAGAAGGCTGGCTTGAAGCCCTGCATAGCATCGATGATCATCTTATCGTTGGAGAAGGTTTTGATCTGGTTGGAAATAGTATTGAAATAGTCTTCGATCTGGATTTTTTTGATTTCCCGAAGCGACACTAACTGGTTATCAATCTGTTTTTCCAGGGCGTCTTTTGCTGTGTTGATAGCGATTGACTCAATAAATAAACCCGCGAGGATGACCGGTACCGCAGCAAGCAGGGATGAGCTGAGAATCAATTTATTTTTGATGTTCATGTATATCCTTATCACATCTGTCCGATGAGCCGGGGTTTAATCATTGTTCATGTTTGGGATATTTCGGCAATGCGTAAAGTATCTTTAGGCAACGTTCTTTAAGTGTGTGAAGTTTTTGCAGGGAAGCGCTTTAGTCTGCCGGTCAGCGACAAGTATTTACATTACACTTGACGTCGCAGTAACACATACACCGCGCCCATACCCCCGTCTTTTGCCTGTGCGGAACTGAAGGCCAGCACGAAGGGTACATCTCGTAGCCACTGGTTAACCTGAGCCTTGAGCACCGGGCGGCCTTCGGAAGATCGATGGCCTTTACCATGGATGACACATACGCAGCGCTGGTGATTGCTTTGAGCATTATTTAAAAAGCAGGTAAGCAAAGCAGCGGCTTCCACGAGGGTGCAACCGTGCAGGTCGAGCCGGGCTTCAGGGCGCAAATCACCGTGCCTAAACTGACGTAGCAGACGGTGTTGCAGACCGCCGCGACTGAAAAATAAGGATTCTTCCGGCGCAACATCGGGTACATAATCACGGGGAATGAAGTCGCTTGTTGTGGTGTTTTGTCTATTATTGGTACGTTGTTGTGGTAAGGGATGGGGCTTGTTGTTGGAGGGAGCGCATCTTTCAGCGGATTTTTTATGTGACAGAGGTTTAACGTCTGACATCATTTGCCGGAACAGGTCGTCATCGTTGTCAGAGGTTTTTTTGCTCATAAGGGTGGGTATTTTACGTGAGAGTGAGGGTGGCTTGTAAAGAGGGAAATAATTAGTCGAAACACGGTTTTCCCCGTAAAGCTCGATATGTGCCTAGCATTTTTATTTCATGGCTAGGCAAAATGACGCGGAATAATGATTCTATTACAAGACATTTTAACGCCGCCACGGAATCAATAGGGCGTGCAGTTAAGCCTAAATCTCAATCGCTATAGGTATATAATGCCCCCCATGAAAATATTATTGAGCAACGATGATGGTTATCAAGCACCGGGATTGCTTTGTCTGGCAGCAGCGCTGGGTAACGTCGCCGAGGTGCATGTCGTTGCACCAGATCGTAACCGCAGTGGTGCCAGTAATTCCCTGACGCTGGAAAACCCTATTCGTGCGCATGAGGCCGACAACGGTTTTGTGTTTGTGGATGGTACGCCCACAGATTGTGTACATCTGGCTATTACCGGCCTGCTGAAACATGAGCCTGATATGGTGGTCGCGGGCATCAATGCCGGAGCCAATATGGGTGATGATGTGTTGTATTCCGGCACTGTAGCGGCAGCCATGGAGGGACGGTTTTTGGGTTTGCCTGCCATTGCGGTGTCGCTGGCGGGAGAAAAATTCCGGCATTTCGAGACAGCGGCTCAAGTTGTTGTGTCATTGCTGGAGCGGTTAAAAAGTGACCCATTGCCGGTGGATACCATTCTTAACGTCAACGTACCGGATGTGCCATGGGCTTCGCTGCAAGGTTTTGAAGTGACCCGTCTCGGGCGGCGACATAAATCTGAACCGGTGGTAAAAATGCAAGATCCGCGCGGCAAAGAAATTTATTGGGTGGGCCCGGTGGGTGCTGAACAGGATGCCAGCGAAGGCACGGATTTTCATGCCGTGCGCCAAAACCGGGTGTCACTCACGCCGTTGCATGTGGATCTTACTCGTTATACAGCAATGGAGCAGGTCTCTACCTGGGTGGCCGGGTTATGAGTCGCCTTCAGGGTATTGGCATGACCAGCCAACGCACTCGTGACCGCCTAGTGCGACGCCTGCAAGAAGAAGGTATCAGCAATCAACGTGTGCTGGAGGTGATTCGCAGCACGCCACGTCACATCTTTGTGGACGAAGCCTTGGCCAGTCGTTCTTACGAAGATACTGCACTGCCCATCGGTCATGGCCAGACCATTTCTCAGCCCTATGTCGTTGCACGCATGACAGCCGCCTTGCTGGAAAGTGGTCCGTTGAACCGGGTACTGGAAGTAGGTACCGGCTCGGGCTATCAGGCTGCGGTGATGGCACCACTGGCAGGTGAAGTGTACAGCGTTGAGCGCATACACCCCTTGCTGGACCTGGCAAGGGAACGGCTTGAGGAATTACAGTTGCGTAATGTGCGTCTTAAACACAGCGATGGTAGCTGGGGCTGGCCTGAGTTTGCACCTTATGATGCCATTATTGCCACTGCTGCACCGGAACAGGTGCCAGAGGCATTGTTGCAACAGCTCGCGATAGGCGGACGACTGGTCATGCCCGTGGGTCCGCAGGGAGTGCAGGAATTGGTATTGCTGACACGTACATCGGAAGGCATCGAACGGCAGGTGCTGGACAAAGTGAGCTTTGTGCCCATGCTGGGTGGTACGCAATAACGCCACTGAACATTATTGAATTATCAAAATCACATCAAAAACACCTTTGCACTCTGGCATCTTCACGTTAGGGCTTAAAAAATTGCCACAAAGAAAAACGAGGCCATTGAATAACAGATGAAATTATTTTCCAGTTTGTACGAACATGCCATGCGCTGGGCGGTACACCGACATGCGCAATGGTATTTGGCAGGTTTGAGCTTTGCTGAATCCTCTTTTTTCCCGATCCCACCAGATGTGATGCTGGCTCCCATGGCCCTGGCCGACAACAAAAAAGCCTGGCGTTACGCGACAATGACCACGGTGGCCTCGGTGGCGGGTGGCATGCTGGGATACCTGATTGGTTATTTGGCATTTGATGCCATCGAACCCTGGGTGATGGACGCGGGTTACGGCGACAAATATCAATTAGCAGTAGACTGGTTTGAGCAATGGGGCATCTGGGCGATTCTGATTGCAGGCTTTTCCCCAATTCCCTATAAAATTTTTACTATCGCCGCTGGTGCTATTTCCATGGCCTTTTTACCCTTTGTACTGGCCTCTTTGGCAGGGCGTGGTGCCCGTTTCTTTTTGGTCACGGCGCTCATTGTGTGGGGTGGGGAACGCATGGAACACACCATCAAAAAATACGTGGACTGGTTGGGCTGGGGATTGGTGGTCGTTATTATAGGGGCGTTGGCTTGGCACCAGTTTTATTAGCCAGTTGCATTTACTGTGTGAGTTGCGTTAACTGCACTTATGTTTTTTATGCTCCCCGGTAAAATATATATTCTGAGTCTTATATTGTTACTGATGCTGCTCACCGCTTGTGGGGGGCACATTTTTCATCGCGTAGAGCGTGGAGAAACCCTGTACTCCATTGGTTGGGTATACGGCTACGATTACCAGGAACTTGCCCGCTGGAATAACATTCAATCTCCGTACATCTTGAGCCCTGGACAGCGCGTTCGCGTTGCTCCACCGTCGGGAAAAAGTATTTCCCCATCACAGGAATACCGTACCGCGAGCGCTCGGAAAGAGTCGAGCCCTGCAATGCGTAAAACTCCGGCACCTGTCATCGAAGCGGGTGGCACCACTATTGAAACCCCAAAACTTACCGGCAACGCAAGCAGCAAGCAGCAAGCCGTGGTGCTGGATAAATCGAATATGGCGCAAGCAAGGGAGACAGAAAAACACGATGTGCAAAGTGTGGTTGCTGCGGCAAAAACAGCGGTCAAAAAAGTCTTTAATCAAACCGGCATCATTTCTCCTAAATCACTTACAGGTAAACCTGGCTGGCAGTGGCCAACTAAACAGCGACGTATATTGCGCACATTCTTAGCAAATAACCCTGCCCGGCAAGGTCTGGATATTGCGGGTGAAAAAGGCAGCCCGGTGTTAGCAGCAGCCACAGGCCGAGTAGTGTATGCTGGCAGTGGACTTGTTCGATACGGTCGGCTTATTATTATAAAGCACAGTGAACGATATTTAAGTGCTTATGCGCACAACCAAAAACTGCGGGTTAAGGAAGGCGATACAGTGAAAGCAGGTCAACGTATAGCCGATATGGGACGCACGGGAAGCCTGGGCGATAACTTTATTAATGATAACCGAGCAAAGTTGCACTTTGAAATCAGGCAAAATGGAAGACCGGTTGATCCTCTGCGGTATTTGCCTAAATGAAAATTTTCTTGAAAGCATGCCTGAGTCCTGATTATTTCGGGTATATTATGACGACAGGTGTTTGACAGAATGTTAGGTGAGGATGATAAAAAGAAAATGAATGTGGACACGGATACATCAGAAGAAATAATACTGGATGATGAAAACGATATTCTTAATAATGATAATGATGGAGCCGACAAAATAAAATCAGCTGTGGAATCCAGCGAAGAAAAGCCAGTGCGACGTAAAGAGCGACGCACAGCCAGTCGCAAAGACATTTCCGAACGTGATCTCGATGCCACCCGTCTGTATCTGGGTGAAATTGGTTTTTCGGCCCTGCTTAATGCGGAAGAAGAAGTCACCATTGCCCGTCGTATTCAAAAAGGTGATATGGATGCGCGGCGGCACATGATTGAAAGCAACCTGCGTTTGGTCGTGAAAATTGCACG
>VAPF01017025.1_pt1 | contig 20365 bp, 18 predicted proteins | sample 3393931 | NCBI WGS metagenome assembly VAPF01 (sample SAMN08290437, study PRJNA428436) | hydrothermal vent metagenome | isolation source: Deep-sea hydrothermal vent chimney | place: Atlantic Ocean: South-mid Altantic Ridge | depth 2773 m m | reverse complement strand
TGGTGAGCCTGCGAACCCCAACGAAGCCAACAATGTTGGGGTTCCTTCGTCACCGCCAACCTACAAAACAGTCGTGATTTTGTTAACTTAATGACATTGGGAGGAGACCATATATGGGCACGTTTTTGTGCCCACGCGGTTGACTCATGCTGTTTCAGGGCATGGTGTAGCGGGAAAAAACACAAACCTTTGCGTCTTCAGCGTTGAAAGGGATCCCTGGGAAGTCCACCCCGCTCAAAAGTCATACGCCGGATTGTCCGGGTCGAAGTCCCGATCCTCCAGCCCCTCATTCAGCCGCACGCTTTCATAGCCGTAATCCTCCACCTGCCGCCGTTGGCCATCCTCCACGTCCCATGAACGGATATGCAACGGCAAGCCCGTGCGTTGGCTGACGCAGAGCATGACCTCGGCGGCATAGAGCTGCGGTTCCCTGTCTTTCGGCAACAGCAAGCGGTAGCAGTGGCCGGTTTCACCGAAGTGCCACTGCTCGCCGAGGCCAGTGATGTTCACCTGTAGCGCAGGATTCGCCTTGATCAGTGCCGCCGAGTCCAGGAAGTTGAAGGCGATGGCGGGAAAGGGCAGTTGATAGATGCTGTGGCGATTGCCGCGCATGGCGAGGCCGCCGTGTGGATCCAGGTTTACAGTTGGCAGCCAGCGGCCGAGGCTGATTCGTAGGTGATCCCTGTTCCAGCCAGGGCGGAATAGCAGTTCACGGCCGTGGTGTGTGGGCCCGAGCCATTTCAGGTAGACGTCATTAGGTGCGCGATACGTGACGGCAATGCGTTCGGCGGGCTGCTGGCTGCCATCGGCATATTCCTGCTTGTGGATAATATAGGTGGCATCGCGGACTTTACTGGCAGCGGCCTGCATGCTGGCGATGACCTGCTCAAAATTCACAACGCTGTCGTCGGCGTGCAGGGGCAGTGCGGCGAGGAACAGGCAGAGTATAGCGGCGTACTTCATGGCGAATAACCATATCACCGGGTTTGCTCATTGGCCACGGAGGCATGGAGTACACAGAGTTTTTCGCGATAGCGCTCTGCTGTGTGGCGTAGACTTGGCAGTAAAATCTGCTGTCAGTGGGGTATGCTGAGCGCCACAGGATACGTAATACTGCGGAATGGAGTCATGAGTTCAATGGTTTTCTCCGTGTCTCCGTGGCGAATATTTTACCGTCATAGGTTTCGGGTAGAATGCCATTTTTGATTTCTGGATGGCGATATGTGCGGTATTTGCGGTGAATTGCGTTTCGATGGCGGGTCTTCCGAGGCGGCGACCATCGTGGCCATGAACGGAAAGCTTGCCCGGCGCGGCCCGGACGACGAGGGTATGCACTTTAATGGCCCGCTGGGACTGGGCCACCGACGGTTGTCGGTGATCGATCTCTCCGCACGTTCACACCAGCCCATGGTCGACAAAGAGTTGGGTCTGTCGCTGGTGTTCAACGGCGCCATCTACAACTACAAGGCCCTACGTGCGGAGCTGCAAGCGGTGGGTTACCGTTTCTTCTCCGATGGCGATACCGAAGTGATTCTCAAGGCCTATCATCACTGGGGCGAACGCTGCGTCGAAGAGCTGCACGGCATGTTCGCTTTCGCTATCTGGGACGAAGCCCGGCAGTATTTGTTCGCAGCGCGTGACCGCCTGGGCATCAAGCCCTTCTATTATTCACCGGTGAATAGCGGCTTTCGTTTTGCCTCCAATACACAGGCGTTGCTGGCTGCCGGCGGGGTGGATAAAAGCATCGACCCGGTGGGGTTGCACCACCAGCTCACCCTGCACGCCGTGATCCCCGCGCCACACACTATTCTCAACGGTGTGCGCAAACTGGCTCCCGGCCACACGCTTACCATCACCCCCGATGGACAGATACAGTCCCGGCAATACTGGCGCCTGGACGCCACCCGTCCCGCCGAGCCGACGTCCGAACAAGAGTGGATTCAGCGGATTCACGATGCCCTGCGCAAGGCCGTGGAGCGCCGCCTGACGGTGGCCGATGTGCCGGTGGGCGTATTGCTTTCGGGTGGTCTGGATTCCAGTCTGTTAGTAGGGCTGCTAGCCGAGGCGGGAGTCGAGGATCTGCGCACCTTCTCCATTGGTTTCGAGGATGTGGCCGATGAGGTGGGCAGCGAGTTTGTGTACTCCGATGCGGTGGTGGAACGCTTCGGTACGCGCCACACCAAATACCACATCCCCAACAGTGAGGTGTTGACGCATCTGCCGGATGCCGTCGACAATATGGCCGAACCGATGGTGGGGCAGGATGCGGTGGCCTTTTATCTGCTCGCCGAGCGTGTTTCGCAGGACGTAAAAGTGGTGCAGAGTGGCCAGGGAGCGGATGAGGTGTTTGGTGGTTATTTCTGGTACCCGCAGATGGATGCCGACCAGGGCAGCGATCTTGAGCGCTTTGCGCGGCATTATTTTGACCGCCCGCACAGCGAATTCCTCGAAGCCGTCACCGAGCCCTATCGTGGCGGCGACCCGACCTCGCGGCTGGTGCGCGAGCGTCTGGCCGAGGCGGGCGCCGACACCTTTCTCGATCGGGTACTGCGCTTCGACGTCACTACCCTGGTCGTCGATGACCCGGTCAAGCGCGTCGACAACATGACCATGGCCTGGGGCCTGGAGGCGCGAGTGCCCTTCCTCGACCACGAACTGGTGGAACTGGCCATGCGCATGCCGCCGGAGCTGAAGCTCATGTCCGGCGGCAAACACATGCTCAAGCGCATTGCCCGTGGGTTGATCCCGGACTCAGTCATCGATCGGCCAAAGGGCTATTTTCCCATGCCGGCATTGAAATATGTGCGCGGTGACTTTCTCGAATTCATGCGTGATATTCTCGATTCCAGCGCCTGCCGTCGGCGCGGAGTCTACGAGCGTGCCTATGTGGACAAACTGCTGGCGGCGCCGGATCAGTATTTCACCAAACTACAGGGTAGCAAGCTGTGGCACCTGGCCCTGTTGGAGTTGTGGCTGCAACGCAATGTGGACACGGCGCCGGAATAGCTTGCCGGATAAATTCTGACTTTATTGCTCGGGAATGGTCGGGTAGACTTGCGGGTCTCCTTTAAAAGACGGCACGGAGACCCCATGTAGCATGGTTTCTGAATCGAATAATTGCATATACAAGAGGCAGAGCAAGATGGACGTATTGGAACGCATCAAAGAACAGGTTGAAAGCCACCCGGTCGTGCTTTACATGAAAGGCACACCACAACTGCCGCAGTGCGGGTTTTCCTCCCGCACTGCGGAAGCCCTGGGTGCCTGTGGCAAAGAGTTTTCCTATGTGAACGTACTGTCGGATCCGGAAGTCTTCGAGAATCTGCCACGTTTTGCCGACTGGCCCACCTTCCCCCAGCTTTACATCAATGGTGAATTGATCGGTGGTTGCGATATCACCCTGGAGCTGTACCAGCAGGGTGAATTGCAAAAGATGGTCAAGAAAGCCATGGCTGACCAGAAAAAGGAAGACGCCTGAAGCCACGGATTCAGGTATAACTTTGGGAATGGCCGGCGGCGCTGGTGGTTGTGACTGATGATGGCTCAGTGTCTTTTCAGCTCGATGAGGACATAACCCATGGCCTCGTAATTGTGGATAGCCGTCGGCCCGGCGGGGGTCACATCGACATAATCCGGAAAGTCATCGGCAGTCTTGCCGCGCCATGAGGCATGGGTGCCACAGACGTGCACGGGGACATCATCGGCCACCAGTGACTGTACCACCTGGTGTATTTCGGCATTGTCCACCTGCTGGTTTTTCATCAGGGCGAATTCCTCCCGGCCATGAGAGACCACGGCCAGACCGATGTCCGGGAAGTGTTTGCGTAGTTGCTGCACATAGCGGTTAATGGCGGGGATGGCCCATTGCAGGGCATCTGGATCGCGTTCGACAATTTCAAACACCACGCCGAAGGGGGCGTCATCCTGTGCCAGTAATTGTTCGATGATCTCTTGATTGCCGGCCTGTACAGTCGGGCCGACGAGTAGCAGGCCGGCAAGAAACAGATGGATCAGGCGGTGTTTTCGGATGAACGGGTGCATAGTGGCCTCTTTGCTTTCGTTGCGGGCTCAGGTAAATTGAGTTTGCAGCCGCTAATTCGTTACGTTATCGACAGACGGGAACCCATTGGCAGAGCCTCCATTTTTACAGTGTACGTTGAAACCATGATAGACCGTATTCGTCAATTCTTTGAAACACACCTCAGCCCTGATAGTGCCAGCGGAGATAACCAGGAGCATCGTCTGCGGCTGGCCTGTGCGGCATTACTGATCGAGGTGTCACGTGCCGACTATGAGGTTTCTGCGGAGGAGATAGCGGCAGTTTCCCAGGCGGTTCACAAGACCTTCGGCCTGTCGGCTGCGGAGACTGCGGAGTTGATTCAGCTCGCGGAGGAAGAGGCCGATGGTGCTACCAGCTATCATGAGTTCACCTCGCTGATTAATGCTAGCTACAGTAAGGAGCAGAAGATTCAGTTGTTGGAGCGGCTCTGGGAGGTGGTTTTTGCCGATGCGGAAATGGAAAAATACGAGGAGCACCTGGTGCGCAAGCTGGCCGATCTGCTGTATGTGCCGCATAGCCAGTTTATTGCCACCAAACTGCGTGCCCAGGCCCGCTTTCAGGGCAGTGACTGAGGTTGCCGTGTATGGGTAAACTTGCGGATGTGTGAGGGAGCGGTAGCGAGGCCAGGAGGAGATGTGATTGATGTAATTCAGGCTTCAGCAGCGAAAACGGTTGCGGGGGATGTCAGTTGTTTTAGGATCTTGATTGCCGATGATATCGAGACCAATCGTAATCTCTTGTGCCGGCGCCTGGGTAAAATGGGTTTTCGGCTGTCCACGGCGAATAATGGTCTTGAGGTACTGGAGTCGCTTGCGCGGGAACCCGTTGATCTGTTATTGCTGGATCTCATGATGCCGGCCATGGGGGGCATCGAAGTGCTGCAACGCATGCGTCAGGATATGCGCTATCGTGATATCCCGGTCATCATGATTACTGCCAATGATGACGAGGAAAACGCCGTGCGCTGTATCGATATGGGTGCCGAGGACTATCTCGTCAAACCCGTCAATTACACCATGCTGCGAGCCCGAGTCAATGCCTGCCTGGAGCGCAAGCGCCTGCGGGATCAGGAAGTGCGCTATCGCGGCCGCATCAAGCGCCAGAACGATGAGCTGGAAGAGCGTGTGCACCGCCAGGTGCGGGAGATATCCGAGTCGCAATCGGCGACCATTTTTGCCATGTCCAAGCTGGCGGAATCCCGCGATCCGGAGACCGGCAAACACCTGGAGCGCATGCGTGAGTATTGCCGGTTGCTCTCCAGGCAGCTGGGGCGCACCGCGACCTACCATGCGGAGATCGATGAAGCCTTCGTGGACAATATCTACGCGGCCAGTCCCCTGCATGATATCGGCAAAGTGGGCGTGGATGACGCGGTATTGCTGAAGCCGGGAAAACTCACGGAGGGGGAATGGGTTTTGATGCGGCGTCATCCCGTGCTCGGTGCGGATACCTTGCGTGAGGTCGATCACCAACACCCAGGCAACAGCTTTATCCGCATCGGTATCGACATTGCCGAAAGCCATCATGAAAAATGGGATGGCAGTGGCTATCCTTACGGCAAACGGAAAAAAGAAATTCCCCTGGTAGGGCGGATTCTGGCCTTGGGAGATGTGTATGATGCCCTGACTTCCCAGCGCTGTTACAAGAAGGCCTTTAGTCATGAAAGGAGTCGGTTGATTATCGAGGAGGGCGAGGGTCGGCACTTTGATCCGGATGTCGTGCAGGCCTTCCGGGAGGTTGAGACAGAGTTTTTGCGTGTCCGCCAGGATTTTCAGGATGTAGAGGGCTGAAGGGCACTGCTAATAATAGATTGTGTTCTCTGGCTTTACGCCTGCCCCAGGATCAAGGCGCACCTTTACAGTCGGCGGCTTGCCTGTCGAGAAAGCGCAACGCGGCAGTACAGCCTTCAGGCCACACAGAGACCGCAATCTTAGTAGAGTACCCTGAAGACCAAAACCAGGCAGGGTGGGGGAACCATGCCCACTGACGGCAGTTGAGAGAGGAAGCGCAAGATGCCAAAAGTACTTTTGGTGGAAGATAACGAAATGAACCGCGACATGCTTTCCCGGCGCCTGCAGCGCAAAGGGTATGACGTTGTTTTCGCGGTGGATGGCAGTGCGGCCGTCAGTATGGCCAGTATCGAAAAGCCGGCCCTGATCCTCATGGATATGAGCTTGCCTATCATGGATGGTTGGGAGGCCACCCGACAGATCAAGTCAAATCCCGATACGCAGGCCATCCCGGTGATCGCCCTTACTGCACACGCCATGGCCGGTGACCAGGAAAAGGCGCTGGCGGCAGGTTGTGAGGACTACGACACCAAACCGGTGGATTTTTCTCGTTTGCTGGGCAAGATGGAAGAATTAATCAGCGGCTGACACTCTTTCCACCCTGACCATTGGGGCGGCCGGCCATCTTTCCCGGGTATTTTTCCCTCAATCTGCCTGGCTTTTCTTTTTTCCTTGTTTACACACAAAAGCCGGGATTGCTAAGATGCTCGCAAGCCCATGCCGGGCTATTTATCAGTTTGCAGATAATTAAAAGGATCAACATGCTGTCAGAAAACCAGCTCAAGACTCCGGAACGCCGAGCCCGTTCCCATCAGGAGATTCACCACTTGGTCGAATCCCGCACCGATGCTCTGTCTTTATACAGCGAGCTGGCGGCCAAACAGCCCTTCAAGCCGGATCATGATCTGCAGGTCTTGCTGCAGAGCTTCTGTGAATCGTTGGTCGATTACACCGCCAGCGCCCATTTTCAGCTCTATCGTCACATCGATGAAGAGCGTGAGCGCCGCACGGCCGTGATGCAGGTCGCCGATGAGATTTATCCTTTCATTGCCGAAATCACCCAGCTGATTCTCGATTTCAACGACAAGTACGATTGTGAAGATCACTGCATGAATCTGAGCGAACTGGCTAAAGATTTGTCACTGCTAGGTGAGCGATTGGCCGACCGTATTGAGCTGGAAGACCGTCTGATCAAGGTGTTGGCGGCCAAGCGGCAGGTGAATTGATGCCACCAAATCCGCTAGACTGGATGAACAATTTTACCCAGAGCCTGTCCCATGCCTTTGTAGTGCCCCCTGATTGTTCCGCTAGCGCAGGTTTCTTCGTATGTCCCGCCCTTTGCCGATACTGCCAGTCCTGAAATTACGCTGCTGGTGGTCGTTATTGCTGTTGGCCTTGATGCTGTTCGGCGCAGGCCCCGTTATGGCGGCTTCTTCTCTCAGCCTGATTTATTCCGGTAACCTCGATGGAGAGCTGGAACCCTGTGGTTGTAGCGAAGCGGGCGATCTCGGTGGCCTCAAGCGCCGCGCGACCCTGCTGGATCAATTACGGACGGAAAATCCACAGCTGGTGGTGATTTCTTCCGGTGGGCTGCTGCGTGTGGAGGGCGCGGGTGACCGGCTCAAGAGCGAATACATCCTCTCCGGCTTCAAGCGGTTGGGTTATGACGCCATCGGTCTGCAATGGCGCGATCTGGCCCTCGGTGCGGAACACGTGCTGGAGGCTGGTCTGCCCTGGGTGGCCAGCAATTGGCACGGTGACAGTCTGCCGGTATCACGGCTGATCGAGCGTAACGGCGGGGTGCGCATCGCCTTTTTCAGCTGGTTGGATCCGCAACAGTCACCGCTACAGCAAATGCAGGGGAGTCACGCGCTGGTCGATGACGACGTTGCGGGTCTACATCGCGCACTACGTCAGGCAAAGGCCGACGGTGTTATTACCGTACTAGCTACCGAGCTGCCGCTGAAACTGGCGGTCAGCGAGCTGGGGCTGGAGGATGTGGATATCCTTATTCAGCGCTCCGCTTACGAAGAATACGGTGAGCCTTCCTTGCAGGGGAAAACCTTGGTGCTGCAACCCGGCTCGCGCGGCATGCGTCTGGGGCGTGTGGATCTGACCCTGGCCGATGGGCGAATTCAGTCGTGGCGACATGAGGTGTTGCCCATGCCGGATACCATTGCCGATGCGGAAAAAATGCGCGACTGGTACGAAGACTACAATGCGACGGTCAAGGCCGCCTACCTGAAGCGCGTGGAACTGCGCAAGCAGCGCGAGCAGGGGCAGAGTCCCTTCGTGGGCGAAGAGACCTGCCTGACTTGCCATCAGACCGAACACAAGGCCTGGTCTGCCAGCAATCATGCCATGGCCTATGACAGCCTTGAGGCGGTCGGCAAGTCCTTCGACCCGGCGTGTATCCAGTGCCACGTGGTGGGTTTCGACAAACCCGGTGGTTTCATCGACATGAGCATGACCGGTCACCTGATGGGTGTGCAGTGCGAGTCCTGCCACGGTGCGGGCCGTGCCCATGTGGAAGCGCAGGGCAAGGTGGCCCTGCCCAGCAGCGATTGGAACAAAGAAAAAATGTGCGCCCAGTGTCACACCCAACCACACAGCCCCGGCTTCGTGTTTGACCAGTACTGGCCGAAGATTCAGCACTGACCGTTGTTGGTCTCATTTGGCGGCCACTGTCCGTCCGGCATGAATAAGGGATAAACACGCGCCAGGGATAGGTGATCCATTTCCATCTGTCGTGTAGTTTGCGCCGGTATGGTGCGGTTGCCTGATTGCCTGCGTATTTTTGGTTGGCAGTTAATAAAAACAAGGGGCGAACAATGGAAACGGTGAAGGCAGGTTGTCCTTCCAAGCAAGCCAATACGGCGATAACCCTTGGCAGACCGCGCCCTTCGGGGCCTACAGGGAATGCTGCTGAGAGATGTGCTAAAATTCTCCGTAATTTCAGATTTACGGTGATCAGTTCCAGTAATGACCTTCAGCAATACTCTCAGTAGCACCTTGAGCAACAACACGGCCTTGCAAAGGCTGAGCTGGCAATGAACGGCACGGTAAAGGGCGGGGCGCGCAAACTCTATATCAAGACCTTCGGTTGTCAGATGAATGAGTACGATTCCGCCAAGATGGCGGATTTGCTCGATGACAGCCATGGTCTGCAGCGGGTGCCGACCCCTGAAGAGGCCGATGTGCTGCTGCTCAATACCTGCTCGATCCGCGAAAAGGCGCAGGAAAAGGTCTTCTCGCAGCTGGGCCGTTGGCGCGAACTCAAGCAACGGCGCCCGGATATCGTGATCGGCGTCGGCGGCTGCGTGGCCAGTCAGGAGGGCGAGGCGATCCGTCACCGTGCCCCCTATGTCGATCTGGTGTTCGGCCCGCAGACCTTTCACCGCCTGCCCAAGATGCTCGAAGCGCTGGCGGCGGAGGGCAAGCCACATATCGATGTCTCCTTCCCCGAAATCGAAAAATTCGACGCCCTGCCGGCGCCGCGCGCCGAAGGCCCCACCGCCTTTGTCTCCATCATGGAAGGTTGCAGCAAGTATTGCACCTTCTGTGTGGTGCCCTATACGCGCGGCGAAGAGGTCAGCCGGCCGTTCGACGATGTGCTCGCCGAGGTCGCCCAGCTGGCGGCGCAGGGTGTGCGCGAGGTCAACCTGTTGGGACAGAACGTCAACGCCTACTGTGGTCTGATGCATGACGGCGATTTTGAAGATGAAAATGCCGACCTGGCCCTGCTGATTCACTATGTAGCCGCCATCGACGGCATCGACCGCATTCGCTACACCACCTCACATCCCGTCGAATTCAGCGACTCGCTGATCCAGGCCTATGCCGAGGTGCCGGAGCTGGTCAGCCACCTGCATCTGCCGGTACAGAGTGGCTCCGATCGTATCCTGCTGCACATGAAGCGTGGTCACACGGCGCTGGAATACAAGGCCAGGATCCGCGCCTTGCGCGAGGTGCGGCCGGATATCAGTCTGTCGTCAGATTTCATCATCGGCTTTCCCGGCGAGACCGAGGCCGATTTTCAGGCCACCATGAAGCTCATCGAATCCGTGGGTTTCGACCACTCCTTTAGCTTCATCTATAGCGCCCGCCCCGGTACCCCGGCCGCGGATCTGCCGGACGATATGTCGCTGGCCGAGAAAAAACAACGCCTGGCCATCCTGCAGCAGCGCATTGGCGAGATGGCTGCGGCCATCAGCGAAGGTATGGTGGGCACGGTACAGCGTATCCTTGTCGAAGGCCCGTCGCGCAAGCAAGCTGAGCAACTGCGTGGCCGCACGGAAAACAACCGCGTGGTGAATTTCAGCGGCCCGCCGCGACTGATCGGTGAATTTGTCGATGTGCGCATCAGCGCGGCCCTGCCCAACTCACTGCGTGGCGACGTGCTGCAGACCGATGACACAGCCGGCGACGTGGCCGACTGCGCCTGATTTCCCATTTTTATCCCGCAGCAACCAACCTCCACGGTACCCAACGCCTTGAACGATCAACCCGATTCCAGCAATTTCATCCTCGAACCCGCCGACAACCAGCGACTGGCCAATCTGTGTGGTCCCTTCAACGAAAACCTGCGCCAGATCGAAGCCCGGTTGGGGGTGGAAATCAATAACCGTGGCAACAGCTTCAGTGTTATCGGCGAGCCACATTCGGTGCGTGCAGCGGGTGAGGTTTTGCAGGGACTGTATGGGGAAGCCGAGCAGGAAAATCTTTCGGCCAATCGTGTCCACCTGTTTCTGCAAGAGGCGCGTGTCGAGGCCCTGCTGGAAGGCGAGGCAAAGGATGACTGCAGCGATGTGGTGATTCGCACTAAACGCGGTGATGTGCGCGGGCGCGGTTTCAACCAGCGCCACTATCTGCGTAATGTGGTGAGTCACGATATTAACTTCGGTATCGGCCCCGCCGGCACCGGTAAGACCTATCTGGCTGTTGCCTGTGCCGTGGAGGCACTGGAAAAGCAGACCGTTAGCCGTCTGGTCCTGGTTAGACCTGCCGTCGAGGCGGGTGAGCGGCTGGGCTTTCTTCCCGGCGATCTGGCGCAGAAGGTTGATCCCTACCTACGCCCACTCTACGATGCCCTCTACGAGATGTTCGGTTTTGAGCGTGTCGATAAGCTTATCGAGCGCAATCTCATCGAAGTGGCGCCGCTGGCCTATATGCGCGGCCGCAGCCTGAATGAATCCTTCATTATTCTCGATGAAGCGCAGAACACCACCGTCGAGCAGATGAAAATGTTCCTCACTCGCATCGGTTTTGGCTCTACGGCCGTGATCACCGGCGATGTCACACAGACGGATCTGCCCTCGCACACCCGTTCCGGTCTGCGCCACGTCATTGAAGTGCTGAAGGATGTCGACGGCATCAGCTTCACCTTTTTTCAGGCCAAGGACGTGGTGCGTCATCCACTGGTGCAACGTATCGTCACGGCCTATGATGAATACGAAACTGCACAGGAAAGTGCGAAGAAGGAGGCAGGGAATGGAAAGTTGTCTGACAATGGCGGGGAACGGAAGTCTTCATGACGCTGCATGTGGATGTCCAGTTTGTGTTAGACGATATTGATTCGATCCGCTTGCCGGATGCCAGGCAGTTTTCGTGCTGGGCGCAGGCGGCCCTGGATGCGCTGGACACACCCTTTCCCGTTGAACGGCAAATGACCCTGCGCCTGGTCGGGGAGACAGAGATGGTTCAGCTCAACCGTGATTACCGCCATAAGACCATACCCACCAATGTTCTGTCATTTCCTTTTGAGGCGCCGCTGGGCCTGCCGGCATCCGAGTGCGGGAGTGAATTGGGTGATGTGGTGATCTGCATGTCGGTGGTACAACGCGAGGCAGCGCAGCAGGGAAAGACGGAAGAGAATCACTGGGCCCATATGGTCGTGCATGGCACCCTGCACCTGTTGGGCTACGACCACATAACAGATACCGAGGCGGTGCAGATGGAATCGCTGGAGATCCAGGTTTTGGCCGGACTGGGTTTCAGCAATCCTTACATCGAATCCGCATAAACGGCCTTTGGATTTTTGGGGAATCATTTTGTTACAAGCCTTGTTACAAACTTTGTTACACGCAATGGTGTCATCATGAACGAAGACCGATCGAGCAGCGCGGCCGCCAATAGTGAACGGCAGGCGCGTTCCTGGCTTGAGAAACTGAGCCAGGCCCTGTTGCGTGAACCGCAGGATCGTGAGCAGCTGACCGTCTTGTTGCGCGATGCGGAACAACGCAACCTGCTGGATGCCGGCGCCCTGTCCATGATCGAGGGTGTGCTCAATGTCTCCGACATGCAGGTACGCGATGTGATGGTGCCACGCTCACAGATGGTGGTGGTAAAGCAGGATGAGCCACCGGAATCATTTTTGTCGGTAGTGGTGGATTCCGCCCACTCGCGTTTCCCGGTGATGGGTGATACCCGCGACGAAATTGTCGGTATTCTGCTGGCCAAGGATTTGTTGACCTATTTTGCCCAGCGTGCCGCCCGTTGCGGTGATGATGAGCCGCGTTTCAATCTGCGTGATCTGATGCGCCCGGCGGTGTTTATTCCCGAGAGCAAGCGCCTCAACGTGTTACTGAATGAGTTCCGTGCCAACCGTAACCACATGGCCATTGTGGTCGACGAATACGGCGGTGTGGCTGGGCTGGTGACCATCGAAGACGTGTTGGAGCAGATTGTCGGCGACATCGAGGATGAACACGATATCGATGACGACGTGTCCATCGTGCGCCATTCTGACAACAAGTACACGGTCACGGCGCTGACGCCCATCGAGGATTTCAATGAATATTTCGGCGCTGATTTCAGCGACGATGATTTCGATACCATTGGTGGCCTGCTGATGCACGAGTTCGGTCATCTGCCCCAGCGTGGCGAGGTCTGCCATTTGGGTTCGTACCGCTTCAAGGTTTTGCGGGCGGACAGCCGGCGTATCTATCTGTTGCGTTTGACCGTCGATACCAAGGCCGCCAAGCCTGAACCCCCCAGCGAGCATTGATGCCATGAAGGCATGGCTGGCCCGGCTTCCCTTGCGCTGGTTGTGGGTCGCATTTCTTGCCGGGCTTGCCCTACCGTTCTCTTTCGCCCCGTTTGGCCTCTTTCCGTTGGCGATTGTCTCGCTCGCGCTGCTTTTTTGGCTGTGGCAAACAATGCCTTCCCGCCACGCCTTTCTCGCGGGCTATCTATTTGGTGTTGGCTATTTCGGCTTGGGCGTCTCCTGGGTAGCGGTGAGCATGTATCGCTTTGGTGGCATGAGTGTTTCACTGTCGCTGCTGTCGACGGTACTGTTCATCTTGGTGCTGGCGGCCTTTCCGGCGTTCACAGGCTGGTTGTATCGCCGTTATTTTTCGATGCTTTCCTCGCGGTTGCAATTATTGTTGGTCTTGCCAGCTCTGTGGGGGCTGTTGGAGTGGTCGCGTGGCTGGGTGCTGACCGGTTTCCCCTGGCTGGCATTAGGCTACAGTCAGACGGACTCCCCGCTCGCCGGTGTGGCGCCGGTATTGGGTGTCTACGGCATCGGCTGGTTGATCACACTGAGTGCCGGATTGCTGGTGCTGGCCTGGCAGATGCCGAGGCGGCGCTGGTTACCGCTGTTGCCCCTGCTGGGAATCTGGTTGCTGGGAGCAGGGCTGTTGCAGGTCGAGTGGTCGGCACCGGCCGGCAAGGCATTGCGCGCCAGTCTGGTTCAGGGCAATGTGCCGCAGAATCTCAAATGGTTGCCCGAGCAGCGTCAACCGACCATTGACCTGTACACGCGCCTGTCCCGCCAACACTGGGCCGATAGCGATATTGTCATCTGGCCGGAGACGGCACTGCCGGCCTACTACCATCAGGCCGAGCGATTCTTGCAGGGTCTGGCCGCCGAGGCCGCAGAGCATGGCTCGAACCTGATGCTGGGTTTGCCGGTACGTCCTGAATCGGCGCCGGAGACCTATTACAACAGCGTGGTGGTGGTCGGTGATCCGACACAGATTTACAGTAAGCACCATCTCGTGCCCTTCGGTGAATATATTCCCCTCAAGTGGTTGCTGGGTAGTCTGCTGGATATCTTACAGGTACCGATGGCGAACTTTAGTCGTGGCGCAGCCACGCAGCCACCACTCAATGTGGCCGGACAGAAAATCGCCGTGTCCATCTGTTACGAAGATGCCTTTGGCGAAGAGGTGATACGCGCCTTGCCAGAGGCCACCGTACTGGTCAACGTCAGCAACGATGCCTGGTTCGGTGATTCACTGGCGCCGCACCAGCACTTGCAGATGGCGCGCATGCGCAGCATGGAGACGGCGCGGCCCATGTTTCGCGCCACTAACAATGGCATCTCCGCGATGATCGACCACCGTGGCCAAATCTCCGCACAGTCACCACAGTTCGAGGTGTTCGTGCTCAGTGGCAGCCTGCAACCACGCAGCGGTGCGACGCCTTACGTATTGGGGGGTAACTATCCTTTGTTAGGGTTGCTGTTTTCCAGTCTGCTGACAGCTGTATTTCTGCGGCGTCGTCAGGTTTTTCGCTAACGGGCTGCTGAAATTATTGTCGGGTTAATAGATCCTGCCTGATACAAAATTCCACTAAATTATGTCTGACACTTAGATCCTATAAGTGCTTGCATGCACTCAGCACAAGTGCTTGATCCGTATAACGGGATGAAACTTTTTGGCAATCACAATAAAGATTATGCTCAAAGTTGTCATTCGCTCTACGAATCAATATATTGCACTGCGCAAGTACGATCACTTGCAGGATCCAGGCGACAGCGGCCGTTAGAACTGGCATCACAGCGGCCGGCGCAGTATGTTGGGCCTGTCCAAACAGTCAATACAGAAGGGAGATGCACATGGCGGATCATCACAATGGATTGTCATTTCTGGAGAGCGTGGATCACATGGTGGATCGCGCCCTGCTGAGCATGGATCTGGCGCCGGACGTGGCCGAGGCCATCAAGGCCTGCAATGCGGTGATACAGGTCAAGTTTCCGGTCAAGATCCGCGGTAAGATACAGGTTTTCTCCGGTTGGCGTGCGGTGCACAGTACCCACCGTCTGCCTGCCAAGGGCGGTATCCGTTTCGCCCCTTGCGTGGATCAGAATGAAGTGGAGGCGCTGGCGGCACTGATGACCTACAAGTGCGCCATCGTCGATGTACCCTTCGGCGGCTCCAAGGGGGGGTTGATGATCGACCCCCGTCAGTACGACCGCGACGAGATGCAGCTCATTACCCGCCGTTTCACCCTCGAACTGGTGCGCAAGGGTTTCCTCAATCCGGCCACCAACGTGCCGGCGCCGGATATGGGCACCGGCCAGCGCGAAATGGCATGGATGGCCGATACCTACAAGCACCTCAATCCCGAAGATATCAACTACACCGCCTGCGTCACCGGCAAACCGGTGGAGCATGGCGGCATTCACGGCCGCACCGAGGCCACCGGCCGTGGCCTGCAGTACGCCCTGCAGGAATTTTTCCGTCACCCGGACGAAGTCAAGGCGGCGGGGATGGAGCCAGGTCTGGCTGGTAAACGGGTGGTGTTGCAGGGGTTCGGCAATGTGGGCTATCACGTCGCCAAATTCCTGCAGGAAGAGGATGACTGCCGCATTATCGGTATCATTGATCGTCACGGCATGTTGCACAATGCCAAAGGTATTGATGTCGAGACGGCCTATCGCTACCGCGTGGAGCGTCGCAGCTTCGAGGGCTTTGAGGGTGGTGAGTACACCGAAAATGGCGCCAAGGGGCTGGAGAGCGAGTGCGATATTCTTATTCCCGCCGCCCTGGAGGGGCAGATTTCCGCAGACAATGCCGCGCGCATACAGGCCAGTCTCATTATCGAGGCGGCCAATGGCCCGGTCACCTTCGAGGCGGATCAGATTCTCAACAAGCGTGGCGTGGTGATCATTCCCGACGCCTACGCCAATGCCGGTGGTGTGATCGTTTCCTATTTTGAGTGGATTCGCAATCTGTCACACATCCGCTTCGGCCGTATGCAGCGGCGCTTCGATGAAGTGCGTGGCCACCATCAGATTGAGGCACTGGAGAGTTTGACCGGAAAGGTATTGCCGCAGACGCTGAAGGACAAGATCGATGCCGGCGCCAGCGAGCTGGATCTGGTGCGATCAGGGCTGGATGATTCCATGCGCGAGGCCTTTCAGGGGATTCTCGAAGTGCGCAACGGCAATGAGAAAATTACTGATTTACGAACCGCCGCCTATGTCACGGCGATTCGTAAGATCGCCCGTTCTTACCTGGATGTCGGCATTTACTGACGTCGCTCGCGAGCCGTGTGTCAGTAGCGCGCGAAGCCACCAATGAATCGTGCGATCGGCAGGCAGGATGCGCTGCCAGATGGGAGAGACACCTGTATTGAATGCGGGCTATTCGTCGTCGAGCTGACGGCGGAATACCGTGCCCCTGCACTTGGGGCAGGGCGGGATGTGGCCTGTCTTATGGAAGTGCAATTCCTTACCACAGCTGGTACAGGCCAGGGTGCCGGGGCCGGTAATCTCGCCAGTGTGCCAGTCCGCCAGACGGGCCCGCTCGGCCAGCAGCGCCAGCTCCACCTTGGTAGGGTCGACCAGTAATGAGAGGGCGTCGAGGATGCGGTCTTCCACCAGTTTGATGTCGAAGCGGAACCAGTCGGCCAGTTCCTTGGCCTTGTCGCTGGCGAGATATTCTCCGGCGGACTGTAGGTCGCGCTTCAGGTATTCGGCGATCTTTTCCGCCTCCTCACGCGTCAGCTCGCCCAGCTCGGTGGTCTTTTCTACTGCCGCGTCCAGCGCATGCTGTAATTTCGGTTTTAGTTCCTCGCCCGCTTCGTTGAGAAATTCCCGTGTGCGTTCCAGCATGCGATCATAAGCATGGAGGTGTTTTTCGTGCTTGTTTTGATCCTTCATGGGGCATCCCCTTCGATGAGTTTTCTATCCTGAGTATGGGGGACACCGGGGCCGGATGACAAGAGCCGGGAATACAGGACTTCACAAGGGTTGTGTTGTGGCTATTTGGACTCCTGCGGTATCCTAGCCGCCCTTTTTCTCCAGCGAAATGACAGGCGATCCGAGCATGAGCACGCAGCAACCCTACATCCCCGAAACTGTCGAGTCCAAAGCGCAGAAATACTGGGAGGAAAATGCCAGCTTCCGCGCTATTGAAGACCCCGAGCGAGAGAAGTTTTATTGCCTCGCCATGTTCCCCTACCCCAGCGGCCGTCTGCACATGGGCCACGTGCGCAACTACACCATCGGCGATGTCATCGCCCGCTACCAGCGCATGCGGGGCAAGAACGTACTGCAACCTATAGGATGGGATGCCTTCGGCCTGCCGGCGGAAAACGCCGCCATGAAGCACAAGGTGCCGCCCGCCAAGTGGACGCGTGAAAACATCGACTATATGCGCGTCCAGTTCAAGCGCCTTGGCCTGGCCTATGACTGGGAGCGTGAATTCGCCACCTGCGATCCTGACTACTATCGCTGGGAGCAGTGGTTGTTCACCCGCTTGTTCAAAAAGGGCCTGATCTACAAAAAGACCGCGCCGGTCAACTGGTGCCCCCACGACCTCACCGTGCTGGCCAACGAGCAGGTCATTGAAGGCTGCTGCTGGCGCTGCGACACCCCGGTGGAGCGCCGCGAGATTCCGCAGTATTTCATGAAGATCACCGACTACGCCGAGGAACTGCTGGCCGGTCTCGACAAACTGGACGGCTGGCCCGAGGCCGTGCGCACCATGCAGCGCAACTGGATCGGCCGTTCCGAGGGTGTGGAGGTGGAATTCACTGTGGCGGATTCTAACGAGTCCCTGCGTGTCTACACCACTCGCCCCGATACCCTGATGGGCGTCAGCTATGTCGCCGTCGCCCCCGAACACCCGCTGGCCGCACGCGCCGCGAAAGGTAATCCCGAGCTAGCGGCCTTCATCGAAGAGTGCGCCAAGATGGAGACCTCCGAGGCCGCCATGGAGACCATGGAAAAGAAGGGCGTCGATACCGGCCTCAAGGCCATCCATCCCCTCAGCGGCGACAGCGTGCCCGTGTTCACTGCCAACTTCGTGCTCATGGGCTACGGCGAGGGCGCGGTGATGGCGGTGCCGGCCCACGACCAGCGTGACTGGGAATTCGCGCACAAATGCGGCCTGCCGGTGAGACAGGTGATTGCTTCAGCGGGTGATGAGGAAATCGACCTCGATAAGCAGGCCTTCACTGCCAAGGGCGTACTGGTGAATTCCGGTGAATTCACCGGGCTGACATCGGAGCAGGCCTTTGACGCCATCGCCGCCAAACTGGAAAAAGACGGCAAGGGCAACAAACGCACCCATTATCGGCTGCGCGACTGGGGTGTGTCCCGTCAGCGCTACTGGGGCGCGCCGATCCCCATCATCAACTGTGACAGCTGTGGCGCCGAGCCGGTGCCGGAAAAGGATCTGCCCGTGATGCTGCCGGAAGATGTCAGCTTCGACGGCGTCGGTTCGCCCATCAAAAAGATGCCGGAATTCTACGAAACCACCTGCCCTAAGTGCGGCGGCAAGGCCGAGCGCGAGACCGACACCTTCGACACCTTCATGGAGTCGTCGTGGTACTACGCCCGGTTCACGAGTCCCGACAACAGCGAAGCCATGCTCGACGAGCGTGCCAATTACTGGCTGCCCGTGGATCAGTACATCGGCGGCATTGAGCATGCCATCCTGCACCTGTTGTATGCGCGTTTCTTCCACAAACTGATGAGAGACGAAGGGCTGGTGCAGGGCGACGAACCCTTCGCCAACCTGCTCACCCAGGGGATGGTGCTCAAGGACGGCGTCAAGATGTCCAAATCCAAGGGCAACACCGTCGACCCGCAGGCACTGATCGACCAATACGGTGCCGACACCGTGCGCCTGTTCACCATGTTCGCCGCGCCGCCCGAGCAGTCGCTGGAATGGAACGACGACGCCGTGGAAGGCGCCGCGCGCTTCCTTAAGCGCGTGTGGCGGCTGGTGCACGACGATGCACGTCTACTGGCATTAAAACAGTGGTATGCCGATGGCGCCAAGGTTGATGCCGCCGCTTTGTCCGTCGAGCAGAAAAAGCGGCGCGCCGAGATTCACAGCCTGCTCGACCAGGCCGGCCGCGATGTCGAGAAATACCAATTTAACACCGTGGTGGCCGCAGCGATGAAGATGGTCAATGCGCTGGGGCAGATCGAAGCCAGCGATGACCCCGTGTTTGCTGAAGGTGTCGATTTGCTGTTACGTCTGTTGGCGCCTATCGCACCACATATCACCCACGAATTGTGGAATGTGTTGGGGCATGAGCAATCTGTTATCGATGCCGCCTGGCCGCAGGCCGACGCCGACGCCATGGTGCGCGATACCGTGGAGCTGGTGGTACAGGTGAATGGAAAGGTGCGCGGCAAGATTTTTGTTGCCGCCGATGCGGCGAAGGATGTGGTTGAGGCCGCAGCCCTCGCAGATGAGAATGTGCAGCGGTTTATGGAAGGCAAGAATGTGGTGAAGGTAATTGTGGTGCCGGGGCGGTTGGTGAATGTGGTAGTGAAGTGATATTTAGTTTTTAGGCGGCGAAAATAATGGGAAAATTAAGTGAGATTTGTTTTCAATCTGGTGTAACAAAAGTAAATCTTGATGCTATAAATAAAATTATAGAACTCGCTGATAGAACTCGCTGATTTGGATAGGGAGGTCAATCTGGAAAAGGTTTTCGCCTCCCTGGATGGTGAGGATGAAGATTTTTATATTGATGCGTTTCGTTCTTTCTGTAAGGCTCCAGATATAGCTTTGTCTCTTTATTCGCTATCAATAATTCATTGCTACTCAATGGTGTAAAATAATAGAAAATGATTTGTTTAAAAATACCTGGTCTCAGTGAAATAAAAAAAGATAGGCTATATTTTGTTAATGATATCACAAGGTTTCTGGCGTCGATTCATGTCGTGCATGATGAAGTTAAATGCTACGAAACGATGGATAAGTTTCGTTTGATAAATAATGCAATAAAGCATGATTGCTATAGCTTTTCCAGAGTTGTCACTACAAAACGTGGAGATAAATATGGGGAGAAAGAATTGAGGATGATGTATATGGATAGGGCCCAGAAGCTGAATACTTATCTTTCTGATCTCTATGAGAAGGTAATGACCTCACCGCGAGTTAAAGGGGTCAGCGCGTAGCCTGGGTTGAGCTTGCGAAACCCAGGAGAATCGTCACAATAAACTCCCGGGTTTCGCAAGCTCAACCCAGGCTACGTTCTGTTGTTTTGGGCAAGGGGTCAGTTCTCGTATTGTAACATTTGCAATTTATAAGCATTATCGCCGGGTGTTACAGTGCGAGAGCTGACCCCGTGAATCCAGCAGCCACGCCATAGAGGACGCAGGAGAGAGCGCTCAATTTCTGACAGAACTGGCGCAGAAACTGATGTTGTCTGGAAGTGTAATGCTTTGTCGTGAAGGGTATCGGAAAGCCGTGTACGGGAGAACCGTATGCACGGTTTGATGAGGGAGGGCAGGTGAGCGTGACTACGATTAAACTATTGA
>VAPF01046285.1_pt1 | contig 20456 bp, 18 predicted proteins | sample 3393931 | NCBI WGS metagenome assembly VAPF01 (sample SAMN08290437, study PRJNA428436) | hydrothermal vent metagenome | isolation source: Deep-sea hydrothermal vent chimney | place: Atlantic Ocean: South-mid Altantic Ridge | depth 2773 m m | reverse complement strand
CCCCGGCGGTTCCATGGAGGAGCTTAATAAATCCATTCAGGAGCGTCTCTTGACTCTGCCAGAAGATTCCATTGTCTGGCCCGGACACGGCTATGGCGGCGACAGCTCCACCATCGGCATTGAGCAGCGCTCCAATCCTTATTGCACCGGGGATTTATAAGCTATGCGGGAGATAGTTCTTGGTACTGCCGGGCATGTGGATCATGGTAAGACCAGTCTGGTCAGAGCCCTTACCGGCATTGAGACCGACCGTCTGCGGGAGGAGAAGAAACGCGGTATCACCATTGAGCTGGGTTTCGCTTTTCTGGATCTGCCCTGTGGGCATCGTCTCGGTATTATTGATGTGCCGGGGCACGAGAAGTTTGTCAAAAACATGGTGGCTGGAGCCGCTGGTATTGATCTGGTGGCCTTTGTGGTGGCCGCTGACGAGGGGATTATGCCCCAGACTCGGGAGCACTTTGAGATATGCAGCCTGCTCGGGGTGCGCCAGGGCCTGATTATCATCACCAAGATCGACATGGTGGAGCCCGATTGGCTGGAAATGGTGGAGGAGGATATTCGGGAGTATTTTGCTGGCAGTTTTCTGGAAAATGCCCCTTTGCTTAAGGTCTCATCGGTGAGTGGCGAGGGGATTGAGGAGGTAAAGACCGAACTCAATCGTCTCGTGGCGGATTCTGATTTGGCTGCCGTCGCTGGGCCATTTCGGCTGCCCGTTGACCGGATTTTTTCCATGAAGGGCTTCGGGGCGGTGGTAACCGGTACCTCTATTGCCGGGCGGGTGGCCGTGGGGGATGAGATTGAACTCTATCCCCAGGGCGGCCGGGGCCGGATTCGGGGTATCCAGATTCACAGCCGGGAGGTGGAAGAGGTGGAGGCCGGCCACCGTACGGCCATTAACATTCAGGGCCTTGATATGGAGGTCATTCATCGGGGTGAGGTTCTGGCTACGCCCGGCTGTCTGCGACCTTCCTATATGCTGGATGCCGAATTTACCTATCTCTCCAGTAACAAGAAAAATTTAAAGAACCGGGCGCGGGTCAGGGTGCATCTCGGCACCGCCGAGATCATGGGCCGGGTGGTCTTGTTAGAGCAGGAGGAGGGGATGCCGGGCGATATTTTAAATGTCCAGCTTCTTCTTGAGGAGGCGGCCGCGGTCTGGCCCGGCGACCGTTATGTGGTTCGATCATATTCGCCGGTATTTACCATTGGTGGCGGCACGATTTTAAATCCCCGCGTCAGCCGTAAACGCCGCCGTTTCAGAGACGAGAACCCGCGAATTTTCCAGGCCTACCGGGCCGAATCCGATGAGCTGGCCGTATTTCATCTTGATGAAAGCGGCATAAACGGCCTGACCTATAATGATATAGAGATTCTCACCGGGGTCTTTGGCAAACGCCTGAGCAAGGTGCTGCGCCAGCCCCTGTCGCAGCGCCGTATATTGTTGGTTGATTCGGAACGTCAATGGTATGTCGGGGCTCGGATTATGGCCGTTCTCGAGAATAATGCCATAGAGATTGTCAAACAATTTCACCAGGATAACCCCTTGAAGGAGGGCATGGGCAAGGAGGAGCTGCGCTCCCGCCTTCAGCAAGGGCTGGAGCCAAGACTTTTTCAACTCCTGCTGAATAATTTAGCCAAGGCCGGGACTATTGAGCAGGAGCAGTCCCTGGTGCGTCTAAGTGGTCATGAGGTGGCCATGGCCGCTGATGTCAGCGGCATTCAGCGTGAGATTGAGGAGATGTTTCGGGCCGCGAAGCTTAATCCGCCCACCGTTAAGGAGGTTATGGCCCATTTTAAGGGTCAGCCCGAAAAGTTACTGCGGGAAATTATTGACACTCTGATCCGTGATGACTGCCTGAAGCGGATTAGCGGTAATCTTTATTTCCATCGGCAATGCCTCACCGATCTTGAGGAACGTCTGCGGGCCGTGCTGGAGCGTGACAACGAGATTGATGCCCAGGGCTTTAAGGCCTTGACCGGCCTGTCCCGGAAATTTTCTATCCCCCTGCTGGAATATTTTGACCGTCAGAAACTCACCATCAGGGTCGGGGATAAACGGGTGTTGCGTTGAGGGTCAGAGGTCGCAGGACTGGTGTAACTTTATGGAATTATTTATTGATAATGATTGATGAACTCGTAAAAAGTCCATCACTAACTAAAAATGGCTAAGTCAGCTAAGCGAAGACTGCGAAAAGTTCGATATACAGGTAAGCGAACACAGCGAGACTCCGAGGCGTGGTGGTTCGGCAGGGCTTCGGCCATACATATGGTCTGCCGAAGGTCTGCCGAAACGCCACAACACCGTAGATCGGACTTTTTACGACGCCATCATGATTTGGCGAGGTTGTCGCGGCGGGGGCGGTGCGTTTTTTTTACAGCCCTGTTACTCAGCCTCTGCTGTCTGCCGGCGCTTGCCGCCGCCCCAAGGGCCGGGGCCGCCATTGGCAAAGCCGTACTGCGCGACGTGGTGGTGACCAATTCCAGCCGTGACCTGCTTCTTTACCTGCGGGTGGAGAACGCCTTTAAGAGTGAATTGCTCACCGGAGTACAGAATGGCCTGCCGTTGGTCTTTTCTTTTCAGATCAAGCTGGATATGGAGCGTGGTACCTGGTTTAACAAGGAAATTTACAGTGGTACTGTCAAGCATACCCTGCTCTATGATAATCTTAAAAAGCAGTACACCGTAATTACGGTCGAGAAATCAGCTGCTTTTATTACCACTAAACTGTCCGAGGCTGAACGGGTGATGGCGCAGCTTAACGGGGTTGATATCGTCCCCCTGAGCGCCCTGGAACCTGACCGCCATTATATACTTAAGGCCAGGGTGGTGGTGGAAAAAAAGAGTCTGCCCTTTAATTTCAGCTATTTAATTCCCTTCTCCTTCTGGAACCTGGAAACGGATTGGTATTCAGTTGAATTCCGTTATTGATCAGCATACCCTGGCCCTGCGCCGCCGGAAAAAGAGACGTCTGATCCGTTATGTGATTCTGGCCTGTCTATGTCTCTTTATATTCTTCACCTATCTTGAGAGCCGGGTTTTTCAACTTGGGGAAGTACCCTTCCCGGTGAGCGGCAATGTCCTGGTCTTTGCCCTGATCAATATAAATGTGGTGCTTCTTCTTCTCATGGCCTTCCTGGTGATGAGGAATCTGGTGGAGTTGGTCTTTGAGCGCCGCAGGCGGATTATCGGCACCAAGCTCCGAACTCGGCTGGTGGTTTCTTTTGTCTCTCTGTCTCTGGTACCCACGACCCTCCTTTTTTTTGTGGCCCTGCAATTTGTCTCCACCAGTATGGATTATTGGTTTAATATAAATGTGGATCGTTCTCTTTCCGCCTCCCTGGATTTGGCTCAGGAGGTCTATCAGGATACGGCCCAGCAGGTAAAGCGGCGGGCGGCGGAGACGGCAGCAGAGCTGGCTGTCCTCGGGGTTAAGACCCCGCGCTGTCGGCAACTGCTCAAACGGCGGCTGGGACAGTATGGTTTAAGCGGTCTAACGGTGTTGACGGTGAATGGCAAACCCAAATGGCAGGTCTGGGACAAAAAGGCAGGCCGCCCACCGACTATTTCCGAGGGCTCCCGACATCGCGGCTTAAAAGGCGGGGCGTTTACCGTTACCCAGACGGTGGCGGCCGGGGAGCTGCTGAATGGCCTGATCTCCTTCAAGACTGCTACCGGCGGCTCATATACCCTGGCGGCCTCTCTGCTGATTCCCCGGCAGCGTTTACAGCGTCTGGAGATAATTTCCAAGGGTATTGAGGGCTATCGTCAGCTTCTCCTTTTGAAGAAGCCCTTAAAGAGCAGCCTGCTCCTCATGCTGCTCATTGTCACCCTGCTTATAATCTTCAGCGCCATCTGGTTTGGTTTCTATGTGGCTGGCGGCCTGACCAGGCCCATTGATAAACTGGCCGCTGCCATCCAGCGGGTGGCGGGCGGTGAGCTGGATTTTGTCCTGGAGAAGGATACCGAGGATGAGATGGGCCGTCTCTTTGACGCCTTTAACCAGATGACTCGGGATCTTTTGAGCAGTAAACGGCAGGTGGAGGAGGTCAATCAGGCCTTAAAAGAGATCAATATCGAGACTGAACAGCGCCGCCGCTATACCGAGATAATCCTGCAAAATGTCACCGCCGGGGTTATCTCTTTAGACTCTGACGGCCGGATAAATATGATTAATCATTTCGCCGAGGAGCTGCTGAAAATTAGCCATCGTGAGGTTTTAAACAAGCATTATAAAACGATTCTGCGCCTCAGCCATCTTTCCATCCTCGAGAATTTTTTTGTGGAGCTGTCGCAGTCCGGTAAGTCTACCATACAGCGGCCTTTAAGGATTACGGTCAATAATGAGGCCCTTTCTCTGCTGGTTAATTTTACCCGCTTAGAGGACGATGAGGGGCGGCCCCTCGGCGTAGTTATTGTTTTTGATAACTTAACCGAACTGGAGAAAATTCAACGCATGGCCGCTTGGCGGGAGGTGGCGAGGCGCATAGCTCACGAGGTAAAGAATCCCTTAACCCCCATTCAGCTGTCGGCCCAGCGTCTGCGTAAACGCTATATGGAACGTCTCGGCGATGACGCAGAGGTCTTTGATCAGTGTACCAGGACGATTATCAAGCAGGTGGATGAATTGAAGCATTTGGTTAGTGAATTCTCCAACTTTGCTCGGATGCCGGCGGTGAAGAAGGCCTTAAATGATGTGGTGGCTCTGGCCCGTGATGTCCTGGTTCTCTATGAGGTGGCTCATCTTGAGATCAACTTCAACCTCATTGCCGCTAAGGTGCAGCGCTTCGCTTTTGACCCGGAGCAGATGCGCCGGGTACTGGTAAATCTGCTTGATAACGCCGTTGCCGCCCTGGAGGGGATGGAGGGAGGTCGGATCGAGGTGCTAATCCGCCAGGATGAGGGAGGCCGGCTGGTATTTATTGAGGTCAGCGATAACGGCCCGTCCATCAATGATGCCGATAAACTAAAATTATTCGAGCCCTATTTTTCCACCAAGAAGACAGGTACCGGTCTGGGGCTGGCCATCGCCAGCACGGTTATTGCCGATCATGACGGCTATCTGCGGGTTAAGGATAATCAGCCGCACGGGGCGCGTTTTATCATTGAATTACCCATGTTGGGCGGCGGTTGGTACAGCATCGATGGCGGATGAGTACGTTTTGGGGTACAACAATAGGCGGCAGGGGATGGAGCTTTTTCGCATTTTTCGGTAAAAATATTCTATCCCTGACTTGTACGTTCCCACGCGGGAGCGTGGGAACGAGAAAACTTACCATGATAAAAATGTAACTATTTAGGTGTGACTGTAAATTGCCCTAAACAGTTACATAAAAATAATTATGGACAATAGAGATTAGATATGAAAATTTTAATTGTTGATGATGAGGTCAGTATAGTTGAGTCTCTCTCCGGCATCATGCTCGATGAGGGATACACCCCTTTGGCGGCCGACTGCGGGGAGCGGGCTTTGGAAATTATCAGCGCCGAGCATGTCGATCTGGTACTGATGGATGTCTGGATGCCGGGGCTTGACGGTCTTGAGACCCTGGCCAAGGTCAAGGAGAGCTATCCCCACCTGCCGGTAATTATGATCTCCGGGCACGGTAATATTGATACCGCTGTTCAGGCCACCAGAGCCGGGGCCTATGACTTCATTGAAAAACCACCGAGTTACGATAAGATAGTCTTGTCCATGAAGAATGCTCTGCATCTGTCGCAGGTGGAAAAGGACAATCTTATTTTACGGCAGAAGGCGGATAAAAAATCGGAATTGACCGGAAGTTCAGAACCTATCCGCCAGCTGAAGGACAGTATCTCCCGGGTGGCTCCCACTGATGCCTGGGTGCTGATTACCGGGGAGCATGGCACGGGCAAGGAGTTGGTGGCGCAGTCAATTCACCGTCTTTCGGCCCGCGGCGGCCGTCCCATGACCGAGATTAATTGTGCCGCTATTCCCGAAGAGCTTATTGAAAGCGAGCTTTTCGGCCATGAAAAGGGCTCTTTTACCGGAGCCAATACCAGCAAACGCGGTAAATTTGATCTCGCTGACGGCAGTACCCTCTTTTTGGATGAGATTGCCGATATGAGCCTCAAAACTCAGGCCAAAATTTTACGGATTCTGCAGGAGCAGAAATTCGAGCGGGTGGGTGGTTCCAAGACCATTGCCGTTGATGTCCGGGTTCTGGCTGCCACGAATAAGGATTTGACGGCTGAGATCGCGGCTGGTAATTTTCGGGAAGACCTCTATTGGCGTTTGAATGTGGTACCGTTGGTAGTGCCGCCCCTGCGTGAGCGCCTCGGGGATTTACCGGAGCTGGTGGCGGCCTTTGTCCGGGAGTTTTCTGGTAAGGGGGTGGGGGCCAAGCGTTTTACGGCGGCAGCCCTGACCATGATGGCCCGGCATTTATGGCCGGGTAATGTCCGTGAACTCCGCAATTTTATCGAACGGGTACTGATTATGACCGTTGAGGAAGAAGTGACGGAGGATATGGCGGCTCAGCTCCTCGGGCTTAGTGAGAGCGGCAGAAAAAATACGGCCGCGGCTTGCGGCCAGGAGGTTGATGCTTATAGTGGATTGAGTTTTAAAGAGGCCAAAAGGTGTTTTGAACAAGATTTTTTACGGACTCGTCTAACGGCCAACGATGGTAATATCTCCCGAACTGCCGAGCAGTTGGGAATGGAACGAAGTAATCTGCATAAAAAATTAAAGCAGGCTGGCGGGCGTGGAATTTAAAATCCCGCAGTCGGAAGGAAGAATATAATATGAGCGATAAAAATCAGACTAATCTGCCGGATCAAAAGGCCTTGGAGAAGGAAATCGGCGATTATCTGTCCCATAAATATGGTGATAGGATTAAAATTGTTTCAGCCGGGATGTTCCCCCAAATTGATGGAGAGGCCGAAGGGCAGCAGGTGAAAAACGGTGCGGCAGGTTTTAATTTCGATTTAAAGCCTGAGGAACTGGTGGCCTATCTTGATGAATATGTCATTAAGCAGGACTGGGCCAAGGCCGTCTTAGCCACCAAAATATGTACTCATTTCAACCGGATAAGGTTTTTGGAGGAGAAAAACCGTTCCCTCAGTCAAGCCAGCGGTCGGGTAAAGAATAATATTCTCCTCATCGGCCCCACCGGGGCCGGGAAGACCTTTATGGTCAAGCTGATAGCTGATCTTCTTGGAGTGCCCTTTGTCAAGGGCGATGCCACCAAGTTTAGTGAGACCGGTTATGTGGGCGGTGACGTGGAGGATCTGGTGCGTGATCTGGTACGGGCCGCGGATGATGATATCCGCCGGGCTCAGTACGGGATTATCTACGTGGATGAGATTGATAAAATCGCCCATCATCCGGGGCGCAGCGGCTTGGATGTCTCCCGCAGCGGGGTGCAGCGCGCCTTGTTAAAGCCCATGGAGGAGACTGAGGTCGATTTGAAGGTGCCTCACGATATGGTCTCTCAGCTGGAGGCCATGGAACATTTCAGGGTTACGGGGAAGCGCAAGAAAAAGCTGGTTAATACCAAAAATATTCTCTTTATCATGAGTGGTGCCTTTGATGGTCTGGAGGAGATTGTCCACCGGCGGCGGCATAAAAAGACCATGGGCTTTGCCGGTCAGTTGACCAGCGTTAAGGCTAATTGCGAGTCTCTGGCCCAGACGCGGGCTGAGGATCTGGTGGAGTTCGGTTTTGAAAATGAGTTCATCGGCCGTCTGCCCATTACCGCGGTGCTGGAGCCTCTGACTGTGGGGGATCTTAGCGCCATCCTGAAAAATGTTAACAGCTCGCTACTGCTTGCCAAGCGGCAGGACTTTATGGTCTACGGTATTAAACTGGCCTTTGAGGATGAAGCATTGTCCGCTATAGCCAGTCTGGCGGCCCGGCAGAAAACCGGGGCTCGGGCCCTGGTCAGTGTAGTGGAAAACACCCTTCTGCCCTTTGAGAAGAAGCTGCCCTCCACCAATATTAAATTTCTCACGGTGACGGCCCGTATGGTGGCTGATCCGGAGAAAGAACTCCAGCATCTGCTTAAAAGCAGTAAGCGGCGTGAATTTCACCGTCGTCATTTTGAACAGGCCAGAAAGAAGCAGACCGCCCGGCTGGCTAAATTTTTCCGGGCTAAAAAAAGCGCCTGGCTGCGGGATAACGAGGTGCGGCCGACTAAGGCTCGAATTTTGCTGCTCGCCTCCTACGCCTTTGCCGAGAATATCAGCCCTAACGAGGCATGTGAAGATTTTGCCAGCCTGGTTGGGCATCTGTCCAGCTGGCAGGAAAAGATATTTAAACAATGCGGCAGCCGGGTCAGGTTCACCACCGAGGCGGTTGATTATTGCTTGGACCAGGAACCTAAAAGCCCTGAAGGCCTGGATATTATCTGCGCTAAATTACTCAAGGCCATGGAATACGGCCTGAGTCTGTTGGAGCATGAGGGGCATGAACACGAAATCGCCATTACCAGTGCCGCCTTGCGAGATCCGGAGAAGTTTATAAATGAACTTGTTGAAAAGCAAATGAAATTATAAGCTGGCCGCTTGGGTAAAGTCTGTTGGTAAGCGCTCAACAAACTACACTCTTGACTTTATAACATCTTGAAATGTAAGCGTTTCAGGGTGTTCATGGAGCGCTTACGTCTGATGAATCACTAAAATAATAAACAGGAGGCATATAATGATATTCCCTGATTACCGGCCCCGCCGGTTAAGACAAAATGAAAATTTTCGGGCCATGGTGCGGGAGACCAGGCTTTCTCCCTCGCAATTTATTCTTCCCATCTTTGTGCAGACCGGCAAGAATATTAAGGAAGAGATCAGTTCCATGCCCGGTGTTTTTCGGCTGTCGGTGGATAAACTGGCTGCCGAGGCCAGGGACTGCCTTGCCGTCGGAGTGCGTAGTGTTATTCTCTTTGGACTGCCAGCCAGCAAGGATGCCACCGGCACTGGAGCCCATATCAAGGGCGGTATCGTCCAGCAGGCGGTACGGGAGCTGAAAAACGCTGCCCCTGAGCTCATGGTGGTTACCGATGTCTGTCTCTGTGAATATACCGATCATGGCCACTGCGGCGTAATCGTTAATGGTGAGGTGGATAACGACGCCACCCTGGAGATTCTGGCCAAGACGGCTCTTTCTCACGCCAGGGCTGGGGCGGATATGGTAGCTCCTTCGGATATGATGGACGGCCGGGTGGCGGAGATCAGGGCCACGCTGGATGAAAATAATTATACCAATATACCAATCATGTCATACGCGGTTAAATATGCCTCCGCATTTTACGGCCCCTTTCGGGAGGCGGCGGACGGCGCCCCGCAATTCGGGGATCGGCGGGGCTATCAGATGGATCCTGCCAATGTTCGGGAGGCCTTCCGGGAGGCCTCTCTTGATGTGGAAGAGGGTGCCGATATTATCATGGTTAAACCGGCTCTCTCATACCTCGATATTATTTCCAAGATGCGTGATGAGTTTGATCATCCCATTGCCGCCTATCAGGTTAGCGGTGAATACGCCATGATTAAGGCGGCAGCCGCCAATGGCTGGATAGACGGGGATAAAGTGATGATGGAGACCCTGCTCTCTATTCACCGGGCCGGGGCGGATATTATTCTGACCTATGCCGCCAAGGATATGGCGCGGTTAATTAATAATTCGTGAGTAGTAACTATCTATTCGCTTTGAACTGGTGCTGAACATGAGCATGAACACGAAAACCTAAAATCTGGCTCTCATAAGCAGGGTGTCGCCGCTAACTATTTCGGCGGCGACACCTGCCGCTTCTCTGGCCCGTTGGGCGACAATGGGGCATTTGATGGTCAGGAGAAAATAAAGCGGCGGCCCGCTTTTGATATGGCTTAGGGTCTCAAAATTTCCCTGCCCCTTGCTGATAATCAGATCGGCCTTCGCCATGGCTGCTTTAAACTCCTCGCTGCAGAGATTAAGCGGGGTACCGGGGCAGTCCGTGCCGTTGGAGATTACCCGGCATATTTTGTTTAAGCCGCATAATCTGGCATCGGCGGGCAGGGCATCGTTGATAATCGGTTTTTCCTTCAGGGCCAGGGTAACCATGCCGGGCAGCAGCTCAATCAAAAGACCGTCAAAGACAAGTTCCCCACAATTATCTCCGAGATAAAGAATATTCTCCGCCCCCTTTAAATCCTCTTGCAATTGGGTGTAATCATTGATTGCCGGTGTCTGGCTCAGGCATTCATTAATGGTCTGATCTAAGTCAAAGTCCTGGAGGGCGCCATGGTCAATGATGTTACCGGCAATGGCGAAGAGAATGGCGGTGTAGAGCGGATCATGGGCGGCGCTGATTAATTTTTGAACTCTGTCCCTCAGGCGCAGGGCGTGTTCATTGCCCGTTCTCTTCAGTTCGGCGTAGGGATCCGGATTGTTAGAGAGCCTGGCGATGAGGCGGTATAGTCTGATGGAATTCTCAGGCGGTGAAAGGCTGGGGTCTAAGCGGGGCAGGAGGGCGGCTGTTTCGGTTAAAATCCGGCGTTGTAACTCTTCAGAATTTGTCGCTAACCGGGCGGTATTTAAGGCCTGGCGGTAGAGACAGACCAGACAGTCCAAGGCTGTCCGCATGGGTTTCATAGCAGGTAATCCGTTTTGACGTTGTGGAGGGATGCGAAGATATTAGCCTTGCATAATGGATCGCGTTGGTAAAGGGCTTTAAGTAGATTGCGTACCTCATCCCGCTTGTTATGATCGGCTCTCGGGCAGAGGTTTTTCACTGGCGTTATACCGGCCAGCCGGGCCAGCCTCCAGATCTCGTTCTTGCTCAGATAGGCCAGGGGGCGGATAAGGGTGAGGCGGCCCTTGAACAGCTTCTGGCCGGGACGCATGGTGCTTATATTGCCGCTGTAGAGCATATTGATGAACAGGGTCTCGATGATGTCATCCATATGATGGCCCAGAGCCAGACTTTGACAATTATGCTCGCGGGCCAGTTCAAAGAGGCGGCCGCGCCGCCGTCGGGCGCAACGGTAACAGGTTACATCGTCGTCCTGGTTTTCAATTCCGAAGTCGGAATGCTCTATTAGAAGGGGGATATTCAGGCGATCCATTTCGGCGCTGACGGCTTTATAGTCCTTCCGGCCGCCAAAACCCATGTCAATGTGCACTGCCTTGAGCTCATAGTCAATGGGGGCCTTGCGGCGCCAGCTATCTAAAATCCAGCTTAAAACCAGACTGTCAACCCCGCCGGAGACGGCGATTAACACCCGGTCTCCATGGGCCAGCATGCTGTAGTCATGCATGGCCCGGCCGATTTTGCGGTTTATAGAGCGGGGAAGAGTAGACATGAAAAAGATTATTGGCCGGCTGCAGCGTTTTTATCAGCCTTAAGGTATTTACATTGCTTTAAGGTGGAGGGCAGGATGTCGCTCATGAGTCTAACGGCAGATACCCATTTGCCGCCCCGTTTCAGGAAAGTTTTGATGGAGAGGAGATTCTCGGTCAGGGGCTCCTGGGTGTGGTCTATTTTGTCGCCGCAGAGGGTGGCGCCGGTGGCGGTGCTTACCAGGCGGTATGAAAATGCCACCGATGACGGGTGGCCGACGGAGTAATTACCGCCATCTTTTTCACGATAGCGGCTGATCTCCCAGATCATTAAGGCATCACTATGCAGACGGCGGCCCAGTTTCCGGATTTCCCCTCTGGTCTCGTAGCCCTGATTGTAGGTGGCGGTTTGATCCGGGGAAAGAAAATGTACCCGGTCATTGTTATTGAAATAATCATGGAGCAGGCGGCTGAGTTCCCTTTGACCGGCGGTTAGTTCTTGACGCATTTTCTGGTTTTGATTGTTGTTGGTGGTAATGGAAACCGGCAGTATGGTAATCGTCCGCACCTCTGGCTCTGGAATTGGGAGCTGTTGGGGCTGCGGGCGTGGAGCACAGGCCGTCATGAGAAACATGGTAATGATAATTGTCAGCTTTTTCATTTTATTCCCCTTTAAATTGAACCCTTGGATGATAGAACTGTTCCGGTCAGGCGAGGATCAATGGTGGTGGCAATGTCAAGGGCCTTGCCCAACCCTTTGAAGATGGCCTCGATGATGTGATGAGCGTTTTCACCCCGGATCATATCCACATGCATGGTGATTCCGGCGTGCAGAGCAAGAGCTCGCAGAAATTCCTTGGTCAGGCTGGTGTCAAAATTGCCGGTTTTGGCCTCTTGGAGTTTTACCTCGTAGTGGAGAAAAGGCCGGTTTGAGATGTCAAGGCAGACTCTCACCAGAGTTTCATCCATGGGTATGGCTGCTTCGCCGTACCTTTTAATCCCGCTGCCATCCAGTAGAGCCTCCTTCAGGGCCTGGCCCAGACAGATGCCCAGATCCTCCACCGTGTGGTGGTCGTCAACCTCGGTATCACCGCTGGCTTTGATGGTGAGGCCGAAAAAACCATGCACCGCCAACAGGGTTAGCATATGATCCATAAAAGGGACACCAGTTGCGATATCGGCCCCGCCGCTGCCGTCTACGAGTAGTCTTAGGTCTATGTCAGTTTCCCCGGTCTGGCGGTGGATAGCGCTTTGGCGCGGCTTTGATGGCGGCATTTGTTGGTTCCTCTGGCTGGATATGGCTTTTAAAATTTAATAGTTCAGCAGCTTGAAAACATTATGATTAACCGCTATTTTATCATAAACAACGATAATTTATAACAACTATCTAAGCGATCAGGCAATATTATGCGATATAGCCGATGATAGAAGGATATCAACTCAAAATTATATTTCTGAGCGGGAAACATCTTTTTGAGTTGACAAGAGCTCTGGAAATAGGGTATATATCCTTTCGTTTTCGTGCAGGAGTTGTCTGAATAGATTAGGCGGGAATAACTCAGTGGTAGAGTGCAACCTTGCCAAGGTTGAAGTCGCGAGTTCAAATCTCGTTTCCCGCTCCAGAATTTTTTAAAAAGGTTCGAATACGTTTGGGCTTTTTTTTTTATATATTATTTCTCACTTTACCAGACTCTTAAATCCGTAAAGTTGGAAGAATGTGACAGTTAACAGAGGTTCGTACAATGAAGACATATTTAACGCCGGTTAAAGAGATTGAGAGAAAATGGTATATTGTCAACGCCGAGGGGAAGGTGCTGGGGCGTTTGGCCTCGGAGATTGCCACCAGATTGCGCGGCAAGCATAAACCGACTTACTCCACCTTCATGGATAACGGTGATTATGTTGTGGTGATTAATGCTGAGAAAATCAAGTTGACCGGTAATAAACTTAAAGATAAGATATATTATCGGCATAGCGGCTATATGGGCGGCCTCAGGGAAACCAGCGCTGGTGAGATGCTGGAGAAAAAGCCCACTGAAGTGCTGATGGCGGCGGTTAAGGGAATGTTGCCCAAGAATTCCCTGGGCCGTACTCAATTAAAAAAATTCAAGGTCTATGCCGGGGATCAGCATCCTCATGAGGCTCAACAGCCGGCTGAACTCGATCTGTAAAAAGTTTATAATATTAATATATTAATATTATCCTGAACTATTCAGCGAGGGTTGTAAGTTACCCTCAACTCGTAACTGTAACTGTTCAGATGTGTTCCAGGTTCATTCGTTTTGGCCTCCGAGTCAGGTAAGCGGAGCGAAGACTCCGATGCTTCCTTGTACATGAGGAGGGCGAAACGGACAAAGATGGAGTACATCTGAGCAGTTACATATTATCTGGAGATAATAGATGGCTGCAACAAAGAAATTTTACGCAACGGGCAAAAGAAAAAATGCTATTGCTCGTGTATGGTTGGCTCCCGGTTCTGGCCAGGTGTCGGTAAATAAGATGGCTCTGGAAGATTATTTCGGTAATATCGTTGACAGCCGTCAGAAGGTCAACACCCCCATGGCCCTCACCGATAACGTCGAAAAATTTGATGTTATTGCTACCCTCAAGGGCGGTGGTAAATCGGCTCAGGCTGATGCCCTGCGTCATGGTATTTCCAAGGCTTTGCTTGAGGTTGACCCCGAAAATCGGATGAGCCTGAAGAAGGCCGGATTCCTCACCAGGGATGCCCGGGTTAAGGAACGGAAAAAATATGGCAAGAAGGGAGCCCGGGCCAGCTTCCAGTTTTCCAAGCGTTAAGATCAGCTTCCAGCTTTGCGTTTTTCAAGGAAGAGCCTTATGGGTTCTTCCTTTTTTTATTTGAACTCGAGCTTGTTGCGGGGCATGTTATGTTAAAAGTAGGGATTGTTGGGGCATCCGGTTATACAGGGGTGGAATTGACGAGGTTGATATGCCGTCATCCAGGTCTTGAGCTGACGGTGGCCACCTCAAGGCAGTATGCCGGTCAAAAGCTGGCGGCGGTATTCCCCAATCTGCGGGGACTGACCGATATTATCTGTGAAAATATATCCGGCCGGGAGCTGGCCGGGCGGGCTGATGTTTTTTTTACCGCTGTGCCGCATCAGACGGCCATGGCCATCGTCCCCGAACTGCTAACGGCCGGCAAGAAGGTTGTTGATCTGAGCGCCGATTTCAGGATTCACGATTCTGGGGTGTATGAGCAGTGGTACCAGGCCCACAGCGCCAGGGAGTTACTGCCCGAGGCGGTATATGGCCTGCCGGAACTGTATCGGGAGTCCATTAGCGGAGCCCGGCTGGTGGCCAACCCCGGCTGTTATCCCACCAGTATTATTCTTGGCCTGGCGCCATTGCTTAAGAATGGCCTGGTGCGGAGTGATAATCTGATTATTGACTCTAAATCAGGGGCCGCCGGGGCGGGCCGCGGAGCGCAGGTCGGCACCCTGTATTGTGAGGTAGCCGATGGTTTCCGGGCCTATAAGGTGGCGGAGCACAGGCATACCCCGGAAATAGAGCAGGAGTTGTCTCTTCTGACCGGTGAAGATATCACCGTCTCTTTTACCCCTCACCTGCTGCCCATGTCCAGGGGGATTTTAAGCACCATTTATGCCGATCTGAAAACTGATGTCACGGATGCTGACGTCTTTGCCCTCTATGAAGAGTTCTATAAGGACGAATATTTTGTTCGTCTTTGTCCGCCGGGGCAATTACCAGCTACACAATATGTGCGGGGCAGTAATTTCTGCGATATTGGCCTGAAGGTTGATCCTCGTACCAAACGGGTGATAATTGTCTCGGCTATTGATAATTTAGTCAAGGGCGCGGCGGGCCAGGCAATTCAGAATATGAATTTAATCTGCAGCTTTAAGGAGAGCGAGGGCCTGCTTAATATCCCGATTTTTCCCTGACTGAGAGGTCTGTTCGGTGGGATAGTTTTCCCGGCCCCTTCCATAGGCAACTGTACGTCTTAACTACGTTTTAAATAATGAAGGAAAAGAAGAAGCAGACTTCGGCATTCGTAATTCGACATTTAATTTGTTAAATCAACCTGATTAACTTATCACTTTCCCGGTAAACTACTTCATAGTGGCGATTGCCAGACGGGCGGCCTTGGTCGAAGCCCCTTTTTGTCCCAGGCTGACGGCCACCTCCGCCAGTTCCCTTCTCATCCGCTGATTACCCGCGCCACCCGGCCAGATATCCTCTACGGCCTCTAAGAGGTTGGGGGCCGTAAATTCCTTCTGTAATAATTCTTTGACTATTTCTTTGCCGGCCACGAGATTGACAAGTGAGGCAAAGGTCGCCTTTATTAAACGGTGGCCGAGGAAATAGGTGAGAGCTGAGAGCCGGTAGCAAACCACCATCGGAGTTCTTAGAAGGGCCAGTTCCAGAGTCACCGTTCCCGAGGCTGCCATGACCAGGTCTGAGGCGGCCATCAGCAGATAGCGGTCCTCCGTTATAATTTTAAGAGGTAGATTGATTCCTTCAATGAGGGGGGCTAAGTCCGCCTGTTTGAGGCTGGGAGCCAGGGGCAGGAGAAAGGTGAGGTCGCGATGCCGTTTTTTAAGCAGGGCGGCGGTTTTTAAAAAGATGGGCAGCATGGCCTGGATCTCTTTCCGGCGGCTGCCCGGCAACAGACCAATGAGGCGGCAGCCCGGCGCGATATGATGGCGGGCTCTGAAAGCGCTTATGGCCTGGTGGTCAGGCCGTTTTACCTGATCGACGAGGGGATGACCAACAAATTCCACCTGCCGCAGACCGTGGCGCTGAAAGAATTCCTGTTCAAAGGGGAGAATAACGGCCAGCTTGGTGACTCGCCGGGCAATGGTTTTCACCCGGCCCTGACGCCAGGCCCAGACCTGCGGACTGATATAATAGAAGACGGGGATGCCCAGCTTTTTGGCCTTGGCGGCCAGGATGAGATTAAAATCCGGGAAATCAATGAGGATGAGGAGGGCGGGGGAGCGGCGGCGCAGATATTGGCCTATACCCTTCAAGGCCCGGCGGATTACATTAAGCTGCGATAAAACCTCGGCAATGCCCACTACGGCCAGCTCCTCGGCCGGAAACATTACATCTACCCCAGCCTGGCGCAAATAACTTCCACCTACACCCCGAAAATTAAGCTCGGGACGTAGTTTAAGCATCTCTGTTACCAGTCTGGCACCATGCATATCGCCGGAGGTTTCGCCGGCGACGATGATGACCTCATTATTATTGCCTGTATTGCTGGTCAATTTACGGGCCGTTCTGGATTTTATCGAGTTATGAGATCCGGGTGCTCGGCGCGGAAATCATTAATCAGTTCAATTATCTGGTGGGCGATCTTCAGGGCCAGACGCCCCTCTCGACCGCTGACCATGGGGATACTGCGCTCTCTGATATTGAGGACAAAGGCCTTTAATTCCGTTTCCAGGGCATCATCGGTAAAGGTGAACTGCTTAGTGTCGTCACGGGGTAGGCCGTTGCCGGCCTGGTTGGTGGGTAATTGTTTACTTACCCAGATCTCTTTTTTGCCGTAATCAAGGGAAATATAGGACTCCTGCTGAAAGATGCGTAATTTCCGGGTACTGGTCTTGGAGACCCGGCTGGCGGTGAGATTCGCAGTGCAGCCATTCTCAAAGACCAGTCTGGCGTTGGCCATGTCTGAGGTGTCGGTAATGACAGAAGTACCCATGGCCAGGACATGCTTCAATGGTGATTTAACTATGTTCATGATAATATCCAAATCATGAATCATGAGATCAAGAGTGACATCAACATCGGCCCCGCGGGGGTTAAAGGCGTGCAGGCGCTGGGCTTCAATGAATATGGGATTGGTTATATATTGTTCCATGGCCATAACCGCAGGATTGAAGCGCTCAATATGGCCAACCTGGACGAGGCGCTGGCACGCTTCGGCCTTGCTTATAATGGCATCCGCCTCCTCCATGGTGACAGTCATGGGTTTTTCTATGAAGATATCAACCCCGTAATCGAGACAATCCAGGGCGGCCCGCGCATGTCCCTTGGTGGGCACCACAATGCTGACGGCATCGACCAGGCTCAACATTTTATGGTAATTGCTGAAATGCCTTGTCTGCATCTCCTGGGCTATTTGCAGGGCTCGTCCGGGGTGTGAATCAGCGACTCCCACCAGCTCGACGTCCGCCATAGCTTTGTATTTTTCAGCGTGAAAGCGGCCGAGATAGCCAACGCCAATCACCCCGATTTTTATTTTATTCATTGTTTATTGTTTTGTTGTAACTATTCAGGTGTGACTGTAAATTGCCCTAAACAGTTACGTTTTGTTAAAAAAAATTCGGGTGGGAAAATCAGTATTTCTGGTCGGCGTAGGCCAGCCAGCCTCCGGCCATGACCAGCTCCTGATCGAAAGGGTTCAGGGCAAAACTGGCGCGATGTTCGCCGTTACCCAGAGCGGTTATTTCCTGCCCCTTTAGATCAACTTTAAGTTCTTTGGCCTCGATGGCAAATATGGCCTCAATATCCTCTTGGGGTAATTCAATGGCCAGCATCCCGCAATTAAAGGTATTTTGGCGGAAAATGCGGGCAAAGCTCTCGGCGATGACCACGTTTATATTGTTTACCTCCAAAACCCATACCGCGTGTTCCCTTGATGAGCCGCAGCCAAAATTCTGCCGGGTAATAATTACCCTGGCCCCCTCAAGGCTGGCCTGGGGATTAAAACCATTGAGCTTCAAGTCTTCAAGGATATAGGGTTTTAAGGCCAACTTGGAATTTTCAGTCAGGTATTTGGCTGGAATTATCTCATCGGTATTGATGTCACTCCGATCAAGTAGTACACAGGCGCCACCAAATTCTTTCATTATGATTCTCCTTTGCTGCTCCAAGGCTGGCTTGTCATCCGGCCTGATTTATCATTTAGTTATGCGGCAGTCGTCCTACAGGCTGCGCGGATCGGTGATGACACCTTTGACAGCGGCAGCGGCGGCGGAAAGGGGGCTCATGAGGTGCACCATGCCGCCCTTGCCCATGCGGCCGTTAAAATTACGGTTGGTGGTGGAGGCGCAGACCTCGCCCTCGGCCAATACCCCATTACTCATTCCGAGGCAGGCCCCGCAGGTGGGATTGGTAACACAGAATCCAGCCTGCATAAAGGTTTCGATAAGTCCCTCCTCTAAGGCCATGCTGTAAGTCTTGGGGGTGGCCGGTGAGACTATGCCCCGTACCCCGGCGGCTATTTTTCGCCCTTTAAGGATGGAGGCCGCCACCCGCAGATCCTCAATCCGGCCGTTGGTACAGGAGCCGATATAGACCTGATCAACAGCGGTACCGGACATCTCGGCGATATCCTTGACCTCATCCGGCTTGTAACCGTAGGTCACCTGCGGGGTCAGGGAACTGACCTCAAAGGTTAACTCTCCGGCATAATCGGCATCGGGATCGGAATGCCATTTTTTGAAATCTGCCGCTGCCTCTGCGCGGGAGGCATAATCGTCCTTGATGAAGGGCCACAGGTAGTCGGCGGTTACCATATCCGGCAGACATACGCCGCAGGTGGCACCGGCCTCAATGGCCATGTTACACATAGTCATCCGGGCGGCCATGCTCATTTCATCCACCACCGGCCCGCTGAATTCCATGATTTTGTCAGTGGCCCCTTTAACGGTGAGCTTTTTGATGATGCTCAAAATAATGTCCTTGGCAAAAACGCCTTCCGGCAGAGTACCGTTAAGTAATATTTTTATGGTCTCCGGGGTGCGGAAGGCACAGACGCCTTTTAAAATCCCCACCTCAAGGTCGGTGGTGCCAATCCCGGCGGAGAAGGCTCCAAAGGCCCCGTGAGTGCAGGTGTGAGAGTCGCCCATAATCACCGTGTTCCCCGGTCGGATAAAGCCCTTCTCTGGGAAAATGGCGTGACATACCCCGTTGGCGCCAATATCAAAAAAATCTTTGATCTTATGGCGATGAGCCCATTCCCGGATGATTTTGCCCTGCAGAGCGGTCTTGGAGTCCTTGGCCGGGGTTACATGATCGATAACGGCTTTGATCCTGTCGGCATTAAAGACCCGGTCCATACCCCGTTCCGTGAGGTCATTAATGGCGATGGGGGTGGTGATTTCGTGGCACATAACCACGTCAATATCCAGGATAGCGTTCCCAGCGCTGGGCGTATCCCGAAGGTGAGCCGCGAATATTTTTTCTGTTATTGTTTTGCCCATTTTATTCTCCGGAAAATCATTGTCCGCTGCTCCAAATGCAGCTTGATTTTTTCTTATTTTGCTTATAACAGGATAAGGGTTAAAAATAAAGCGATATCGGCGCTGTTATATACCTTTGGGGGGGGTGCCGTGACGGCTGTAATTTACCTATGTCGTGGAGGAGCCTGATGCGACAGGTCCAGCAGCCGCAGAGGGCAATAAAAACATAAATCTGCCTCCCCGGGCCATTTTTTTACAGGAAGCAAAAAAAGATTGACAAAAACACCTGTAATGTTCATGCTGATGGGCATTACGTTAACCATGGATATGACAGCGAAAAGGGATTCCTGATTCTTCTCGCCTTGTTTATCCAAACACAGGGAGAAAATATAATGGATAAAATAAAGAAAGTTATTGTTCCGGTTGATTTTACAAGCACTATAGACAAGGTGGCTGATTATGCGGCTTCTATGGCAGACATGATGGGAGCTCAGGTCGTTTTTTTTCATGTGGTCAATGATTTTCGAGGCTATGACATGCTTTTGGTACACCCGTCTTTTGCCGTTATAAAACAGGAAATGAAAGATAAAACCGAAAAAAAGATGGTTGAGCTGGTGGAAAAGTATCAATACCTCAAGGGCGGTGTTTCCGGCAAAGTAGTTATTGGTAAGGCGGCTGAGGAAATTGTTGTCTTTGCCGCCAAAGAAAAGGCCGATATGATTATCATTGGTACCCGCGGTATTAAAGGGCTGGAAGAATTCCTGATGGGCAGCACTGCGAAACAGGTGGTCAATACCGCATCCTGCCCGGTTCTTACCTTCAATCCCTTCGGATTAAATAAATAAAAGGGTTCAGCGCAACATCTTGAGTGCTTTGGGAATGCAGGGGCGCTCCGTTCTCAGTGAGTGTCATTGTTTATGGGTAGTAAAAGAGGGCGGTTGGTGCATCAGGTTTGATGATATTGGACTGGGGTAAAGATATTAATTTGTTTTTGCCCCTTTGTTTTATT
>VAPF01043232.1_pt1 | contig 20587 bp, 11 predicted proteins | sample 3393931 | NCBI WGS metagenome assembly VAPF01 (sample SAMN08290437, study PRJNA428436) | hydrothermal vent metagenome | isolation source: Deep-sea hydrothermal vent chimney | place: Atlantic Ocean: South-mid Altantic Ridge | depth 2773 m m | reverse complement strand
GTTATCTCGGGTTCCTGACCGAAGTGGCGGCTGACGAGATGTACCATGTCCTGCGGGCTATCATGGCAAGCCGGGTCAATATCGAGCGGCGGATGATGCTCAATATCCGGCTTGTTTCCGCCGCCTCGCAACGGGATGCTCCGGCTGTTTTTGCCCTGAACGAGGTGGCGATCGTCAAAGGCAATGCGGAAAAAGTCATTAGCCTCTGTTCCTGGGCGGACGCGGAGTATATTACGACCTATAAGGCGGATGGTTTGATTATCTCCACCCCCACCGGCTCCACGGCCTACAACCTGTCTGCCGGCGGTCCCATTGTTCATCCGGAGCTGGATGTCCTGCTGGTGACGCCGATCTGTCCATTTATGCTGGAGAGCCGGCCGCTTCTGCTTTCACCGCAAACGAGGATCTCGACCCGGCTTGCCGCTCCGGCCGGTGATGTCAAGGTGATGGTCGACGGGCGGCTCTCCGGAGAGATGCAGGAGAACGACTACCTGGTTGTTGAGGCGGCGGCAAAACCGCTGCGGCTGATCAGTTCGCCCCATAAGGGATATTTTTCTATTTTGCGCAACAAGCTGAACTGGGGCGGCCGCGATCCGGCGGGGCAGCCGCTGCCGCAACTGGCTGCCTTGCGGAAATGACAGGAATCGTGCAATCTTCTTGTTATTTTTTCTTCCGTTGCAACTTGTATTTTTTCATCTTGTACTGCAGCAGACTTTTGGTGATACCCAGTTTTTTCGCGGCCCTTGCCTGAACGTTGGCCGAGTTATCCAGCGCCTGGCGAACCAGTTTTTCCTCTATGCCGTTTAGGACCTCGGATAAACTGAGCCCTTCGGGAACAAACTGTTTAAGGTCGAGACCGGTACTCCATTCCAGGTTTCCGCTCGATTCCGTGGAGTCGGGCTGCACGTCTTCCGGCTCGATACGGTCATTGTTGCAGAGGATGGCGGCCCGCTCAATCGTATTTTCCAACTCGCGGACGTTGCCCTCCCAGGGGAGGGTCAGGAGGAGCCGTAAGGCCTCGGGTGAGATATCCAGGAACTCTTTGTTCAGCTTGTTTTTGTTTTTTTCGAGGAAGTTGACAACCAGTAATGGAATATCCTCGATCCGCTCCCTGAGCGGCGGCAGGTGAATGTGAATCACGTTGAGTCGGTAATAAAGATCGTCACGGAAATTTCCCTTATCCACTTCATCCTTCAAATCCTTGTTGGTCGCGGCAAGGATGCGGACATCAACCTTGAGGGTATGATCGCCGCCGACCCGTTCAAAGCTGCGTTCCTGCAAGACCCTTAGAAGCCTGACCTGCAGGGATGGCGGCGTTTCTCCTATTTCGTCAAGAAACAGGGTCCCCGAGTCCGCGAGTTCAAAGCGGCCCTTACGCATGGCAATGGCATCGGTAAAGGCGCCTTTTTCATGGCCAAAGAGTTCACTTTCCAGCAGATTGTCGGGCAGGGCGGCGCAGTTAATAGAGATAAAGGGGGCATTTTGGCGAGGGCTGAGATTGTGAATGGCCCGGGCAACCAGTTCCTTGCCGGTGCCGGATTCACCGGTAATCAATACCGATGACGGCGCCGGGGCGACCTTGGCGATAAGCCGATACACGTCGCGCATATGTTCGCTTTTGCCGATCATGCCGCTGAAGCCCGACCGGGGCATGGCTTCATCCCGCAGCCGTTTGATTTCCCGGACCAGGCCGTAATGTTCAGTAGCCTTGTTGACACTGGCCAGCAGCGCCTCGTTGGGAAAAGGTTTGGCCAGGTAATTAAAGGCGCCCAGTCGCATGGCTTCAACCGCTTTTTCCACCTCGGCGTAAGCCGTGATCAGGATTACGGGTAGTTCGCGGTTTAAATTTTTGACATTCTCAAGCAGCTCGATGCCGTTCATGCCCGGCATCTTGATGTCGGAAATCATGACATCAAGGTCGGTTCCCCGCACGATAGGCAAGGCCTCTTTGCCGCTTTGCGCGGTAAAAACTTCGAACCCGGCATCACGCAGAAGCTCTGAAAGAACAACCAGATAATTTGGTTCGTCGTCGACGATTAAGATTGTATGCATTGGGTTTCCGTATGTGAATATTCTTGGTCAAGACCGCTGCTTAACATGGCGATTCTCAGCTATTCTTTCATTTATATCCGAAATAATGTCGTCCGGCGGGCAGAAACCGTTTTTACCACCGGCCAGGGCGCTGGCTGCGCGGTTGGCTCCATGGAAATCACTGCCCCCGGTGACGATCAAGCGGTATTTCCGGGCCAGTTCGAGCAACTGCTTTTGCATTGAGCGTGAATGAGCCGGGTAATAAACTTCAAGCCCGTCCAGTCCGTATGCCGCCAGTTCGTCGATGAGCCGTGGTTGCACTTTCATGCCGTGGTCGATTTGTCCCGGATGGGCAAGCACGGCCAGGCCGCCGGCCCGGTGAATCACGGTGATTGTCTCGGCGGCGCTGCAGGTGAAACGTTCGGCCCAGGCCGGAGCGCCGCGGCGCAGATAGAGACGGAAGGCCTGTTTCATATCCTTGGCCACGCCTTTTTGCATCAGCAGGCGGGCAATATGGGGCCTGCCGGTCTGGCCGCAACTGGAAAACTGGCGCAGCTCCTCCATCTCAACATCAAGGCCAAGTTTCCGGAGTTTTTTGAATATATCGAGGTTTCGTTTATTGCGTCCCTGTTGGAGCCGCAAAAGCCATTTGCCGAGTTCCGCATGTTCCGGGTCGATCCCGTAGCCGAGAAGATGAAGGGAAATGTCCAGGTACGTGGCGCTGACCTCCAGGCCGGGCAACACCGTTATTCCTGTTTCGCCGCCGTAATGCAGGGCCTCCCGTACTCCGGCAACGGTGTCATGGTCGGTTACCGAGACGGCGCGGAGTTTTAATCTGTGTGCCTCGTTAATCAGTTCCTCGGGAGTGAAGGTGCCATCAGAATAGATAGAGTGGATGTGGAGGTCAACGCACATAAATAAGCCTGATCAAAATTTTTCAATAATTTAACCATGATCGCTGAAATGTGCAATCAGCAAATATTTGCCAAACCAGGCCCTCCGGGACCTCTTGTTATTTCCCGGTTGCGGTATTATTCTTTTTATTGATCTGAAAAAAGTAAGCTCTCACGGTGCCGAGGTTTAACCGGATTTTGGTCCCTGATGAACTGTTTCCGAGGAGAACAATCATGAACGACATCATCGTCACCTGTCCGTCCTGCGGTGTGAAAAACCGGATACCCGCCGATAAACAAGATCGTGTCCCCAAGTGCGGCCGTTGCGGTCAAGTCCTCCTGGCCGACTCCATTCACGCTGTCATGGAACTTGATGACCGGAAATTTGACCAGGTGGTGGGGCATTCATCCCTGCCGGTACTGGTTGACTTTTATTCACCGACCTGTGGTCCTTGCCGCATGATGGCCCCGGTCATCAAGAACCTGGCCCGTACCTATGCTGGACGGGCGGTTATTGCCAAGCTGGACACCAGCCGTCACCAGATGACCGCCGCCAGGTTTCAGATTCGCGGGGTACCCGCCCTGCTTTTTTTCAAAAACAACAAACTCATTGACCAGGTTGTCGGAGCTGTCCCGCAGCCGGAGATCGAACAGAGACTGAATGCCCTTTTGTCTTGAAAAAAGTGAAGAATTAGCAACCCACAAGCATGGCAAGGGGGGAGTTACGGGTGTTTTGCCCGAAGAGAACCGTTTTGCTGTCCGGGATAATAGGGCACTGAATACCTTGCAACTCGACGGTTTTTCTGATTAATTAGTTCAAAATATGGCTTTGCTCCTTTTCCGGTGAAGACAAAAAAAATTTTGTGATATTTAAAAATGCGGGATAATCAGTAGTTGACGAAAAATTCTTCATCGGGACGATCAAAGGCGAGTCTGATTCTTTAGTCACCGGTGTCCGTCCGGAAACGGTCTCTTTGCTCGAGATCAGGGCACTCACTCGCACAAACCAGCAGGGAAGAAGCTGATGACCACACAGGCGGTTCACATAGAGGTAATGCCGCTCCGGGTACCTCTCAAGTTAACATTTCGTCATGCCGGGGCATCCAGGAGTAAGGGCAAGAGCATCTGGATCCAAGCTGAAAGAAATGGAATTAAAGGCTTTGGGGAAGGTTGCCCCAGGGCTTATGTAGCTGGTGATGGCCTTGGGTCGAGCATTCGCTGGATACGGGAAAACTTTGTTAATGGAGAGGTCCGTTTTGATACCTTCGACGATGTCAAACACTGGGCAGAGGAAAACAGCACGCTAATCGATTCGTACCCATCGGCCTGGTGTGCCATGGAAATGGCTTTGCTGGACCTGTTGTCACGGGAGGAGGGCTGTGCCGTCGAAACACTTCTCGGTATTGTCGGTCGTTTGCGCCAGGGTCGTTATACGGCTATTCTCGGAGATGACAAGGAATGGGAGTTTACCTCTTTTGTTGATCGATACATTGTCCTGGGGTTTACGGATTTTAAAATAAAATTAAACGGCGATTTGGACGAGGACCTGGCCAAGCTTGCGATTCTGAAAGATTTATCTTATCAGCACGGCGTAATGGACTTGCGTATACGTCTGGATGCAAATAATTTGTGGTCCGGCCGGCCGGAAGAAGCGATCGCCCACCTGACCGCATTACATAAAACAACTGAAAATCTGTTCGCGGTGGAAGAACCTGTCGGCCCCCGGGCTGCGGAGGACCTCAGCAGGGTGAGCCTTGCCCTCGGTTTGCCCGTTATTTTAGACGAAAGCCTGTGCACTCTCGGTGATTTATCGCTTTTTGCAAATCTGTCCGGCCAGTTCATCGCCAATATTAAATTATCAAAAACCGGCGGCCTTATCCGGGCCCTTGGGCTGATTGCAGCCCTGAAGAAAAAGGGCTGGCCGATTATAATGGGGTGTCATGTCGGTGAGACCTCTGTCTTGACGCGGGCGGCTCTCACCTCCGCTTATGCCGCCGGTGGAGCGCTCATCGCCCAGGAAGGCGCTTTTGGAGATTATCTGGTAGAGAGCGAGCCGGTAAGTCCGAGTCTGAAATTCGGACGGCATGGCCTACTGGATTTGAGTCGTCCATACTATTTAAATACTGTCCAGGGGCTCCAGGTTATCCCTGTAGAAAACTGGCGCGTCGGCTTCGGCATGCAGGGACGAATGCCCGCCACCCCCGATGATGGCCGCCCGGAGATGCTTGTTCTCGAAATGTCGGACCGCTATAAGATTCATTCCCGGGTCTGGGGTGAAGCGGCAGGTGAAGATGTGTTACTGGTCCTGCACGGGGGCATGAGTCATTCGGGCTGGCAAGCCCCGCTGGCCAATGCCTTGCGGTCCCTGTCGCGTGATATCTCGATTGTGGCGCCGGACCGCCGGGGCTGCGGGTTAAATGAGAAGCGCGGTGATCAGGGTTCAGTCAATCTGGTGATAGAAGATATCGTGAACTACGTTGAATTCCTGAAGAAATCATTTAAACGGGTTTATCTCGCCGGCTGGGGTCAGGGAGCCCAGTATGCATCAATTGCAACGGTCAGGCTGGGTGATGCTATCGCCGGCCTTGTGTTATTAACCCCCGGTTTTTTCTGGAACGAGCGTTTCCAGTCGGTGATCAGTATCGCTGAAAGAATCGTTTTGAAGATGATTGATGAGTTTGAACTTACACCCGATCGAGACCAGGCCTACGTTCCGGTGCCCGTGGAGCCCACCGATTTTACCTTGTCAGCAGAATGGCTTGATTTTATTGAAAATGATGAGATCAAGACAACCATGGTTACCATGAAAACCGTACACATCATGGGCGCGATTATGGAGCTTTCCTGTCGGGCTATCCTGCAAGTCCGCCTGCCGATGCTGGCCATTCTGGCCGAAAATGATCGAATTGTCGACAACCCCAAGGTTCGGCAATTTATCGGCCATATGTTTCCGGGACAATGTCAAAATCGACTGGTAACGCTTGATACCGGCCATGCCGTTCATTTTGAAAAGCCCCTGGAAACGGCACAGGAACTGCTTCGCTTTATCGAAATTCAGACCTCCTGATCCTGAACAAAATCCTCGTTTCCGAACGAATACCAACTAAATGCGTAACAGTTTTCCCGGGGGCGACCACCTCGGGGAATAATACTCAGCCCGTACAAGTTCACCAGTGCCTTAGATTCGTTCGTTTGGGACTCCGAATCTATCCTTGGCGGATGTGAGGAGGCCAAAACGGGCGAAGATGAGGTGCTGGTGAACTTGTACCTAAAAGTTATAAGCGACGGAGATGGTAAGCAGGTGTGAGCCGCCGCCGGAAAATGTTCCGTTCAAAACATTATTGATCACTGCCCGGTCTTTTTTATGGAGATAAACATAGGCGGCGCCAAAAGAGAGCCGATCGCTCTGTTTGTATTTCCAGCCCAGCGAAGCAAACCAGGCATTCGAATCAGGGAGATCAAAAGAAAGGGTGCTGTCCGGTATGGGATTGCCATCAAGTCCGCAGCCGGTCATGAGGGTGAGGTTCGTATTCCACCGGTAGGTCAGGCCGAGCCGGAAGGCGTCGACGTCTTCCCAGTTCTTGGCCACCGGGTTGTCGAATGCCGCAGTTAAGACCGGCTGGCCCAGGCTGACGGGGTAATTAAAATCGATGTCCTTATATGTTGACCAGTAGGTTCTGTCATAGGCAAATTCCAAGGTGGCCTTCTCAAAGGAATAGGCGACAGCCAGGGCGAGGACCGCCGGAACGGGAATCGATACCGAACCTGGTCCCTGATATGTTTTCCCCGCTATCAGGTTGTTGGGGAAACTGTTTGAAGCGCTCAATGTCCCATTGCCGTTCATGTCCAGATTCACTTCCGACCGGTACGTTGCCGCCAGCGCCAGTCCCGGCAGCGGTTTGAATGCCAGTGCCAGGTTGTAGCCGAATTCCGTGGCGTCACCATCCAGGTCCCTGGTTATGCGCGTGTATTCGGCCGACGACGGTTTGCCGCCGCCCAGAGCCCCGGCCGGGATCGCGATAACTACGCCGTTGCTTTTTACTGTCGCCTTGCCGTAAAGGAGTCTTACGCCCAGGCCGATCGATAATCTGTCACTGATTTTATAAGACAATGACGGGTTGGCCTCGACAACGGTCATGCTGAATTTCTGGGCAAAAGTCCTGGGAAATGGATCTTTCCATCGTTTTGCCAGGCCGGCGGGAAAGGTCAGGGCAAAACCGAACCGGAAATTATGATACTCGGGAGAGACCATGAAGAAATGAGGAAAAAGGAAATTCTCCACCTCTGATGTACCGTTTAAGGCCGGGCTCCTGTTGTCATTGTAGTCGATGGCAGGCAGATTGATATACGTCAAGCCGCCCATGGCGCTCATTTTGTCCGCGAACCACGACATATTGGCGGGATTGTAGTAAGCGGCATCGGCATCATCGGCATTGGCCACATAGGCGCAACTCAAGGCCGTTGAGTTGACGGATTGTTCCGGGACCCGGTACCCGGAAGCAAAAACAATGGATTGGTGACAGATCATCAAGCCTGATAAAAACAGTACACTTTTTTTCAGCATTTCAACTGCGCCCCCTCGCGGTGATGAATGGTTTACAACTTCATGTTGTTGCCGGTTTTACATTATCCAGCACCTCCCTGATTTTGTTGGCCATGGCAATCGGGAGAAGCGGTTTGTTCATAAAAATGATGCCGGGTTTCAGCACTCCGTGATAGGCCACGACGTTATCAGTATAGCCGGACATCAAGATGGCCTTGATGTCGGGGTGATCAATCTTGATGGTTTCAATCAATTCGCGGCCGTTCATGCCAGGCATGATGACGTCAGTCAGGACCAGGTCTATCTGTTCTCCTGTCGTTCTGTAATGCTCCAGGGCCTCGTTGCCGCAGCTTGCCGCAATAAGGTGATATCCCAAGGGCTCCAGGGTATCAATAATCAGCCTGCGAACAGAGGGGTCGTCATCAACAACCAGGATGGTCTCTGTTCCGCCAGGCATCTTTCTTTTTTTACTTGAAGCGATCTCGTCGACCGGGCCTTTGACCACCGGCAGGTAGATCTTGAATGTTGTTCCCGGGTCCGGCTCGCTGTATACTTGTATATGACCCTTATGTTGTTTGACAATGCCGCACACAGTGAACAGCCCCAGCCCCGTACCCTTGCCCAGTGCCTTGGTGGTAAAAAAAGGTTCAAAGATTTTTTCACGTATTGTCCGGGGGATCCCCTTGCCTGTATCGGTAACGGTCAGCATGACATAGGAACCGGGCTCGACGTTTTCATGGGTCTCATCATATTTTTCGTCAAGAAATATTTCCCCGGTTTCTATAATGAGATGGCCGCCTGCCGGCATGGCATCCCTGGCGTTAACGACCAGGTTCATGATAATCTGCTCAATCTGTCCGGTATCGGCCATGATATTGCCTATTTCCTTGGCCGGGAATATTTCCAGGGAAATATCTTCGCTTATCAGCCTGCCGAGCATCTTCGCCATGTCTTCGATAATGAGATTCAGGTTGGTTACTTTCATTTCCGTAACCTGCTTGCGGCTGAATGCCAATAGCTGCTTGGTCAGGTTTGACGCCTTGATGCCGGCGTGATGGATCTCGTCGGCCATCTTTCGTACAGGGTCGTCTGCCGGGAGCTTCAGGCCGATGATCTGGCTGTAACCGAGAATGGACGACAGGATATTGTTAAAATCATGGGCAATACCGCTGGCCAGGTTGCCCAGGGCCTCCATTTTCTGGGACTGCCGGAGATGAGATTCGAGCTGAACATTATGGATTTTTGCCCCGATTTGCAGAGTGACCCCCATCATCATGTTTAAATCTCGCTGGAGTAACGGCTTTTTGCTCTTGATATTGTCAACGGCCAGGATGCCCAGGGGGGCATCTTTATAACTGATTGGACAGCAAATCAGCGATTTGACGCCAAATTTTTTGGCGAACTCAAGGCTGCGGGACGAGAGATCATTTTTTATTTCATCAAGGTCATTGAGCAGCGTCGGCTGCCTGCGCTGGAAGGTGACCGTGAATATCCCCCTTGAGTCTGGTTTGTCCAGGTGAAAAGCGATTTTTTTCAGGATATGAAGCTGTTCTTCCGTATAACCATAGCCATCTTGGAAATGCAGTCTTGTTTTTTCAGGGTCAGCCAACATGATCAGGGCCCGGTCATAATCAAGCCGGTTCTGCAGGATACGAGTGACCTCGGAGAATATGCCGTCAATGTCCAGGGTCCTGGCCAGGGCCTGGCTCATTTCACTGACGAGAAGGGAATTCTCGTAGTTGATTTCCACCTGTTCCATTAATTCATCGGCAGAATCCTTGAGGCTGTCAATGGTATTAAGCAAAAGGTCGACATCCAATTTGCTTGATATCCAATTGAGGAGCAGGATAATAGTGATTGAAACGGAGTAGAGAATGATAAATGTTTTTCCGGGGGATAAGGACGGCGTAACATGTTTAATTAAAAACGGGCTTATAATGCAGAGGGCGGCAAGGATTATTGTGCTGATATTCTTGATTTTTTTAAATAACGTTGTCGGCGATTCCTGCCATGAAACAATATAGCGGCAAACCTTGCCACCTTTAAACATGCACTCTGGGTGCAGGATTTTGGGGGGGGGTAGATTGTAAATTGTTGATACGGCCTCCCAATATCCCATTCGGTTCTCGCACTGGTATGGTTCCTCCCTGGTGCCGGGATAAGGTGTTACGGTAATCTCAACTTTATTGGCTTCCAGTTTCTTGGCTTGATACCTGGATGATTTGCTTATTTTGTTGGCATACTTGCCAATCAACTCATAATATTTTACAGGGCCGATGAGACAGAGAAGGGAGCGTCTCATTATCCCTAAGACTCCAGGTGAAGAAGCAAAGCGGCCGGCTTCGTGTGCAATTCTTGGGTTGCCGGTTAATTGAACAAGTTTTTCGTGGAACAAATTTGTTTGTTTCTGCGAAAAAAAATGTCCCTCATCCTTGACCTGGTAGGACTCCATCTGAGCATATTTCAACAGCTCATCAATATCGACATAGCTATATTCTTCTCTGATAAACTTTAAATATAAATCTATTCCTATGCCACCATAGAGCGGCTTGTTTTCATCATAGGGCTCAAGCATTGATTGATTAGGATTGTTCTGTGGATTAATCATTTGCTTCTAATGAGCTTCCTGAGTCTATGTATAGTAAGATTCTGCATGAACTGAAGATATGGACTCATAAACTTTAGATTAAGTATTGTCAACTCGTAAGTCTTATCAAATTTTATGGAATTGTCATCTGCAAAATAATTCGGATAAAGCAGAACAGGGATATCTTTTTGCGTATAATATTTTGATAGTAATGAAAGGCCTTGAAAAAGTATATCTTTCCCGAGCTGCTTCTGATCAAGAATGAGAACCTGGATGCAATTCGTCAGGTCCGACATGTTCAAACCCAGATCGGCGTTGTTGACTACCAGAACAGCCATCAGTTCATCGTCTTTTTTCAAGGCATGAAGATGCCTGTCACGGTGAAGCCCGGCATTCTTATATTCCCGGGTGGTCTCTGCGTCCATCTGGTCGGAATCGGGGCCGAGATCCAGGGCATCAATCAGCAGGCCGCCGGATACTTCCTTGTACCAGTCCTGCATGATATGCAGGTCATCTGCTACGGCCTTTCCCATGGTCCAAGGGAAAGGCAGGTCCTCGGATGCCCGGGCGGGCTGATAATGAAAGTAGGCAAAGTCGTCAAGTGAGCATTTTTGCTGGTCATTCAAGGCTCTTGCCGCGCCGCCGAAAACCCGGTTTGCGAACCTGTTGTTCGGCCTGAAATAGGAGGCGATATAGTTCATCCGTGAGGAAGAAATATTATGAAATTCATTTATATATTGCAGGATATGTTCCATTACGATCAGGCCGGCCTTATGTTTGGAGGACTTTACCGCGGCATGGTGATGCATTAACCAGGTACTCTGGTAAAAGCGGAACATGGCGACATGACCATATATTCTTCCCCTCTCCTGATAGATGACAAATCGGGCGATTTCCGGATTTTCCGTATAAAGTTTTTTGTAGAGCGCCTTGAATTGTTCCTTCTGGTCCTTGATATGAATATACTTCCCTGGATAGATAAAGCCGGTCTCAAAGAAGAAATCAAACAGCGCCTCAAGATCAACATTTGTCGTACTGATATATGAGTGCTTATTCATGGCCTGATGCAGCAATGATGACAGTTTTATATGATCGCGAACATCCATGTCGAGAATCGCCAGGCCGCATTTTACGCAATTGTCCGCTGGTATTCTGTAAATGACCTGCGTTGTACATTTAACCGCAAAGCCCTGGAGAAATTCCAACTCGACATCCCTGATGATCATTCCCGGTAATAAAACGGCATAATCCTGGTCTTCCTCGACCGCAAAGCCGCCGCCGGAGATATCGAGCAAGGCCAGAGAGGTTTTTTTGCGGGTAAAGGGATGCGGGAAGACAATATTCGGAAGCGGCGATAATTTAAGCCGTTCACTGCGGACTGCGCTGGGTTTTAATCTTTGTATTTTGTTGTTGACAGGGCTGAATACAAGGGTATCGCCGCTCTGGCGAATAATTGTACAACGGCCCGAGAATACAAAATTCGATTCGTCTCTCAGTACTATGTTGACGGGATTGGCAATATCCAGATGCTGCCGGCGGAATAGGGCCTTTGGTTGAATCGTTATGGAGAAGAATAGGGCGCTGAAGTTGACAAGCAGTCCTTCAAGGATTGCTCCGTTCTGGCTTATCTGGGCGGAAATGCCCTTGCATTGATGTCTTTTGGTTGTCCTTGATTCCACCTCGTAACAGGTTTGCGGCAGACTAAGACGAGCACCTGCATCGGTCATCTCCAGCAGCTCGGCATCGACCTGGATTTTTTTCAGACCGTCACTGATGTAAAAACCGTCAAATGCGTACGATTTCAGCTTTTGCGCTACCTTGACAGGTTCCGACCAAGTACATTCCAACGTCTCATCATCGCAGAGCTGGGGGGTCGCGGAAAGCATAACAACGGATTGATACTTCAGGTGTTTGAATTGCAGGACGATGGTGCCGTCATGAAAGTTGATGCTGTTTAACGAGTTGATCAGCTGAGACTTGCGCAGAGTGGTGCGGGGATTTTTCTGCTGGCTGGTTACCCCGGTGTCGGCTGAGAGTAAGGTGACATTGAAATTCGCATTTTTCATGGCAGGACGTCTCCTTGGGCTTGATTGCAGCGCAGCATTGTTTTTTCATATTTTTATTATAGCATAACCACTTAGATTGATTGTAATATTTTTTATTTTTTTTGCAATCGCCAGGGATTGAGTTTTGTTTTATTCTCCTGACGGAAAATTAGGGCTGTCGGCGTGCAAGATGTCGGGTTCCGGGTCTTGAGAGGAGCCGGTCACAATTGACCCGGATGCTTGCTCGTGCCGGTCGGCACTGTTCTCCAGAAAACGTTTTTCTATAAAATTCGCGATTTCCCGGCTCTGCCCAAGGCAAAAAATATTATCGCCGTTCATTATCCTGTCCGTTGCCATGGCTATGACACCATTAACGCGGTCACGGAGCAGGTCACCCGCCCTGGTCACTTCAATTTTTGCAATATGTGGCTCATCTTTAAAGCCTTCCGCAATGACAATATCGACATGAGAAAAAAAGCGTTGCACCAAGGTGACAAGTGGCATGGCGGGAGGGGCGGTCATCATGATCATCTGGTCCGGGGCGATGAAGGTCACGGCGTCAGCCCCGGCTGTTCGGTACCTGGCGGTGTCCGTGTCAACATGATCAAAGGTTATCCCGGTTTCCTTGCTCGATTTGATCACCGCAACCTGATAGCCGTGTTCCTTGAGATGCTTGACCACTCGGACCGCAAGGGTTGTTTTTCCGGAGTTGTGCCAGCCGATAAAAGCAACAATCGGGACCATGGTTATCCGTATCATCCTCTTACGGCAGAACTATGTTCATGGGTTGCTGCTTTAAAATAAACCTAAATCCGTGAGCGTTCGAGAACGGTGCAGATGCAAGGCGGCAACGAGGTTGATTATCCTGGTGTGATATCAACAAGTTGCCAACGCAGCAGATGCGCCGTTACCTTGCGCTCCGCAGGGCGGCGCGGTGAAGACCGGAAAACGCATTTATTTAGCAATAATGCAATAAATTTTACATGTTGCATGGAGTATCACCTTAAGCCGTCACGGATCCAGGATAAATTGAACCGATACAGGTTGCATCAGCTGGCAGCGTAACAGTTGAAGACGGACACTGCCTGGCCGAAGAGGGCGATTTTTTTCTGAACTTATTAAAGTATATGCCCCTATCGTCCTAAATACAAAGAAAAAATTGTTGAATATTAAAAAGATGGCTCTTCGGCAATCCCTGCCGGCGGACTCTTGCTGTCCTGTTTCTGCGGAAATGACGGATTTTTTTCCCGAAAAGACATCGCCGCAAGGCTCAAATTCGGCAGCAGGTCAGGCACTTGAACAAGGGGTTGCGGTGTCTTCGTCATGGCTTTTCCTTGGTTCCCGGCTGTCATTCTCAGGGTACTCAGGCGTCGCCCCTGTTTGCGAGGCGACGTAAGCCCCGGCTCGATTGGCCCGTTCCAGGCAGACGTCCAGCGGCAGGTCGGACAGGTAGCCGATAATCAGTGCCGAAAAGAAGGCATCCCCGCTGCCCACGGGGTCGGCGGTCTGCACCGGGAATCCGGGGTGGAAAACGCTCTGCTCCCGGGTGATGAGCCGGGCACCGTTGGCGCCATCGGTAACCGCCAGCAGGGAAAGATCAAAGGCAGCCAGAAGGGCGCCGGCAATGTCCTCTTCCGGTCCTCCCTGTTTCATGAACCAGTCGTTGAGGGTCAGCAGCTCCTCCCGGTTGACCTTGAGGACATCGGCCGCGGCCAGGGATCGTCGGACATGCCCGGCCGTGGTGTGGGGCGGCCGCAGGTTGACATCATAAAATCTGCTCAGGGCCTTGGCGCACAGCCTTTCAATCACCTGGCGGCTGGTTTTGTTTCGCTGTGCCAGGGTGCCGAACACCAGGTGATAGCTGGTGTCCCCTACCCGAGAGAGTGTTTCCGCAAGTTGGATATTGTCCCAGGCGGCCGGGGCGGCGATGTCGAAGTGCGGCTGGTTGCGGGCGTCCAGCGACACCAGGACCCGGCCGGTCGGCAGAATCGGGTCCTGCTGGATACCCTGGACCGGCAGGCCCAGTTTTTTTACCTTGTCAATGGTCGTCCGGCCCAGTTCATCATCCCCGACCCTGCTGATGATCATGGCCGGCCACCCCTGGGCATGAAGATGATAGGCGACATTGAGCGGGGCGCCGCCCAGAACGGTCGTCTCGGCAAATTGATCCCAGACGATTTCACCGATGGAGATGACCAGATCTTTTTTCATAAATATTCTTCCTGCCGCCTCTGTTTCCTGGTAATTAAACACACTATAAATGAATTTCATGCCGATATCAACAAATGGAGCGGAAGCGGCCGCTAGTCTTTTTCTGCCCGTCTGATCAGAGGAACAAGGCAATGCTGAAAGAATTAATGACCTATGTCGAGCAGAACCGTGATGCCGTGCATCACCTGTTTCGCAGGTATCAGAGCCATGGCCGGAAGATGATGCTCTCCAGTGAGCTGTGGGATGAGTTTCTGTCATACTGCGAGGAAACCGGGGCGGCTGCTTTGCTTAAATCCCCGCTGGGCCGGGCTATCTCCAAGATCCAGGAGGCTGCGATTGCCGATCCCTGGATGTACTTCAGTATCCGTCCCCGGGTCGCCCATCTGCATTACCTGCGATATCATTTCGAGTCCATGTCCTTTGAAGAGGTTTCCGTGTCGGAGTTCCTCGCCTTTAAGGAAAACCTGGTGGATGGTGAACGGAATGAGCCGATTCTTGAAATTGATTTCATGCCCTTTGAGCGTTATTTCCCGAAAATGCAGCAGGCCCGCTCCATTGGTCACGGCGTCGAGTTTCTCAACCGTAAATTTTCAAGCCGGCTTGCCAACGAGCTGACCAGGGGCGATGAGTTGATCCTGTCTTTCCTGCGTCTGCACGGTTACCAGGATGTGTCGTTTATGGTCAACGACTCCATTCAGCATGTACCCGACCTGCAACGGGCTCTGCAGATGGGCATGGAATTCCTGGGCAAGGCGCCCGATGGGGCGACCTGGCCCGACCTGGCTGAAAAACTCAGGTTGATGGGGTTTGAACCGGGCTGGGGGAGAGAGGTGAAGCGAATCCGGGACAATTTCAGCCTGCTGGCCGATATCCTGGAAGCCCCGGACCATGAGGCCCTGCAGGAGTTCTTCAGCCGCATCCCCATGATTTTCAACATCGTTGTTTTTTCCCCGCACGGTTATTTCGGCCAGGAAAATGTCCTCGGACTGCCTGATACCGGCGGTCAGGTCGTTTATATCCTGGACCAGGTCCGGGCCCTGGAAAAAGAAATGCAGCGGCGTATTTACGATCAGGGGCTGATTATTCAGCCGCAGATCCTCATCGTTACCCGTTTGATTCCCGAGGCTGGGGCGACGACCTGCAATCAACCGGAAGAGCCGGTGCATGGCACTGACAATGTCCATATCATCCGGATCCCTTTCCGGACTCATGATGGATCGATCGTCCCCCACTGGATTTCCCGCTTTGAAGTCTGGCCCTACCTTGAAGAGTTTTCCCGGGAAGCGGAGACGGAAATCATGGCCCGGTTCAGCCGGCGCCCCGATCTTGTTATCGGCAACTATTCGGATGGTAATCTGGCGGCCTATCTGCTGACCAGGAGCCTTGGCGTAACAATGTGTACCATCGCCCACGCCCTGGAAAAAACAAAGTATCTCTATTCCGCCCTGTACTGGAAGGACATGGACGAACAGTATCATTTTTCCTGTCAATTCACCGCCGACCTGATTGCCATGAACGCGGCCGATTTTATCATCACCTCCACTTACCAGGAGATCGCCGGCAGCAACAATATAGCAGGTCAGTATGAGAGCTATGCCTCCTTTACCATGCCGGGACTGCACCGGGTTATTAACGGGATCAACGTCTTTGATCCGAAATTCAACATTGTTTCACCAGGCTCGGACCCGGATATTTATTTTCCTTACAGTGAGACCAAGCGCCGGCTGTCCGGTCTGCATGACGAGCTTGAGGACCTGGTGTTCGGTCCTGCCCGGCCGGGGACCAGGGGGCAGCTCCAGGACCGGGACCGGCCGCTGCTTTTTTCCATGGCCCGGCTTGATCATATCAAAAACCTGACCGGCCTGGTTGAGTGGTATGCAGGCTGCGACCGGCTGCGAGGCTTGACGAATCTGCTGCTGGTCGGCGGCACCACCGATCCTGATCTCTCAACGGATAATGAAGAACGCGAGCAGATCCTGCGTATGCATTCCCTGCTCGATCAATATGGACTTGACGGCAATGTGCGCTGGCTGGGGCTCCGGCTTGAAAGGCAGTTGACCGGCGAGTTGTACAGATATATGGGTGACCTGCGGTCCGCCTTTGTCCAGCCCGCTTTTTTCGAGGCCTTCGGCCTGACCGTCGTCGAGGCCATGGCGTCCGGCCTGCCGACCTTTGCCACCTGTTATGGCGGACCTCTGGAAATTATTGAAGACCAGGTGTCGGGTTTTCACATTAATCCCAACCATGGCGACCAGGCAGCCGGGATCATGGCTGATTTTTTCGAGCGCTGTCAGCGCGAGCCGGACTATTGGCATACCCTGTCACAGGGAGCTGTCAAACGGATCCAAAGTCATTATACCTGGAAGCTGTATGCCCAACGGCTTTTGTCACGAACCTGTATCTACGGCTTCTGGAAATACGCTACCAACCTGGAGCGTCAGGAGACCAGCCGTTACCTGGATATGTTCTATCATCTGCAACTGCGGCCGCGGGCCGCCGCCCTTAGTCGCCGCTAGTGTCTGCCCGGAAACGGTCTTTTTATATGAATCGATAATGGTACAGGCCGTCAATGATGCCTGCCGCATAGCTGTGTTTACTGAAAAATATCCGGGGCTTGCCTTTCAATTTTTTCAGTTCTTCACTGTAATTGCCCACTACCAGGCCGCAGGTTTGTCCCCGCAGCATGTCCTCGTCATTGCCTGAATCACCAGCCACCATGATGTGTTGGGGGGGGAATTCGTATTTGTAGCCCAGGTATTTGATGGCCCGGCCCTTGGAGGCCCTGTAAGGCAGGATATCGAGAAACTGGCCATGGGAGTAAATCACCCGGCAGCGTAACCGGGCCTCCTGTAATACCTTGCGGACCCGGGCGAGAAGGGCTGTATCCTCCTTCATATAATAACTTATTTTATGGCTTCGCTGGCCTTCGGCCTCCTGAAAGGTAAGGAAATCAAGGCGGTCCAGGTTTTCCTTGATCTCTTCCGGTTTCCACTGATGGGAAATATGGCGCTGCCAGCCTTTATCGATGCGCAAATCAGGGCCGTAGTAAATTTCCGTGCCGACGGAACAGATAATAACATCCGGAACAGGAATGTTATAGCTGGTCATGGCTTCCAGGGTCATCTCGAGGCTTCTTCCTGTGGACACTCCCCAGGCAATATTGTCATGCTGTTCCTGTAAAAGTTGCAGAAGTCGATGCAGGCTGTCATCATCACCGATCAGGGTGTTGTCGATATCGGTGACCATCAGTCGTTCAATGCCGATGAGCCGTTTGCCGAAAGATGTCCGCGGAGAAGCAGCGGCAGGGTTTTTTCCCTGCGAATCGGACTGGTCCTTGAGATCAGGGAGAATTTTTGCCAGGTGGTTCATGAATTTATCACAATGGGAAGGCCAGTAATAATGCTCGCGGATGCCGTTGATGCCGTTTTTGGAAAATTCTTCCCACCGCTGCTGGTCGATGAGGATGGACTTGACGGCCTGGCCGATTTTCTTCGGCTGCCGGGCATCGACCAGTATGCCGTTATTGCAGTTGGCAATGATATCCACCGGCCCGCCGTCATTGGTGGCGACAATGGGCAGGCCGCAGGCGGAAGCCTCGATCAGGGTCAGGCCGAAAGGCTCGATCAGCGCCGGATTGACAAAGACGCCCCGGCCTTCCGCGCAGAGACGATACAGGGCCGGTACTTCCGTGGCAAAATTATGCTTTTTGGGGATGGCCAGCTTGCCGTACAGGTCATAACGGTCCATCTTCAGCAGCATGTCCGTGAGCACTTCCTGTTCGTTTTCTTCCATGGTGATGATGTTGTGACGGATGCCCGCGAAAACAGCCAGGTTGGCTATGGCCTGCAACTCCTTGTCGGCTCCGTAGGCATCAAGCAGTCCGGCAATGTTTTTGCGGTGATCCGGCCGGCAAAGTGTCAGAATAAAGGGCTTCTCCGGATGAGACCAGAAGCGGTGCAGCTCCGACTCGAGCGTTACCCTGGCCTGTTTCGTTTCTTCACTCAACATCTCGGGATCAAACTGGAGATCGTAATAGGGAAAAAAGACATTCAGATCGATACCGGGCGGCAGCAGGGCATAGTGCCCCTGGCTGAAATTGTTGTACAACCCGTACTGTTTGTTGACCTCCTGCCTGGTCGAGGTGACAATCAGGTCGGCCCGCCGGATGATTTCTTCTTCGACCTGGATACGCGTATCAATGTGGTATTGTTTGTTGATCCGGGCTTCACTGAGACCGTCGGCCAGCAATTTTGCTTTTTTATTCCGGCCCAGCGAATGGCCGGTAAAGACAAAGGGGATATCCAGGGCCGCCGCCAGTTCCATGGCCACATAACCGGCGTCGGCATAGTGACCGTGAACCAGGTCGGGCGTTCGGCCCTGGGACTTCAGGAAACGGATGGTCTTGTCGATGAACTCTTCCGTGAATGGCCATAGCAGCTCTTTCCGGCGATACTTGTAGCCGCCGCACTGAATCCGGATGATCCTGGCCTTGTCCGAGAGCTGTTCCACTGGCCGGGCGTAATCTTCGGCAACCGTTTTGTCACGGATCAACCGGGTAACCAGGTCAACCTGGGCGACATCATCCCGTTGGGCTAATGTTTGGGCCAGCTCCAGGACATATTTGACCTGGCCGCCGGTATCGGCATTCCGGCCCAGTTCCGGAGCTTTACCGCGGATAAGTCCGTGGATGCTGAAGAGCTGCAGGTACAGTCCGTTTTTTTTCATGATTCTCCCTGGGTCCGGGGATTTGAGGTTGGCGTAATATCGTGCCGGGTTCCGGGATCAATGCATGTCCGCATCTACACCGTTATTCCCGCGCAGGCAGGAATCTCGTAATATTAAGGATAAAACGTACTGGGTACGAGACCATCATAACTGGATAATTCTTTTTATTATATCATAGATGCCAATAGCTGTCCGGCCCTCCTTATAATTGGCATAAACGCCGGCATAAAAAGTGTATCTATCCCCGGCGGAGAGATGAGTCTAAAACGGGCAAAGATGAGATGCAGGTGAGCCTGTACATATTATTTGCCCTGCTCGTTACCGGGTTGTGATGGCCGGTCATCTTTTGCCGGCTTGATCCCCTTATGGTCCCGGCCCGTGAAGTGATTGATCCATGAGGAGGTCTGATCAAGAGTCCAGTCTTTCGGGGGCAGGGAAGGTCCCGCGCCAAGTTGTTCCGGGCCGGCATCGGGGGCGAGGCGGTCATAGACCCTGACCCAGAAGCAGGTGCGGTCCGGATAGACCTCGCAGGCCATATTGCGGCTGCCGCCGCAGGGGCCGTTCAGCAGCTTTTTTGGGCATCCCGCCTGGGGGCAGAGATAGGTGGATTCGGCCAGGGTGCAGTCCCCGCACATGCGGCAGGAAAAAAGAAGGGTCTTGATCACTTTTTCAAGCCTGCCCAGCAAGGCGGTCCGGCCCCTGTTTGCCGCGCAGTATCGGCAGAAGCGGCCGAAAAGACGGCTGGTGAGGCTTTGGTCAGGGTCAAAGAGGAGCCGGTGAGTCAATTGATGCAGGCGCTGCGCCTTGTGCCTGCGGCCCGGGGCAAGGACGCCCCGGTTTTTGCCGCAGACCCCGTTGGCGGACGGAGTGTAGAGATACCAGCTGTTAGCGGCGGGGAAATGAACGTCTGCGCGCAGGTCCGGCCATTGGTCCTGCATCGCCTCGGCCGTATCCAGGACGAATCGGACCTTGGCAAAATTCAGTCCGTTGCCGCCGAGATGCACACCGGAGTAGCCAAGTCCCCTGAGAACACAGATCATCTTTGCCGCCCGCAAGAGCCGGCTCTCCGTATCCTGCCGCACTGCTTCCGCCTGCATGCGGCGGATAAGCTGCTGCGGAAAGACAATCCCCGGCACCCCGCCGCGGCCCATGTATTCGGCGACACCGAGAGAGGGGATGAACACGTTGCCGAGCACGGGCAGGGTGTTGCCGGTTTCCCTGAGAAAACGGATTAATTCTTCAAGTTTACAGACATCATAGCCAAGCTGGGTGATAATGAAATTCGCCCCGGCCGCTATTTTTTTTAACAGTTTGGCATACTGCCAGACCTGCTCGGCTTCCATGGTTTTGAAAGGCGAAACAACACAGCCCCGGAGAAAGGACAAGGGCGCAAATGTCGCGCCCTGGCCGGTAGCGCTGCCGCGTTGATAGCTGCCGTCTTCCATTTCGCTTAACAGCTGCAGGGTCTGGACGCTGTCCAGGTCAAAGACCGGCTTGGCCTGGCCGTAATAATTCGGCCTGGGGAAGTCGCCGCCGAGAATCAACAGGTTGT
>VAPF01075761.1_pt1 | contig 20619 bp, 19 predicted proteins | sample 3393931 | NCBI WGS metagenome assembly VAPF01 (sample SAMN08290437, study PRJNA428436) | hydrothermal vent metagenome | isolation source: Deep-sea hydrothermal vent chimney | place: Atlantic Ocean: South-mid Altantic Ridge | depth 2773 m m | reverse complement strand
CTGTTTTAATGATATTAAAACAGTAGATGGTTCTGGAAGTAGCATTAACATCTGAATTATGTCCATCTAATAAGTCAGCATCCAAACCACTTCCAGAACCATCTACTGTTTTAATATCATTTAATAAACCAGCAGCATTATTAGCCGTATTTAATGTAACATTTCCTGAACCATCAAAACTAACACTTCCGGTTTGCCTACCCTCTAAAGTCAAAGTAATAGGTGCATTCCATTTTGAAGCTGTGTCGGCATTACCAGTTACTGTAGCAACTATACCAGGACTAAAATGCCATTTATTATCTGTTTTAGACCATATAATTGTTTTATCTGAAGTACCCTTAAGTGTTACACCACCACCGTTAGCGGTATCATCAGTTGGAGTAGTAACACTTCCTAGCTCTATGTTTTTATCATCAACTGATACTGTAGTTGAGTTTATAGTTGTTGTTGTTCCATTTATGGATAAATTTCCTGTTACGGATAAATCTCCGGTTATATCAACATTAGAACCAGCTGTTACGTCACCAGTAAGAGTACTAGCTCCAGTTACTGATAAATTAGCATCAGTCGTCACATCTCCGGTTATATCAACATTAGCATTAGCTATTATATTTCCATTAAGAGTGCTAGTTCCTGTTACAGATAAATTAGAACCTACACTAACATTTGTATTTACTGTTAAATCACCGGTCATAGTATCACCAGTTACATTTACAAATCTATTATCAGCTTCAGTTTCTGTAAAATATCTATCATCTAGGTTATAGCTATCAATGGAAGTTATGTGACCAAAAGTATCAACATCAATGCTCTGTATAACATTACCGCTTGTGTTATTTACCGATACTTGAGAACTAGTATCAGTGTGTGAAATCATTAAATCAGCGCTCTCTATACCTTCGCCTGATATATCTATACCATTACCAGCAGTTGCTGTTGCTATGTAGTTTCCTGTAGTATCTGTTCCTAAATTAACTGAGTTCGGCTGAACTGTGCTTGATATATCAATATTAGAAGAGCCATCAAATGATGCTGAGCCTACAACGTCACCTGATATCGAAATAGTCACAGGACTAGATAATTTATCAGCTGTAGCAACATTTCCTGATGCACTTGCAAACTCTTTCCATGTACTCCATGAATTGACGTAACTTCTGTAGTATACTTTATTTGTTGTTACTGATGTTGCTATTTGACTAAAATAAGAACCTGTTCCTAATACAAGTAGTGCGAACGTCCCAGTCATATTAGGAGCACCTATAGCACCAGGTGTTATTATGTAAGTACCCGGAGTCATCATTGTGTCAAAATCTGTCGTATCTCCAACTTTCATGAATTTTTCAGAACTTAAACCATCTAGATAATCTGCATCTAAACCTGTTCCTGCACCATCTATATTTTGCACCATAGCCATTACATTTGTGCTGTTAAACTCTGTTGCGTCGAGTTTAGTGTTACATTTATCATCAAGAACTTTTACTAAATTTTGTGACGCTGGTTTTGTAAGACTTGTCCCTAGAACATTTGTAACAACTTCTCCATTTAATTTAAAACTATTAACTGCTGTGGCATCTGCATTTAATTTGGTGCTTACTCTTGTATCAACGTAGTCTTTAGTAGCAGGATTATATATACCTGAAGGTACATATTCTTCAGTATTATCCTTAGCTAAAAAGTTATTAAAGTCTCCAATGTTAGTATAATCTGTATTAGCTGCTATTTCCCACTTATCAGGATATAAATCCGGTCTTTTATTAGAGTTTACCTTTTTAGCTCGATAGTATCTATCATCACCGTCTGCATTTTGAACTAATTCACCTACTAAGTACTGCTCAATATTATTCCACGGTAAAAGTCTTCTACCATTTAGTATATTAACTGTATTGTAAAGATTATTTACTTCTTTTTTAAGACGTTGAGGTGATAGATTGATGTTGAATTCTGTTGCAAGATCTCCATTTTTAACAGAATAATCTGCAACAAACTCAGTAAAGTCTTTTTGGTCAAATTTTGCCATTTTGTATCCTATACTTTAATTTCTACTACATTAGTTCCGTTTTCAAGTGCTATACCCAGAAGTAGTTTTGACTGTTCAAATGTATAATCATCGATTGCAACACCACAACCATTATCATCTGCAATTATATACTGACCTTTTTTAGCTGATCCATTAATTTTACAAGGAACTCTACCCTTTAAAGCAATATATATACCATCAGCGGCAGAGTTTAGCTTATAACCCGGAGCGGTACTTACTACACCTACTGCTTTCATACCTTTCTTATATTCAGTAATTTCATTATTTTCAGATTTTTCATTAATACCAATAACTGTTCCAGCTTTATAATCAATGTCAGACTTGTATTTTTCAGCAATATCTGCGTATCTAGCACTAGATGATATACCATCAAAAACATCAAACACAGCAGTTGTTCCGCTTAGTGTGCTTATTGTACCGGTTGTACTCGTAATATTACCCGATGTAATATCAGTAAGATGAGCATTAACACTAAAAATATCATTGAATTTTTTCGATGCAGTTCCTAGCTTAGAATTGGTACCATTATCCCACGGTATGAGTCCGTTTTTTGGTGTCATTATAGCAGAAGTATTATTTCCATTCACAGCCATGGTTTTTGAACCTGCCCTGTCCTGTAATGCTACATATGTGTCTGTGTCAATCCCCACGTACTTTAGACTTAGGTCTTGTGAAGCTACATCAAAGACATCCCAAGCAGTACCCGGAGGCGTTTGATTTCCATTATCAGCATTAGCAATATATACGATACCATTATACGCAGCAACATCTCCTGTCTTATATGTTTTTCTAGCATCCCATTCAAGAGGTTCTTCACTAAATTTTATTTTTACGTAGTTCTGAAGTTTATTAAGTTCTTCTTTAATAAATAACGGTGCTCTATTTGCACTAGCTGATGTTGCAGCAGAACCATATTGTATAGTTTCAGTTTGTTTAAAGTCTTCATATGGCAATAAATCTAAATTAAGAGTTGGCATTCTTTGCATTCTTTATATTCCTTTTAAGTATTTATATTGTTTTGGATGCTGTAGATGTATCAAAACATTATCTTCCATGTAATTTTTAAAGCAACAGTATCATCTTTAATCTTACCTTTAAATGTCCTCATACTAAATATTTCAGTTCCTGTGTAAAATGCGCATTCTGTATATATTATAGTTCCTGTTCCATTACAAGAACCATTATCTATCATTATTTCATATATAACATCAGTTCCTTGTACTGTACATTTTACAGTACTTAATCCATCATCTGCTACTCCTGAGCTAGGATCTGACGTTGTACCCGCAAGATCACCAGAGACACCAGTTACTTTAAATCTAATATCTTCAAAATCGACACCATCTTGTCCTGTTGCCTCTGAAAATAGCATAGTTCTATCAGATGTAAATCCTTGTGATTCTGTCTTAGGTGCTAGTAAATCTCCACCATCAGCATCTTCTGCTCCGATATGACCCTGTGTACCAAGAACAAATCTATCTATTATAGGTGTATTATTTATACCCGCTAAATATTTAGCGAATGAAAATCTAGCTTCATCCATAATAAGATTTTCTTTTTCAAAGGTATCTATTACTTTACCGTCTTTTATAGCTTCTATTTTAAAGTAACCTCGAACCTTCTTAAATTTTTCTGTCATTATATTACCCTTTTAATATATTTATATTTTAAAGTTTTAGCAACTTTTTAAAGTCTTAGCAACTTTTTAAACAGGATGTGAAAATCCTCCACCTATGTACGGACCATCAAACTTAAAGTAATTAAAATACAAGTCTGTATCCCATACGTTTATATCATAATTAATTTTAAACTCTTCAGAAACATATTCTGAATCATAATTAAAGTTATTGAATTTTAATCCGAATTGATCCCATTTTTTAACTCCAGCAAATTTATCAGTGAATTCATTATTACAAAGATGATCATAACCATCAGATGACGGACATTTTTGAAGAATTTGATTTATTTCATACTCATCTCTAGCTGTTTTACCACTAAGATTAGGAGGATATCTACTACCTTCTAAACTTGTATCATCAAAATTAAATTGATCGAAATATAAATGTTTTTCATCCCAGAATGTTCCAAATTTTCCAAAATCTAATTCTGTTATTCCGCCAGCAGCAAAAATATTAGCTACGTCTGCTCCATCTTGCTTTCCTGTGTATGACTTGTATGTTACTGGTACATTTTTATTAACAAGCTCATCACCCACGATAAATGAACCTAAATAAACATTACCAGCTCCTATAACATTCATTTTACCAGTTGTACTTGCTATGTGTGATATATCTGTAAACTCTATATTATCTTTTACTGTTGAAACTTTTTTAATAGAGTAAATGATATGTAAACCACAGTTACCGTGTTCATTATCATAATCTATATTTACAGTGTTATCAGCATTATAAAAAATTAAACTTCTAGGATCATCAACAGAAATTATGTACTGTCCATTCTCAAAGTAAACTGTTGTCTTTTTAGATCTGTTAGAACCTTCACCGAAATATTCAATGTCTACAAAAACTACCTTATTACCTGGTCTAGCAACACCGTCTTCAACAATATCCTGAACTAATTTATTATCATCATGTGATATATTTGTTAGATAGTTATCATTAGTAAATATAAATCCGTTCATACATTTAACTTTAAGATCCGTAAATGTATAGATAAATTCTAAGTCAAAATAATCAGACCATGATTCGTAAAAAACTCTCTGATAAAAATATGCCCATCCAACAGGATGCGTTAAAGGCTTGACAAAATGCTCATACATTTCATCAATCATTGTTCCTTCTATCTTGTATTCAAAAATATTACCTGTTTCGATATATCTAAAATTACCTAAATTATCATTTAGTATATCTTCTTGAATACCTGATCTTATAATTATATTATATATGTACTCCATTGCTTTCGGAGTACCTTTAGATTCTTTATAGCTCTTATTTGTTAAGATATAATCTTTTTTAAGTAAATCTACAGGGTCTATACTTAAATCAATATTTTCAATATCTTTACCGACTGCTCTATACATAGTCCTTAGTTTATCATACAATGCATCATTATGTTCTGATTGAGTAAGTATCTTATAGATATTATCTAAGTATATTTTTACAAACTCTTCGTATATCGGAATCTTATCTTCACTAAGAATATTCTTTATATCTAGAGAAATATCAGAGTGTTTTGAAAGGTAATCTAAGAATATATCTAGTGAATCCTTAAGAAGTTGTATATCAGTAATATTACTAGGAGTAATTGCTGGTATAATTTCTTTTAACATTAGCTAACATACCTACTAAAATTTTCAGCTGCTTCTTTAGCTTGATCTAGTGTTTTGATTGTTACTGCACCACGTTCTGTAAATTTTAATTTATCTGTTACAGGATTGTTAAAACTCGGTTTACTACCATCTGGAGTCCAGTTTTTATCAAAAAGTTTATCACCTATTCCAAATCCACAAATAGCACGATGAGACCACCCATACCATTTGTTTTTTGTTTCACTAAATCCTAAACCACTCTTAGTTTCTTTTATGCCGTATTTTTCTTTAAAATCTTGCTCTATTAATAATTCTCTGAATATTTTAAATTTCATCTTAATTCCTTAATTTTTATAAACTTAGTGTATTTTAACTGAGTTAAGCTTAAATATAGAACTTCTTATAGTTTTTATATTAGGGCTCGGGTATTTTAAGTCAACATATCTCGTAGCACTTAAATCTAAATTATCCGAAAATATTTTAATTTTAATATATGTTCGTCTATCATTGTATATAGTATATCGTCCTATTTCTGTAGCTCCTAGCATAACAGGAAAATTAATATTATTTTTAGAATGAACTAATTCATTATCATTATCTGGTACTACTGAAGGATTACTAAAATTTACAGTTAAGTCAGATACTCCATCAAATAATGTTGTATCAATACGTGGTAAATTGTCTAAAATTATTTGACCATTCTCGAGATAGAGTCCTTCATATGGAGTATCTAAATATATGTGTATTGCTTTTTCAGTCACATCAACAATTTCTGTACCTTGAATAACTTGAGTAGTTTCTTCTGACACTGATTTAGTATCAATCATTATTTTAAATGTTACATCAAGAGATAAACCTGTTATATCAGTTAAGTATTCATCTATTCTTTTCTGAATATTTGACTTAAAAAATTCTGTTTCTGGTTTTTCAAGTTCTTTTATATAATTACTTATAATATCAAAAATATTTTTTCTTACGTCAGTATGTGTGCTTGCAAGAGCGTACTTTACGACAGTAACATCAAAATCAAGATGAATATAGAGAGGGTTTCTAATTTCATATCTTAAAGCAGGTAAATTTAATGCTTTAATATTATCAAGAACACCCGGATTTTTAATATTTCCATTTATGTCAATTTGAGTAGATTCTATTTCACTATCAAGTAAGTAATTATTTTCTATATCTTCACTATTTTGAAGAGACCATTGCGTCATATTAACATCATTATCAAATTCTCTTGTCATTTTTTCAGGTGTTAAGCAAAAGTAAACATGACCTAATTTCATAGGATGTTCATCTTCTCCTCCGAATATATATGCTTCTTTACACGCACTATGTTTTCTAGCGACAACAGAATAATCATTAGCAGTAACACATCTACTTGCAGTATTGTGAAGTACTGGAGCATTACGTCTAATACTATCATTACTTTCTTCTATATTACCCTTAACCGTCATAACTTTACTTAATACATTTATTCCTGTCTGACCTGAGGGTAAAGAATTCATAACACCATCAGGTCCCTTAGATATTAGAACATTCATTTCAACTATAGCACCTTCGGGTACAGGATTACCAACCTCACTTAGAACAAAATATATTCTTGGTGTTTTCATATCAACATCTTCGAGACGAATAAATTTCTTTGATAGATTATCATCTTTGTCAATAAGTAATGTAGGTGATTTAAAATACTGTACTCTAGGTTGTAAAATACCTTCTGATGTATATGCTGTTATGTAGCACTCAATCCCATCAGCCTCTACATTTGTATATGGTATATCTAAATATTGTAGATTTGCTATGATTTGAACAAGATTATCAGGTTCATCTTCAAATGTTATAAGATTACCTTCCTTTACCTTCAGTAGTAATTTTTCACCACCTGTACTGTCAAATATAAAGTCATCACCCATGTAATAATATGTATTTGCACCTTCTGTAAATTTCATGTGTTTTGTAATATTATGAGGACCGTCTTCATCGAACTCTAACTCTAATTCATAAATATATGATATTTTAGGAGATGGTTCGTATCCAAGTAATCTAGCATCTTGAATAATATTTGGTCTTTTTTGTGCTAGCGTTAATATAGTTTCGTTAATATTTATTGCAGTATTAGCATTTAGCATACTTGTAGTATACGCCATACTTGTTATAAGTTGTGCTAAGTTTGAACCATCATAAGGGCTATCATATCCTTTAAGAGCAAACTCATTAGCTATTCCTTCATATATATCGTCAAAATTAAATGGTACTGTTTCTTTTAAGATATTATTTTTTGATGCCACTTAACAACCTTTTAAGTATTTATATTTTGAGAATCTATATATCACAAACTATGAAAACATAAGGAAACAATGACTGTTAGTCGTGAAGAAACACTGACTATGAAAACATAAAGAAACACTGATGTTAGTCGTGAAGAGGTATTGATACTTCTCCATTCATATGAGCACCTAAAAGATTATATGCATAATATATATTACTAGTTATTCTGTTATATTCAGGAAATACTTTAATATCAACACCTGTTACATTTATTCGTGGTTCCCATTTTGAAAGCGCGTCTAATATGGATATTTTTACAAGGTCAGATGTTCCAGTACCATCTAAAAGCTCAAAAACATATTCATTAATATTACTTCCAAAATCAGGCTTACCTGGTAAAGAACCAATAGGTGTTAATATAATATTTTTTATACTATTATTTATAGCTTGACTATTAGTATCAATTTCTATAGGGTCTCTATAATCAAAGTAAACATTATTAGAACTATCAGGTGTTGGTTTTTTAAATTCTTCTAGCTCAGGTGTAGGTAGATTCAAAATGCCTCCTTATTATATGTATCTATCACTTTCATTGTCTTCAGCAAGTACTGAATTATTATAATCGTCTAAAGTTTTTTCATTCCTGAAACAGGATCAAGAGAAGATATACGATTCTTTGTCATGTACCAATTAGTTCCATCGAAGAAATATATATAGTTTCCAAACATATTTGCTTCTTCTACAATATATTTTTCATCTCTCTTCTTAATTAATAGTGCTCGACCCTCATAAAATTCAACTCTATTACCATCAATACCTCTTATGTCACCTGATTTTTGAATTAATTTTTTAGCTAATTTTTCGGTTCCAAAATATTTTGTTAAATCAGGACCAACACTCATTCCATCATATTGTAAATAGGACATATCATACTTATCTCCATTTTTAACAATAATTGCTGCAGTAGTACCTTCATTTATAAATTCTCTAAATGTCATATTATTTCTCCTTTTTAGTATTTATATAATTTCAGTTTTTGCTTTTAACGTAAACTAAATTTCCACAGTCAAATATTTTTCTGTAACCATTCAAGAGCATATTCTCCGTCTCAGTTTTATCAGGATTAAATTCCTTAAGAACATCTTTTAATTTGTGTTTTTGAAATTTATTTCTACTGTAAAGAATATTTTCATTAGTCAAGAAGTAAAAGTAGTTAGGCTCTGACACGTGGTCTAGCTTAAATCCTAATTTTTCGTACAGGTTACCCTGACTCCATCTCCTGTTAGCATAACTTACTATACTACAAGGCTTATATGTTCTCTCAAAATACTTAAGTAATTTACTAGCACCACCAACTATAGTACAGTTTAGTTTATTCGCTGATCTAATAATTTCATAATCATATTTTTTTGAAAATCTTGGTTTACTGAAAGTCATAATATTTACTAGTTCACCATTGTAGAAGAGACCTAATCTAACCTTTGCTGTCGTAAATCCTTGCATATGATTTTTGTTTAAGAACTCTTTGCTTTCTAAATTTGATATTTCTTTTATCTCACACTTCCTAGCAAATATTCTTTTTGTTCTGTGTATTTTTGAATTTATCATAGACTTCCATACTTCTTTCTTAACAGGGTCTGTCCATTCATTCTCAAATATATGAAATAACTGAATTCCTCTAGACTCACACATTTCTGTTTTCTTAAGATGTTTTAATTTCATATCGCTTGGTCTGTTAAATTTAGTAAATTCAGATACACCTGAAGAGTGCCACATAAGACCATTGTACTCAATAGCAAACTTAAATTCATCAGAATATATGTCGAGTTCAAGTGGACTTATAATAGACCTACTATTTTGAATACCTCTCTTAACTAAAGACATAAGCTCTATCTCTGCTTTTGTAGAATTACACTTCGGACATCCTGTTTTATGTCCTAAAAAGTTAGAGAGATTAGTTCTAAAAATACCGTGAGTTTTACATCTTAGTTCTATTGTGTAACGATCAACGAGATCTATAAATTCTAGACTCTGAAAAGCTGAAATCTCAAGAATCTTCTTATAGTGTTTCTTTTTTATATATTCAACATAGCATTTTTCACAGATAAATTTAGAGTTGTATTTTAAAGTAGAGTAATTTCGTTGACCTATAAATCCGTGTTTTTTACAAAATACATTTACTGTACTACTAAAACCACTATATCCTTCTATTCTAAATCCATTAATCGCAGTGACATTGTCATATGATCTTGGTTTACCGTTAATTTTTAGATAGTTTTTTTGATCTTCCGGTAAATTTTTATAGAATGTTTTTAGTGCTCCTGAAATTTTTTTATGTCGTTCTGTACAATCTGTAGTCTTGTAGTATTTTTTAAGACTACAAGATATCTTTGAGTTATCTTTACCTATATTTGCGCAGTGTTGTGAACAATATGTGTCTGATTTAGATAGTATTCTAGAGCCACAAATTTTACATAGCTTATCTCCATTAAGTAAGATATCTTTTAGTTTTGTCTTGAACTTACTGTTCAGGTCTATTTGATATAGTTCTTGAACTTCATCTCGATAATCTTTAAACGTTGTATTCAGTGCTTTTAGGACGTCTGAGTATTTAGCAAGATGTACAAGTGCTAAGTGTAAATTGTACTCATGTAAGATATACCAAGCAAATAAACGATGTTTAAATCTACTGTATTCTGCTTTTCTTTTAGTGTCTGTGTTGAAAAATGGAGGATTATATTTTTTAAGTCTGTAATTTATATTCATATAGTATTATATCATAATTTTACTTAACTTTAGTAGCCTTAGAAGCTTTAGTAGCCTTAGAAGCTTTAGTAGCTTTAGTGACTTTAGATCATGTTAAAGAAATTAGGACCTCTTATGAGGTCCTAAATTTTAGATTTTTTAAGAATGATTAGCTAGCTAATGCAGTTCCTGTAAAATCAAGACCAAATGATCTAGCATATTGTTTAGCTCTATCATTACTGATTGGAGTTTCAACACCAGGAACAGTTTCAAGTGCATATCTTGTCTTAGCAATGATGGCAGGTTGTCCTGTCTCAAACTTAGTTACTTTAGTAAAGCTAAGTGGAACATAAGGAGCAAAGAACCCCATAGAATCTCTTCTATCAGCACCTTTATATAACATTGTAGCATAATCAGAAGTAGCAAATTGATCAACAACTATTTTAAACTTGTTATCAAAAACACCTGCAACACCACCAGCAACTGGTTGTTTTACTGAAGAGTCTTGAGTAGCAATTTTAAAACTTCCAACTTCGTCTAACATTGTAGCAACACTTGGAGAAACAACAGCTATGTTAGCAGCACCTCTTTTATTTTCTAAACCAACAAGTACAGCTTGTCTTTTCATAGAAATAACTTGTGCTCTGTACTTTTCAATTTCCCATCTACCATCAGCGATATTTGGTGCAAATGTATTAGCTACTTGAGTTGCATTTGTGTTTACGAAATTTACAATTTCTCTGTCTAGTTCAGCTTGTACTTCATAAGAGATAAGACTCATTATTTCATCATCTGCTGACAAACCGTGCTGAGATTTTAAATCTTGGTACATTTCAACTGAATATCTACCTTTAAGTGCTCTTGATTTAGCTTCAACACTTTTTCTAGCAATGTCAAAACCAACTTGATTCATATCATCACCAAGTACCTCAGCTTGAGCTGTAGTCATTGGACCTGTATATTTTTTAAGTACTTGACCAAATGCAAGTTCGTTTGTATATACTGCACTAATATTAGCATCTGGAACTAAGAAGTTACCAGCAGTTTCAACAAGAACCTTATCATCTTCAACATATTTAACAACTGCAGTTGCAGCAGCACCGGTTGCATCAACACCAGTTACAGTATCACCAACTGCTGGAACAGTAGCCATGATAAGAATTTGACCTTTACTATTTGGATCAATATCTCCAATAGTATCATTGCCTAAATATCTATTTGTAAGTGCATATATAAAACCTGTTGGTAAAGCCATTGGTTGAACACCAAGTAACTCATTTGCAATTAAGTTAGGGTAAACTCTTCTTACTAGAGGCATAATTATTGGAGTGAATTGTGCAACATCTGATGCTACAGTTCCTTCTGCTAAAATCTTATCAGCCTCAACTGCTGAATTTTTTAGCATCATTGTCATAAAAGATGCTTCTGCTTCTGAAAGTGAATCGTATTTTTCACTCTCTACCAATTTTTCAATTTGTTCATTTAATTCCATTTTTTTCTCCTATTATATTAAGTGATTGAATCTTGTAGTTAATGAATCTTCTGATTTACTAACGCTTTTAGGTTCTTTAGTCTTTTCTTCAAGAACATCATCAGTTTTAACTTTTTTAATACTTTCTTTAATAGTATCAAGTTTAGCAGTATAGTCTTCTGATTTACTAAATTCAACTAAATCAGCAAGTTTACTAAATTTATCAGCTTCAACTACAGAAAGACCTTCTTTCATTTCAGCTATAATACCCATCTTAAGAAGTCTTTGAACTTCTTTTTCAAGTTTGATATTTTCTTCAACTAACTCATCGTACTTACTAGTACTTTCTTCTAGTTGTTTTTCAGCATCTTTTGAATCTTTTGCTTCTGAAATTCTAGCAATTTCAACACCTGTAGATACAATCATTGAATCCATAGCTTCAATAATCATGTCTGCTTTCTCGCTTTTGATAGATTCATCAAGAGCTTCTTTAGACTCTTTCAAGAAATCATCAACTACCTTCTCTAGGTATGAATCAACTTGTTCAAGAAGAACTTCTTCCTTTTCTTTACTTTCTTGAACTAGAACAGCTTGAAATTCTTCAGCTTTTTCTTCTAATTCTTGAACTTTTTCTTCAATCTTCTCCGCAATTAATTCTGTATTTTTAATTTCTTGTTCAGCAACAAATTTTTCGTGTAACTCATCAGCAGCTACTTTTACAGAACCTTCAAATTGCTCTTGAAGGTTAGATTTTAGCTCATCAGTAAAAACTTTTTCATCAAGTGATTCGAATATTTTTTCTAACATTTGTACTCCTATTTTTTTATTTCCAGTTAAGGATTTTCATAACATAGTATGTTATACTGAATAACTTAATATAGATATTCTTTCTACTTCAATGTTCTTAATAGAACTCTGTAGACGTTTATACTGTCCGGGTATTTCTCGGCCAGTTGTTAACCATTCTTTATAATGGTACATTTATTTTTATATTTATATTTTTTTAAATATTTTTTAAGATTTTTCTAATTTAGACTTACAAGAAGATAGAATTTCACTAAATTTTTTCTTAGTTGCTTCTTGAATATCCTCTACTTTAAAGGTACTACAAGAATCTTTTGAACACATCTGAACTTCTGTAATTTCATCATTCTCATTAATCTGAAATTCTTTGTTTTCAAGGATACCTTCTACTATACCTGACATAGACGCATTAATATCTGATTGTTGTTGATTTGGAATAACATCGAATGTTATTAGCTTAAAATCTTCAACTAAACCATTTTTAACACTTCCAACTCCTCTAGATGATACCGCCATTTTGATTCCATTATCAATCAATGTTTTAAGTTGATTTGCTTTAGGGTTATCAAGAAGAACAGCTTCACCCATCACATAGTTACCATCAATATATAGCTTATTCATTTTAGCAACTGCTTCCATCATATCTACGTTTGTTCTTGGTGGATGATTTAACTCTAAAAGTGAGTTTGAGCTTCCAGATTTAAGAACCTTCTGATATTTCTTAACCTCTCTCTCCCATATTTGTTGAGGATAAACTCTGCCATTTTTATTTTTAGTACCCGGGCTTGAGAATATACCCTTAATAATATATCTCTTATTTAAAGTTGCTTCATTTAACTCTACTTCAGCAATTGCATTGTCTTCTGAAACATCATACAATAGTTTCATATTTACTCCTTAGCTTGCGCATTAATTTTATCCTTTCAACTTTATAGTACTAAATATAGTACTAAATTTATAGTACTAAATATAGTATTATATAAATGATAGAATAGTTATTTATTCTCTTTTGCTATTTTAGCAAATTGTTGTTTCATATTCTGTATCTTATCATAATCTGAAACATACTCTTTAGTAATCTGATGATTACTTAATTTGTTGTTTAACTCTTGTTTAACTGCTTTTGAAAAATCTGTAAACTTTTTATCATAAGCTAAATTTAAAACATCTGGTTCCATTTGTTTCCTTTTTAGTATTTATATTTTCTTAAACTTAAATGTTACTTTTATAAACTCTTCTAAGCTATTATAAGCTGTTCTAAGCTATTCTAAGCTATTATAAGTTACCCAAATAACTTTCGTTTTGCTGTTTTTGCTTTTTGTTTTGCTCTAGTCCATAGTGTTGTACTATTAGTTTTACCTTGAGTAAATGTTTCTGTTTTCATTTTAGCAGCGTCCATCAACATTGTATCAGGAATCTTAACACCAGTAGAAGACATTCTCCCTCTAATGTATAATCTTACAACAGGAAATGCACCTATCGATTTAACTGCTGCTCTAATTTGTTTGTATGTTATGTTTATCGGTAATTTTTTACGTATTCTATTCTTGTTAGAGTCTAATATATACTGAACTAATCCTTGTCTTTTAGATGTTGGCATCCAGTGAAAATTGCAACCTAGCATATATTTACTAGTTTTACTAAGTACCATTACTAAAGGTGTTTTATCAAATTTTTGTGATTTGTCTTTAGCATCATAAACAAATGTAATTATATTACCTGATTTTAAGTGTTTTTGAATAGGTACCTTTTCTTTTTTGATAAGATTTTTAAGCATTTCCATAGATTCCTTAGGAGTTAATTCCTTAGCTCCTAGGTTTTTTACTTTATTTATGGCATTTTTAAATATATTAGCTTCATTCAAATCATATCCTTAACTATGCTCTAGATTATTCTAAGATGCTCATCTAGCCTGCTATATCGTTCAGTGTACTTTTATTTCCTAATGCCGGATCTGAAAATTCACCATCACCTACAACCCAATCAGTAAATGCAAAGTTAACTGCAAATTCTTGGATACCACCATCTGTATCATCTGAAACCTCAACTGCATCAACACCAGTAACCCAAACATTATGAAATGTGTATGTAGCTGTAACATTACCAGCAGAATCTAATTGAGAAACACCTAATTCACCCATTAATGCTGTTGGATTACCACTATGTTCATTCCTTTGAAAATCATCTGCTGCTTTCATCCAAGATAACATATCTCTTCTTAATGCATGGTCTTCTGTATTATAGAATGTTAATGTCCACGTATTTTCATATGCTGTATCACCAGGTATAACTAATTTTCTACCTTGTGAAAATACCTCAATTGGTGAAATTGTAACTCCTGGAAATTGTGTTGCTTTACAAAGAACATCTACTTTCTGTAAATCTGATTCCACTCTTACTGCGCTAGGAACCGAGAATTTAACCTTATATTTATTTACTCTACCACCAGCACCTAATGCTAGTTTAAGTTCTTGAATATTTGCCATATTTATTTTTTCCTTTTATATATTTATATATTTACATTTTTGTAAATTATATCATTGAAAATATTTTAACAAAATCACTACTTTTAGATACTATAAAATCTATGATACAAATACTGATTTTCCGTCAAATGAAACTTTAAATAATTTTAAAATATTTTTAATTTTTTTCTCATCTGGTTCATTGAATAATTCAAACTCAGTGCCAAATTTAGTTTCAAACTTTCTCTTAATTTTAATACCCTTATTAATAAGTAATTTCTCAGCGTCGCTCGAATGACTTAACGCTTTACTTTCTGTCGACTCTTTAATTTTCTTAAGTTTTGTACTATCAATATAATTCTTATCCTGATAATTTTTAAGATTTGAATCAGATGTACTAACATTAGCAACTGCTATTTTATTAATAAGAACCTTTGCTACGGTAATACCACCTAGTTTTTTAACGATCCCCATAAACTCTTTCTCTAGTGCTGGTGATATATGAGCATGAGCATCTTTTACTGATGTTCTACCAACTTTACCAACAGGACTTTCGAATAACTTTTTAAATTCCATTTTTTCTCCTTAACTCTTTGAATGATTTAACATATCATTATAGATATATTAAGTATCCACATATTTTAAAAATAACAGCTTTTTAGCATATCATTATAGGTGCGGGACCTGCATATTTTGAAAATAACTGTTCTTTAAGATCCGCTATTTCTTCTTGTGCTAAACTTCTCATATTGTCATAATTTATTGTACTCCCACCTATTAGAGGTGAAGAGTATTTACCTACTACAGTAGATTGCATAAGTCTAGCTCTCGCTACACTCATATCTTTAACCCACTGATGATTAAAAATTTTATCAATCTTTTCTGGTATATATTCTAATGTATAATGGACTAGAATATTACCTCTGAACTCTTCAAGAATTTTCAGTCTTCTTTTAAATGCATTAAACTCGAAATTTATTTGTTTCATCATATATTTTTCATACATTGTAAATGTATTAGATATAGATATAATTGCATCTATACCTGTACTATTACTCTCGAATGCTCTAAAAAATTCCTCAGACCACCTATCAGGTATATAATTCTGACCATAGTTCTGAAATCCTTGAATAGATTTTACCTCAATAATAGATGTTACAAATTCAGGTAATAGATATTCACCTCTACCATCAACAGTTATAATAGCTACTTCTTGTATTTCCCCATCCCATGCAAAAGAACTAAATTCTTGAATAGTATAATCTATAGCATCTTCAAGTTGTTCAGGTGTAAGCTCAACTTCAACAGTAGGTGCTCCTAGTTGTCTTAAAATATAATCTACTAAATCGTCTTTAGTTCTTATCATAGTTATTTCTTATTTCTCTTAGCTTTTAGTTTTTTAACATCCTCTTCTTCTTTTTTAAGAACAGTTTTTGCTTTTTTAACATCTTCTTCTTCTTTTTTAAGCTCATCATCCTGGACGTCTTTAATAACGTGTACTTCTTTAGGGTCTTCAGTAAGTAATTCTCCTTTTACTTCCTCTACGTATCTAGGATACGCTTTAGCTACTTCTTCTGTAACAACCTCACCTTTTTTATAAATTTTGTTAAATTTTGTTTCAAGATATTTTGTTGCAATAAACATATTGTCTCCTTTTATGTATTTATATTTTCTTAATAGTCATCACCGGACTCGTAAAATGACTTAAATTTTGGATCTTTCTTCTCTTTTTCTATTTCTTTAAAGTTACTCTCAATTTCATCAGCTGTTAAATTAAACACATCACTTAAGATAGTTTGAACAGGGAATAATTTACCATTATATTCTTGAACTGTACTATATAACTCTAATTTTTTTGAAAGATTATCTAATTTCATTCTCTCTAAAAATATAGCTTCACTAGCAAATATAACTTTTATTTTGTTTTCATACTCAGTGTAGTCATCAATAGTCATAACTCCTGTACTTACAAGCTCTCTCTTTAGAAGCTCTTTAAATACTGCAATATAAACTTTTCTAATTCTTGAGATGAACATAAAGAATTTCATATCATCATGTGTCACACTTGTACTATCATAATCAAATGTGCTGTCAGCATCAGAATTTCCTGATATTCTATTTTGAGGTATTTTTAAAGATTTGTAAAGTTTTTTCTGAAAATATAGTAAGTCATTCACTTCTCCTAAATTACCCGTTTCATCTAAAAGATCAACTGTAGTACCTTTACCACCAGATCTATTAGCGAACCAGTAATCCTCAACCATACTTGTAATATGTTGCTGATTTGTAATTTCACCTGTATCTGTATTATAGAATTTCTTATATCTAAATTTTTTCTGAATATCATCCATTGCCTGAAGTGATTTAGAATTACTTAATTCACCTGTATCAACATTAAATACTCTTCTTGAGATACTTCTTGAAAATCTTAGAGGTATTAAGAGATCTTCTAGTATTTTTAATCTATTTGAAGACTTTATAGCATATTCTAAATAACTTAGGTTAATTTCTCCTTCATGTAACCCAAATGTTTCTTTAATTATTTCTTCTTTTTGGAATTGAACATTATTTTTAAGATTATGAGAAGTAAAAAAAGATTTATCTTTTGTAGAATACTTGTACATCTCTGATTTTTTATCAAAATAAAAATGAAGAGGTTCTAACATCCTTATCTGTTTAATTCCATCTGTGAGTTTTTCTGAGTATTCACAATGTATAATAATTTGTCCGTCAATATAACTTTGTCTTACCATACCATAAAATGATTTTTCAATTTTCATAAGATTTAAAATTTTTGTAAATGCATCCTCTATAGCGGATCCAATCTTGTCATTTTCTTCGTTTAGCTGAACTTTAAGTGGTGAACCTTTCTCTGTATAAACAATCTCATTAATGATTTCGTCAATCGCTTCGTGTACTTCTTCTGTTTTTGAAAGTGATCTATATAGCATTATTTTATTTTTTTGTGCTTCTAGTAATGAGTGTTTATCTCTTGCACTAAATACGGTATTATATTCATCATCAAAAAATGCACCTGTCGTTATGTTTCCGTCATCAGAAAAATTATCAATAATAGATTCTTCTGGTATATTAGGATCTTGTTCATCCTTTGTTGATTTCTTAAGAAATTCTTTAACCTTTTCTACTAAATACATTTTGGTCCTTTTGAGTATTTATATTCTTTTTTTTTGAACTTAACTGGCTTTATTAAAAATTAATTAGCTCTTATTGAACTTAAATTTTCACAATCAAATATTTTTATGTAGTAGCTTTTTAGTGAATGCGTAATGGTCAATAGAATCATTTTGCTTTGTAATAATTTTTAGGACATTTTCTATTTTCATGAGTTTCTTTCGGATCTTTTAAATATTTAAAGAGCCAGCTCTTAATTTAAAGAACTGACTCTAAACGAGTTACGCTCCTATGATAGAAGAGAAACTATTTGTGCCTGCATTTTGAAACCTGAGAATTATAAATTCTGCAACGTATGTTGGCTTTATGTACACATCAACAATAAGCTCATTTCTGCTTATAATATCAGGTGTATTATTGGATTCATCACAAATCACCAAGAAGTCTTGAATACCTCTTCCTGCTTTAACTGTTCCTAAGAATGGTTTAATAATAGAAACTATACGATTACGTGTAAAACTATCATTAAACTCCATCACCTGGTACTTCGCCATCTTACCTAGGCTTCTTTCAAGTGTATTAAACAAGCCTCTAACATTAATTCTGTCAAAACTAGAAGGCTTATCTAAAAGAGTTTTTTGTCCCCAGCAAACAATTCCTTGTCCTGCAAAGCTTACAATAGGATTTAATCCATTTTTGTAAAGTATATCTCTCATTCCAACATCAGGATTGAATGCTAGTTTAATAACACCTTTAAGCTGTCCTCTATTTAATCCGGCTGAAGCCCACCATGAAGCTCTGTTCGTATTAGTTTCACATCTTAAGCCAGCTAAGTGTGTTGCAACATTTACCCAGACATTTTTATCTAAGTACTTATTATACATATACACGTAATTTGCACCGACTGCTGTAAACATATCATTAAAATTTAGTGCACCAGTTTTTCTCCACTGTACTAACTTACTGACGGCTACAGATGCTTTAACACCTACACAATCTTCTCTGTTTGCTCCGATAAACTCTATACAATCTTTTCTAGCATCTACTAATGCTTTAGCGCTTATTCCATTGTCAAACTCATTAGCTATAATTACATCAACATCAACTTCTTCTTTATTAGACCATACATCATATGCATTTAGAAGGTCGTCTTCTTGTATCACAGAATCTCTACCAGCAACTAAAGTTATAGTTCCTGCTGGAGAACTGTAAAGGTAAGACTCTACAGGATTACTATTGTTTGTATTATCCTTAACAAATAGAAAATTTGACTTATTGTTAAGTGTCTCAACATAGATTGACTTGCTGTTCTGATCCTTAGCTTCTGGGTCAAAGGATAATGTAAATGTTTCTTTAATTTCACCCTTAACTCTAACAATTATACCAACCTCGTCTCCTGTTGGATAATACTCAAATAAGTCATCTAGAGCGATGCCTTCAAAAGCGTATTTTTGAACACCAAAATCTGAAGATTTAGCAATAGCAACTTCAATATCATTTCCCCAATTTCCAGGGCTTTTTGCTATCATTTTTAACTTTGAGGTAACACTATTCATCATTAAAGATAATTCTTTATTTTCAAAGTCAGCAAAATTAAGAATAGGCATTTGAGTTCTTAAATAGTCTGCTGTTCCTATAGGAGTAGCACCTGACTCAACAGCATCAACAACAGCATTTATAGACTGCTCGAATTTATAAATTTTGTCATCATCTGTAATTGTTACATTTGCTGATCTATCTAACTCTAAACTATCTGTTGCTTTTGACATAACAACATATCCTGTTTTAACTGGACCTTCTGAATCACCAAATGCAATATAGTCTCCGACTAAAATACTATCGAGAGATCCTGATGTTTGAATAATATTGTTATTTACAGCATCTGCTGCAACAGTAACACCTGAAATCTCACTAGTAGATCCATCGGTATTAGCTGCTCTTGATAAGAATAGCTTGTTACCGTAAGTTAAGAATGTAGATGCTTGCATCCAGTCATTATAGTTTAACTTATTAGGATACCCGTAGTAAGTTGTGAGATCATTTTCATTTGTGATCAACATATATACACCGACAGGTCCTTTATCAAAATTACCTGCAAAACAAGCAATCGAATTAGATACCGTTGGAGCTATTTGAGATGCGTCAATCTCTTGGATTTCGACGCCTGGTGAGAGTAAAGACATAATATGCCTCCTTTTGTTTGATTTTGTTACCTGAAGTGGTCAAAGACCCTCTTAAGTCTAAGTACCTCAGAACTCAAATATTTTTGCTCACAAACATGAGAGCAGAAGAGATCATAAATCTCAACACATTTGAGTCTTTAACAGTATATTTATATTCTCTGAGACGCTTAGAGTCGCTCTGAAGTACATAATCTGTATTTCTCCAGTTAGGTTTGGAACTCATAAGTACACAATTTTCTTAG
>VAPF01001402.1_pt1 | contig 20679 bp, 15 predicted proteins | sample 3393931 | NCBI WGS metagenome assembly VAPF01 (sample SAMN08290437, study PRJNA428436) | hydrothermal vent metagenome | isolation source: Deep-sea hydrothermal vent chimney | place: Atlantic Ocean: South-mid Altantic Ridge | depth 2773 m m | reverse complement strand
CGCCGTTCACGCGCCGGGCTCTCAGACCCGAACCGGCCCAATGGCTCGTTCCTGTTTCTCGGCCCTACCGGCGTGGGCAAGACTGAGCTGAGCAAGGCGCTGGCGGAATTCCTCTTCGATACCGAGGACTCTATGGTGCGCATCGATATGTCCGAGTTCATGGAGAAGCACTCCGTGGCGCGTTTGATCGGTGCGCCTCCCGGTTATGTGGGCTACGAAGAGGGGGGGTATTTGACCGAGGCGGTGCGGCGCAAGCCCTATTCAGTGATCCTCCTCGACGAGGTGGAGAAGGCCCATCCGGACGTATTTAATGTGTTGTTGCAGGTGCTCGATGACGGCCGTCTCACGGACGGCCAGGGCCGCACTGTGGACTTCCGCAATACGGTGATCGTGATGACTTCGAACCTGGGTTCGGAGGTGATCCAGCAGATGGCCGGCGAGGAGAACTACGAGACGATGAAGGCATCGGTGATGGAGATCGTGGGTACGCACTTCCGTCCCGAGTTTATCAACCGCGTCGACGAAGTCGTGGTGTTCCATCCCCTTGGCCGTGAACAGATCCGCTCTATCACCGCGATCCAGGTGGAGTACCTGCGCCATCGCCTGCAGGATCGGGACATGGATCTGGAGCTTTCTGAAGCCGCGCTGGACAAGCTGGGTGAGGCAGGCTTCGATCCGGTATATGGTGCACGGCCGTTGAAACGGGCCATCCAGCACGGGGTCGAGAACGGCCTTGCGCAGGATATCCTGGCCGGTCATTTCGTACCGGGTGACGTTATCGTCGTCGATGCGGAAGGTGATGAACTGGTGTTCCGCAAGAAGGCGGGTGTGCACGCGAGTGCCGCCTGATAACCATCAAGGATGCGGTGGCTGAACGCGGCAAGTGGCGCTTAGCCGGGATATGCAAACTGCGGGTAGCGATGACTGGTTGCCCTGCGGGGTGCCCGCAGGGCGGCGAATGAGGCTATGGCAGTTGGGCGGGAAAGGCCAGTACGGTGGCTGCTGTGTCCTGCGGGCGCCGGAGCTTGTCCGGGGTGTCCGACAACAATTCATGCTGGCGCAAGCTGAGCTGGTGGAGTGAATCCCACATCATGTTGGAGATGGCAAGACAGGAGGCCATGGGGCCCGCCGTCAGCCTTCGAGCTTGGTCGATCTGCCATTGCAGGCCCTGCAGGCGGCGGCGCTGAGTCTCTGGCGCCTGTGCAATCAGCTGATCGACCTTTTCCCGACGCAGGGCCTCGAAGGCCGCCGGGTCATCTTTGGCCAACTGCTTCCAAAAATCGAAATCCAGACTGTCAGTGTTGTGAGATTGCTCGTTCATAACGCCCTCCACCTTGTTGGTATCGCTTTAGGGCAACTTCTTAACTTACTTGATTAAAAAGTGCCCTTTATCCACGGGTGGAGTGATTCGCCCCTGCGAAAAACTCCAGCAAGATGGCCAGGGTGGCTAGCTGTCGGATATCCAGCAGACCCCGGACATGCTGTTATTTTCCGGGTTTTTCGCAGGGGTGTCAAAAAACCGACCGCTCTGCGGTGTTTGGTTTTCAAGTGGTTGATTTGGGAGAGGTTATGTCCTTCTGGTCAGGTTTGCCGTCACCCTGCTGGCGCACTTTGGCAAGGAATTCGACGAAGAAAGCGGCAAAGATGCCGAGGAATAGTCCGAGAAACAGGCTGAGGATCAGAATGATTTTCTTACCGGGGCCGGTCGGCTTCAAGGACTGCAGGGGTGGAGACAAGGCGCGTGTGGTTTGTAGGTTGGCGAGCCGGGTCTCCAACTGCTGGATGGTCTGCTCCTGGCGGGCGACCTTGCGGTGATGGTCGGCGAGCAGCTTACGCAGTTGTTCTTCCAGCTCACCGACCTGCGGGGCCTGGTGCTTTTGTGACCGCTGGTTATCACGAATCAGCTTATCCAGCTCCTGGCCGATCTTGCCGATGGCTTGATCCTGGATGGTGTACTCACGTTGGTTGGCGGCTATCTGGTTTTCCAGTTGCTCGCGGGCGTCTTGCTGTGTGATGAGCAGCCGCTCTTCCAGGGTGGCGAGTCGGCTGCGATTCTGCTGTAGTTCATTGTCGATCATCAGCATGGTCATGGCCGATGCCTCGGTGTTGAGATTGGCAATGGCCTGGGTGCGCTGGCTGCGGGTATCGTTGATCTGTGTACGCAGGTCTTTGACCTGCTGTTTCAGCAGCTTGTCGACCTCGTCCAGGCGTTGGTAGCGAGCCTTGAGCAATGCTTCTTTGTCACGCAAGTCGGCAAGGGTCTTTTCGACCTTGGCCTTGCGGGTTGCCAGATCCTTCTTTGGTAGAGCCAGGGTCAGGGGGTTTTTCAGCCGCGCCAGCTCCATGTGGGCCTTGAGAAGCTTGCTCTCCAGGGCGCGTTTTTTGACTTCCAGGGTGCTGGGGTCGGTGAGGGCTGAAAGGGTCAGTTGGGCCTGGCCCAGCTGGGTCTTCATGTTGCTGCGGATCACGGCTGACACACGACGGTGGTCGCCTTCTACCTTGTCGATGACCGTCTGCATGATGGTGAGGTAGGCGGGGCCTTCCTCCTCTGGTGCCTTGGCTTCGAGGACGATCAGTTCGCTGCCTTTGGGGATACGGCCCTCAACCTGGTAACCCTTCTCCGTTCCCTGCGCCTGTGAGAAGTCGTGCAGGGCCTGGGGGATGTAGCTTTCTTTGATCTTGGCCAGCACCGTCTCCGGAGGCTCGATGGGCAGGGCATCGGTATTGGCCGAAGACTTGCTGCCGATTTCGATGGCCGTGGTGTAGGTGTATTTTGTGGGCATCAGTAGGGCCGCCAGCAGGCCAGCCAGCAGGGCCAGACCGAGGACGGCGAAGATGACCCTACGCCGCCGTGACAGTACCATCCACAGATCGATCAGGCTGATGCTGTCTTCTTCGTGCCAGGGCTCGGCGAGTACGACTTGGGGAATTTGCGGGGTATCGGTGGTGCTGCGTACGGCTTTTGTCATCTACTGCGTCCTTTGAGAGTGTTCGGGGAGTGGTGCGCAATGATGCCTTTCCCGAACTTAGCGGCAAGGATAAGGGTTGGAGGGGATGGAAACAATGCGGAAAAACCGGGAATATGCCCTATTTCATCGACATTGCCGACGTTTGAGCACCGGGCCGAGGTAATAGCCGGTGTGCGAGCTTGTTACCTCGACGATCTGCTCGGGGCTGCCGCTGGCGACAATGGTGCCACCTTTTTCACCGCCCTCGGGGCCGATGTCGATGACCCAGTCGGCGGTCTTGATGACGTCCAGGTTGTGTTCGATGATGACGATGGTATTGCCGTGATCGCGCAGACGGTTGAGCACCACCAACAGCTGTTCGATATCGTGGAAGTGCAGGCCGGTGGTGGGCTCGTCGAGAATATACAGGGTGTTGCCGGTGTCGCGCTTGGACAGTTCACGCGCCAGCTTGACGCGCTGCGCCTCACCGCCGGACAGGGTGGTGGCGTTCTGGCCTAATTTGATGTAACTGAGGCCGACGTCCATCAAGGTCTGCAGCTTGCGCGCCACCGGTGGCACGGCATCGAAGAAGGTGCGTGCGTCTTCGATGGTCATCTCCAGCACAGCGAAGATGTTCAGTCCTTTGTAACGGATCTCCAGGGTCTCGCGGTTATAGCGCTTGCTCTTGCAGATGTCGCAGGGTACGTAGATGTCGGGCAGGAAGTGCATCTCCACCTTGATCACGCCGTCGCCACGGCAGGCTTCGCAGCGGCCGCCCTTGACATTGAAGCTGAAACGTCCCGGCGTATAGCCGCGTGCGCGCGCCTCCTGGGTGCCGGCGAAGATTTCGCGGATGGGGGTAAACAGGCCGGCGTAGGTGGCGGGATTGGAACGCGGCGTGCGGCCGATGGGGCTTTGATCAATGTCCACGACTTTGTCGAACTGCTCCAGCCCTTCGATCCTGTCGCAGGCGGCCGGGCTTTCCGGATTCTTGTTGATCACCTGTGCGGCGTAGCGGTACAGGGTGTCGTTGATGAGGGTGGATTTGCCGGAACCGGAGACGCCGGTTATAGCGGTCATCAGGCCCATGGGGATGTCCACGTCCACCGATTTCAGGTTGTTGCCGCGTGCGCCACGGATACGGATCTGCCGTTCGGGGTCGGGTGCCGTGCGCTGTGCCGGTATCTCAATGGCGCGGCGGCCGGAGAGATAGGCGCCGGTCAGCGAGGCCTCATTGGCGAGAATGTCCGCCAGCGTACCTTGGGCGACGATTTCGCCACCGTGCACACCGGCGCCGGGGCCGATGTCCAGTACGTGGTCGGCGGCGCGAATGGCGTCTTCGTCGTGTTCGACCACGATCACCGTGTTGCCCATGTCGCGTAGGTAAGTGAGGGTGTTGAGCAGGCGCTGGTTGTCGCGCTGGTGCAGGCCGATACTGGGCTCGTCGAGCACGTACATCACGCCCACCAGGCCGGCGCCGATCTGGCTGGCGAGGCGGATACGCTGCGCTTCGCCACCGGACAGGGTATCGGCGCTGCGATCCAGGGACAGATAATCGAGGCCGACGTTGACCAGAAAATCCAGCCGCTGGCTGATTTCCTTGACGATCTTGGCGGCGATTTTGCCACGGTGGCCGGCAATATCCAGCTGGGCGAAAAAGCTCTGCGCACGATCCACCGGCAGGGCGGTGATTTCCGGCAGGTTGCGCTCGGCGACGAACACATGGCGCGAGGCCTGCGACAGGCGCGCACCCTGACAGTCGGGGCAGGTCTGGTTGTTGAGATACTTGGCCAGTTCTTCGCGCACCACATTGGAATCGGTCTCGCGATAGCGGCGTTCCATATTGGGCAGGATACCTTCGAAGGGATGTTTGCGTACCTTGGTTCCGTTGCGGTCACCATGATAGTGAAATTCGATTTTGGTGTTGCCGCTGCCGGTGAGGATCACCTGACGAATGTTTTCCGGCAATTGTTCGAAGGGGGTGTCGAGATCGAAGTCGTAGTGCCGGGCCAGTGAGGTGATCAGCTGAAAATAGTAGGCGTTACGGCGATCCCAGCCACGGATGGCGCCGGCCGGCAGGGACAGTTCCGGGTGGCGCACCACACGGTCGGGATCGAAGAACTGTTTCATGCCCAGGCCGTCACAGCTGGGGCAGGCGCCGGCGGGATTGTTGAAGGAGAACATGCGGGGTTCCAGCTCCGACAGTGCATAACCACACACTGGACAGGCGAAACGGGCGGAGAACAGCAGCTCTTTCTGTTCTTCACTGACCGCGCCCTGTGTCTCACCCGGTAAGGCCACAGCGGCGGTGCCATCGCTTAGGGCCAGGGCGGTTTCGAAGGAATCGGCCAGGCGTTGTTGCTGATCTGGCCTTACCTTGAGCCGATCCACCACCACCTCGATGCTGTGTTTCTTGCGCAGATCCAGCTCTGGCACGCCGTCCAGTTCGTACATCTCGCCGTCCACCCGTACGCGCACGAAGCCTTGGGCGCGCAGATCCTTGAAAATCGTGAGATGTTCACCCTTGCGGTCACGCACCACCGGCGCCAGCAGCAGGATACGGGTGCCCTCGGGCAGGGCCAGCACCTGATCCACCATCTGGCTGACGGTCTGCATCTCCAGGCTGGTGCCGTGTTGCGGGCAGCGCGGGGTACCGGCACGGGCATAGAGCAGACGCAGGTAGTCGTATATCTCAGTAATGGTGCCGACGGTGGAGCGCGGATTGTGCGAGGTGGATTTCTGTTCGATGGAGATGGCCGGTGACAGCCCCTCGATATGATCCACGTCCGGTTTTTCCATCATCGACAGAAATTGCCGCGCATAGGCCGACAATGACTCCACGTAACGTCGCTGCCCCTCGGCATAGATGGTGTCGAAGGCCAGCGAAGACTTACCGGAGCCGGACAGGCCGGTGATGACAATCAGCTTGTCGCGTGGCAGGTCAAGATCGATATTTTTCAGATTGTGGGTGCGGGCACCCTGAATGCGGATAAATTCCATAGAGATAAGTCGGTACCGGGTAATAACCAAGACCACCGACAGTAAAGTGAGGTTTGGAACGCCTGGAGCGCTCCTTGCGGACGAGCCGCCGCGCCTTGCGCCTGGTGGTTCAGCGACTCGCTGAGCCCCACTTTACTATCGTTGGCCGCAGTAACAGAGTAATTTTCTGTGTCATGGCGAACCTGCTAATATACGCGGTTCTACCCTGTTGAATCAAAGCGGCGTGTTGTTTTTCTTTCATTCCGCCCTGTTTGATGCCGGGCAATAACAAAATATCCAGTGAAATAAGGTTCCGTGTGAGTAATCGACCCAGCACCGAGAGCGTCACCAAGAATAATGGCGGGAACGAGGGAATGCTGCCGACCGAGCGTCGTGCGGTGTTTTCCCTGGCAAGCATCTATGCCCTGCGTATGATGGGGCTTTTCATGATCCTGCCGGTGTTCGCCCTGTATGGCGAAACCCTGGAAGGCTATACCCCACTACTGATCGGCATCGCCATCGGTATCTATGGCCTCACCCAGGCAATTTTGCAGATTCCCTTTGGTATGGCCTCGGATCGCTTTGGCCGCAAGCCGATCATCACCCTGGGGCTGATTATCTTTGCCATCGGCTCGGTGGTGGCGGCGATGTCCGATAGCATGAGCGGCGTCATTTTCGGCCGTGCCCTGCAGGGCGCCGGCGCCATTGCCGCGGCGGTGATGGCGCTCACCGCCGATCTTACTCGCGAGGAACACCGTCTCACCGCGATGGCCATTATCGGCATGAGTATCGGCGCCGCGTTTTCCGTCTCACTGGTGGCCGGGCCGGTGCTGAATAACTGGATCGGTGTCGATGGCATCTTCTGGCTGACCGGACTGCTGGCCCTGGTGGCGGTGGCCGTGCTGCATCTTATTGTTCCCAACCCGGTGCACAGCCGCCTGCATCGTGATGCGCAGACCGTGCCCAGTCAGTTGAAGGATGTGGTCAATGATGTCCAGCTGTTGCGCCTGGATTTCGGCATCTTTGCCTTGCACATGATGCTCACCGCGACCTTTGTTGTTTTGCCGCTGGCGCTGCGTGACTCCGCGGGTCTTGATACCGACCACCACTGGTACGTCTATCTGCCGGTGATGGTGTTTTCCATGTTGCTGATGATTCCCTTTGTGATTATCGCGGAGAAGAAGCGCCGCATAAAATCCATTTTTACCGCCTGTGTATTGGCGTTGGCGATTGCCGAAGTGATATTCATGACCTTCAATGATTCCCTGTATGGCATCGTTATTGGCCTGTTTATCTTTTTCACCGCCTTTAATGCCCTGGAGGCCACCCTGCCGTCGTTGATCGCCAAGATGGTGTCGCCCAACAACAAGGGCACGGCCATGGGTGTCTATTCCAGCTCGCAGTTTATGGGCGCCTTTTTTGGCGGTGTGCTGGGCGGTTGGTTGTACAGCATCGGTGGTTTTGAGGCAGTATTCGGTTTCTGTGTCGCCGTGGCGGTGGTGTGGTTTTTTGTCGCCGCCACCATGCAGAGTCCGCGCTACCTCAGCAGCCACCTGGTTCGGGTGGGTGAGATCGACGAAGAGCAGGCGCGCCATCTGGTGGGGGAGTTCACCAAGGTCACCGGTGTTGCCGAGGCGGTGGTGCTTCCCGAAGATGGCGTCGCCTACCTGAAGGTGGATCTGCGTGCGCTGGACCGGGAAGCCCTGAAGGCCTTTGCGGAAAAAGATGACGCCGCAGGAGACGCTACGCGAGGGTAGAGAAGGCGGTGAGTAACCCGGCGGTAACGGGCAGAGAAACCCTTGATAACTTTCGATAACTTTCGATAACTTTCGATAATTTTTCGATAACAATTTTTCGACAACAATGAATTCAGGTTAGGAGAGAACAATGGCACGAGGTATCAACAAGGTTATCCTGATCGGCAATCTGGGTCAGGATCCCGACGTAAAATACATGCCCAATGGCGGCGCAGTGGCCAATGTTACGGTGGCCACCAGCGATAGCTGGAAGGACAAGAATACCGGTGAGATGCAGGAGCGCACCGAATGGCATCGCGTGGTGTTTTTCCGCCGTCTGGCGGAGATCGCCGGCGAATATCTGAAAAAGGGCTCCAAGGTCTACATCGAGGGTCGGCTACAGACCCGTAAGTGGCAGGATCAGGGCGGCAACGACCGCTATACCACCGAGATCATCGCCAACGAAATGCAGATGCTGGACTCTCGTGGCGGTGGTGGTAATCAGTTTGGTGGGGAGCAGCAGAATCAGGGCCAGAACCCGAGTCAGGGGCAAGGCCAGAGCCAGCCTTCCAGCCAGTCCAGTGGTGGTGCACCTGCCAGCGGTAGTTTCGATGAGGGTGGCTTCGACGACGATATTCCGTTCTGAAGTATCTGGTTTGTAGGGCGGGCATTGCCCGCCATCGTTATCCGGATAGGACGCACTGGTGGGCGGTGCCCACCCTACACCAGGAATCGCCTTGGATCATACAGTAAGTGTAATATTCTTAATCTAAGCCCCTAACTCCAGGGGCTTTTTTATTTGTTCAAGGCATGAATTTAAGGCTTTCTCTGCTGACAATGTAGGCTAACGCATGGCCGTATTGGCGCGAGTATGTGCAGTCTACTTGTGCAAGAATAGGATTATCACCAGCCTTCGAAGTGCCTGTGTATATTATTCCTCGAAAAGAGGAAAAAAGTGAGACGGGCAAGGAAGTGTGAAAACTTTTGTTGGTTAAAGGGAGAAATAAACAAGTACTCCGTCATACACTAAAAAGGCCGGTCATCCCCGGCCTTTTTAGTGTGGCCTGCTTGCCTGCTTGTTGCCCTCACGCACCAGCGTGACATGGGCGCGCCGGTTACGGGCTCGGCCTTCATCCGTGGTGTTGGTATAGATGGGCCTGCGTTCACCCAAGGAGCGCAGCTCGAATTTTCCGGTCGGTACACCCACAGCTAACAGGTAGTCGCGAATTGCTGAGCTGCGACGCTGTCCCAGCTTATCGTTGGCGCGGTATTGGCCGATGTCATCCGTGTGGCCCTCGATGATGATTTTTTTCACTGTCGGGTCAGTGGCCAGGTATTTGGCAATAGCATCCAGTTGCTTGTGGATTTTGGGACTGAGTCCATCGGTGCCGGCGGCAAAGTGCACCACGGTATCACTGAAATCGGCAAAGTCGTATACCGGCAACCGGCTCAGGCAGGAAGCAAATACATCCATCGCCGGACGAAAACTGACCCCCGGCAAAGAGACCTTGATGTGATCCTGCCCATCAAGCTCGACAGGGTAGGTGAAAGAGACCTCCATGCCGTTTTGCAATGCCATCAACAGCCGCCGTGTCAGGGATTCACCCAGCCGGAAGGGCGTATTGCCTGGCTGTATGCGAATCTCTCCCAGGTTTTGGCCCACCGCCTGCGGGCGCCATTCCGGCGGCATGGCGCGCAGCCGGGCGCGCTTGGCATTGAGTCCGATATTCCATTTCGTCGTCATACGGAAACCCAGTTCATGGCCTGCGGATTTGGCAAAGGTGGCGCGTCCGTAAAGGGGGATGTCGTGGCTGAGGCTGCAGTACAGGTTTTCTGTGAGGGGCTCCTGTCTCGCTGAGGGCTCTTGCCCAGCTGAGGACTTTTGTCTCGCTGAGGGCTCCCATTTCACCGCATTGAGCGGTGCCTGGAAATGCTGGGTGTTGGCCAGCAGGGGTGGGGGGCATAACAGCAGCAGTACCAGGCCGAGGGCCGCTTTTTTGCACCGACGGGCGGCTGTGCTGCATCTGTACGCCATGATGCAGAAAATGTCGGCACGGGATCTGCATTCTTTAACGTGTTATGGCGCCTGTGGCTGATGGCTCCCCACAAAATTAGAGACTTTTTAAGAAGCCGCTAGGCTTCAAGAATTTTGGGGTGTTTGCCGCTGTGGGTGTGACGTGAGCGCCACCCGGGTGGCGATGGAGGGAATGTTGTGTCCAAGCTGTTAAAAATCCTGCTGTTATTGCTGATTGTGTCGCTGCCGGGCGGGCTGGCACAGGCGCAGACCGTAGAGGCCGAGGGCGCGGCGCGCATCGGCGACTCGACGGCGCAGGCCAAGCGTATGGCGCTGCAGGATGCTATTCGCCAGGCACTGATGCAGGCCAATGCACGCATCTCCATCACCACGGTGACGACCCGCAACGGTGTGGTGGCGGACAATATGCGTTTTTCCGCACAGGGGCGCGTGACCCATGTGGTGATTCTCCGCGAATGGACGGATGAAGATCATTATTATGTGAAGATTCGTGCCCAGGTGCCAGATGATGCGCTGCTACAGGCGCTAATGAAGGCGGAGCCGGGTGGCGCTGGCGATACCGGACAGGCCAGCCGGTACGCGAATGGCAATGCCGAAGCGGCAAATCGTTACCGCCGCAAGGTCGCCGTGAGCCAGTTCCACGTTCTCGACCGAACCCAGATTCACGACCTGCCGAAGATCGAAACGGAACTGGCGCGCGAACTGGAACGACGCCTGATCAGTGATGGCCGAGTGCTGACAGTGAACGCCAGTCAATACTTACTGCCGCTGAGCGAAGAGGGCGTCATTTCCCAGCGGCGTATTCTCGGTGCTCTGCCGCCGGCGCGTGAGCCGCATCAGGTGGCTTCGGAGTTTGCCGAATCCCTGGGTGTGCAGTTCGTCGTCACGGGGGTGATTCGCGACATGAGTGTGAGCAATCATTTTCTCGGCACCAAAATGCGTCATTTGGAACTGGACTTGTTTATTCATGACGGTATTTCTGGAGCCTTGGTGGCACGGCACAGGGTCAGTGAAACGGTGGAAGAGCGTTTTTTGACGGTATTGCATCCCGCTAATACTGTGATGATGAGTGAAAAATTCTTCGCTTCGCCTTTCGGCCGGGAAGTGGATCAGATGTTGGACAGAATGGTGGCACTGATCGTCAGTGATGTCGGTTCACAGCCCTTTACTGCACGAGTGATCCGCGCCGAAGGCAACAAGGTCTATTTCGATGCCGGTGGATTGGCCGACATCCGTGTGGGTGACGTGCTGAATACCTACAAGCTCAGCGAAGTGCCGGTAAAGGATTACCCGGGCCAGCGCGCGCTGGGCTATGCGGAAAACCCGGCCACGAACTTGATTGTGACGCAGGTACAACGTCTGTTCTCGGTGGGAGAGTTGGCCGAGGACATTGCCCGCCTGGCGCCTGGCGACGTGATTCGCTTCGAGCCCTGATCAGTTAAGGCTGAGGATTAAGGATAGAAAGAATCTTGCCTGCGACTTCATACTCGTCTTCAACGCCTTTGGGGATGCAGCGCAGTACCTCGATATCGGCATCGAAGGGGGATACCACGGAATATTTTGGCGTGATATTAATGCTCAGCTGTGTGCCGGTGGCGATGGGCTGATCGGTGTGGAACAGTACCCCGGTGGCGCTCAGGTTGACGCAGATCCCGCGGCCCGTTTGCCCGGATTCCATGACGTGAAAGTGCAGTGGATGATCTGCGGTCATGCGAATGAAGTCGCGTTTTTCTTCAAAATTGATCATTGGCTATCTTCCCCTGATATTACGGAGTCTTTGTTACCAGAACTGCGAGGGTGGCGCAAGGATTACCGGCCGCGCGCATGGCAAAGTGAGATGAACGATGAAAGGGGGGCGGATAAATAGTGGCGCTCCCTAGGGGATTCGAACCCCTGTTACCGGCGTGAGAGGCCAGTGTCCTAACCACTAGACGAAGGGAGCGGCAAGCGCTTCGAGCAACACGGGGACTTACGCATGAATAAAGGTGTGTTGCGCGAAAAGGGTGGTATTATACGCGCCCTTACTGATTGCTCAAGCCGTTTTCTGTGTAACGGACGACACGCTTTGAAAAACACAATAAAAATTGAAAACTGATCATCAAAATGGGACGCCCAGAATCGTCCCCCGCCCCGAACACATCATTACCCGCGCCAATATCGCCGAGACAGCGCTAAAGGTTCTTTACCGTCTCAGGGCTGCGGGTTTTGAAAGCTATCTCGTGGGTGGCGGTGTGCGTGACCTGCTGCTTGGCCGTGAACCCAAAGATTTCGACATCGCGACCGATGCGCATCCAGACGAGGTTCGTGCCTTGTTCCGCAATTGCCGCCTCATCGGTCGTCGCTTCCGCCTCGCGCATGTGCACTTTGGCCGTGAGATCATTGAGGTGGCGACATTTCGCGGCAGCCATGAGGGTGCTGGCGAAGGCGCTGCCGAGGACGGTATGATCCTGCGCGACAATGTCTACGGTACCCTGGAAGAGGATGCTTGGCGGCGTGACTTTAGCATCAACTCCCTCTATTACAACATCCGCGACTTTTCTGTGGTGGATTTCACCGGTGGACTGGAAGACCTCGAGGCCGGCCTGCTGCGTGTCATCGGCGATGCCGGGCAGCGCTACCGTGAAGACCCGGTACGCATGCTGCGGGCGGTACGCTTTGCCGCCAAACTGGCTTTTCGTATCCATCCGGGCAGCGAGACGCCCATTTTTGAATTGGGAGAGACCTTGGAGGCGGTGCCATCAGCGCGCCTGTACGAGGAAATTCTCAAGCTGTTTCTCTCCGGGCATGGTGTGGCCAGCTTCGAGTTACTGCGCCACTATGACCTGTTCCGTCATCTGTTTCCCATGACCGAGGCCTGTTTGGCGCAGGAGGAGAATGGCTTCCCGCACCAGATGGTGTTGCGTGGCCTGGAAAACACCGACGCCCGCGTCGCCGAGGGCAAGCCGGTAACGCCGGCCTTCCTGTTTGCGGTGCTGCTGTGGGAGCCGGTGCGTGACCGCGCCGAAGTCCTACAGGCCGAGGGTATGAGCGAGATCCAGGCTCTGCAGTCGGCCGGCGAGACGGTTATTGGCCAGTCCATCCACTACGTCGCTCTGCCCAAGCGCTTCAGTCTGCAGACCCGCGAGATCTGGGTGATGCAGGCGCGCCTGCCACGCCGCAACGGCAAGCGTGCCGCGCGTCTTCTGGAGATGCCGCGCTTTCGCGCCGCCTACGACTTCCTGCTGCTGCGTGCCGAAAGTGGTGACGAAGAGTTGCAAGAGCTGGCGCAGTGGTGGACGGATTTTCAGGCCGTCGACGAAGAGTCTCGTGCCACCTTGAGCCGTGATGCATCTGCCGGTGAGAGCGGTGGCAAGAAGCGCCGCCGTCGGCGTCGGCGCAAGAAGCCTGCCGGCACAGAATAGAAGGATTGCTACATGGTGACGGCGTACATCGGCCTCGGCAGTAATCTGGCTGATCCGCAGGCCCGGCTGCGGCGTGCCTTCGCCGAATTGGCGCAGCTGCCGCAAAGCCAACTGCTGGCACAGTCCTCCCTGTATCGCAGCGCGCCCATGGGATCGCAGGATCAGCCTGATTACCTCAATGCCGTGGCGGCGCTGGAAACGGCGCTGTCACCATTGGCCCTGCTGGCCGGATTACAGGCCGTGGAGGTTGCCCACCAGCGTGTGCGCGGTGAACGCTGGGGGCCTCGCACACTGGATCTTGACCTGCTGCTGTATGCCGATCAGACCATCGACCTGCCCACGTTGACGGTGCCCCACCCGGGGCTGTATGAACGCAACTTCGTCCTGTATCCTCTGGCCGAGATAGCATCCGGACTGGTCATTCCCGGCCTTGGTGTGCTGGGCGAGCTGTTGGCCCGATGCGAGCGCGGGTCGCTGGTCGTTATCGAAAAAACCAGTCGGATACGAGCTGATTAATGCTGGTTAAGTAAGGCACGTCGATCAATCGTGGTGTCGCGTCCTCTGTGCAACCTGACAAACAACGCCCATCGGGGCTGCGGGCCGCGAGCGATTGACAGACGTGCCCTGATGCTGACGGCTCCCCACAAAAAACCTGGTGGGGTGGGCAGGCTTTTCATGCCCACGTGGAATATGTGCCAACCGCGTGGGCACAAAAAACATGCCCAACATGGCTTGCCATTTTTTAAAGAACTTTTTGTGGGGAGCCGTCAGGCCCTGATCTGGATTTACATACCATGAATACCGCAGACATTCCTCATCATATCGTCATCGAAGGTCCCATCGGGGTGGGCAAGACCAGCCTCGCCCGGCGTCTCGCCGAGGATTTTGAAGGCGAGCTGCTGCTGGAGGGGGCGGAGGAAAACCCCTTCCTCGAACGCTTCTACAAGAACCCGCGCCATGCGGCCTTGCCGACACAGTTATTCTTCCTTTTTCAGCGTACCCGGCAGATGCAGGCGCTGCGTCAGAATGACCTTTTCGCCCCCGTGCGCGTGGCCGACTTTCTGCTCGAAAAGGATCGTCTGTTCGCACAGCTGAATCTGGACGACGATGAGCTGCGTCTCTATGAACAGGTCTATGCCAGCCTCACCCTCGACGTCCCTAGCCCGGATCTGGTGATCTATCTGCAGGCGCCAGTGGAAGTATTGCTGGATCGGGTGCAAAAGCGCGGCCGTGCCTTCGAGCGTTTCATTGAGAGCAACTACCTGCAACGCTTGGTAGAGGCCTACACGCGCTTTTTCCATTACTACAGTGATAGCCCGCTGCTGATCGTCAATGCCGCTGAAATTGACCTGGTCAACAACACGGGTGACTATCAACGTCTGGTGGAGCGTCTGGGCGAGGTGCGCAGCGGCCGTCACTACTTTAACCCCGGTTCCTTTGCGTTCTGAGGAGTTTTGAGCATGAATCGTATCACCACGACACGGTTGAAAAAGATGAAGCAGGGGGGCGAGAAAATTGCCTGTCTGACCGCCTATGACGCCAGTTTTGCGCATATTTTGGACGCCGCCGGAGTAGAAATTCTGCTGGTGGGCGATTCTCTGGGGATGGTGATCCAGGGCCAGGAAACCACCCTGCCGGTGAGCCTCGACGAGATGATCTATCATACCCGTGCGGTGCGCACCGGCAGCGAAAAGGCACTGCTGATGGTGGACATGCCCTTCATGGCCGATGCCACGCCCGAGCAGGCTATGCACAGTGCCGGCCGCCTGATGAAGGAAGGCGGTGCGCAGATGGTGAAACTGGAGGGCGGCAGCGTCCTGCTGGAAACCGTGCAGGCCTTGGCGGCGCGAGGTATCCCGGTGTGTTCGCACTTGGGTCTGTTGCCGCAGTCGGTGCACAAGCAGGGCGGCTACCGGGTGCAGGGCCGCGACGAGGCCGGGGCCCTGGATATGATCAGTGATGCCAGCGCCATGCAGGCCGCCGGTGCCGACATGCTGTTGTTGGAATGTGTACCTGCGACTCTGGCCGCCGAGATCACCCGTGCCGTGGAAATCCCGGTGATCGGCATCGGCGCCGGGCCGGATGTGGATGCGCAGGTGCTGGTGTTGTACGACATGCTGGGCATCACGCCGGGTAAGCGGCCCAGCTTCAGTCACGACTTTCTCGCCGATAGTGGCGACATCTCCGCCGCCGTGGCCGCCTATGTGCAGGCCGTCAAGGGCGGCAGCTTTCCCTCCAGCGCGCATAGTTTCTAGCTATGCAGAGTATTACCACCATTGCCGACCTGCGTCGGCGAGTCAGTCTGTGGCGGCAGGCCGGTGAGCGCATCGCCCTGGTGCCGACCATGGGCAACCTGCATGCCGGCCATCTGCAACTGGTCGAGACGGCGCGACAGCAGGCTAATCATGTGGTGGTCAGCATCTTCGTCAATCCCATGCAGTTCAGCGATGCCAGTGGCGGCGACTTCGAGCACTATCCGCGCACCTTCGAAGTCGACCAGAAAAAACTGATGGAGAGCGGTGTGGATTTGCTGTTTTTCCCTGCACAGGAAGAGATGTACCCGGCGGGCTTCAAGAATGTGACGCGGGTGATGGTGCCGGGTATTTCCGACATCCTCTGTGGCGTGTTTCGCCCCAGTCATTTCGTCGGTGTGGCTACTGTGGTGGCCAAGTTTTTCAACATGGTGCAGCCGGATGTGGCGGTGTTCGGTGAAAAGGACTACCAGCAATTGTTGGTGATCCGCCGCTTCACCGAGGAATTGTGCTTCCCCGTCGAGATCATCGGTGTACCGACCGTGCGCGAGGCCGATGGCCTGGCCATGAGTTCGCGCAATCAGTACCTTAGCGCGGAAGAAAGGCAACGGGCTGCCGCCTTGTACCGGACATTGCAGACCGCCAAAGAGCGGCTGATATCCGGCGAGGGAGACATTGCCGCTATCGAATCCGATGCCGAGAAGACCCTGAGAGAGGCTGGTTTCTGTCCGGAATATTTTACCGTGTGCCGTGCCGATGATCTGCAGCCTGCCACGACGGCAGACACGGCGTTGGTCATCCTCACCGCCACCTGGCTGGGTGAGACGCGCCTGATCGACAATATCCAGTTACGGCGTCACGGAGCTGCTCCGGCGTGATTCCCTCACACATTCGTTTTTCCCGTTGTCGCTGAAGACGTGGATGGTGAATCCGTTGCTATAGCATAGTGCTGCCGCTGCTGGTGAGGTTTTCTTTCCAATTGTTCGTTTCTTCATTTGTATTGCCCATCATTTTAGCTCCCGAAATATCGATTTTTTTGAGCCCGACCTGACTCGATTCAGTTAAAGTCGGAATAGGGGACTGTCGGACGCGGATGCAAGGGCATTGAACCCAGGTGGGGGTGGGCGCTGTAGCGGAAGTAGAGTAGGAAGTGGTCTGGCGCATAAAAGTCGGCGCGTTCGATCTTCATTTTCGTGCCCATATGCAGGTGGGGATTGAGCCGGTATTCCACCGCTCCACTGAAAGAGTAGCTAGCACCGGAGCTGGTGTAGGCACCATAATATGGCGTGATCCCGGTTATTGCTTCCAGCCGTTCGGCTTTGGCCTGTAGACTTAGGGCTTCAGGAAAGTAGGGACTGCGGTCGAAGCGGGAAACCGAGTAGGAAGCTGAGCCGCGTAACTCCCATGACCAACGATCCCTGCGCCCATAAAAACTCATCGGCAGTGAAAGCGAAACATAGGATTGAGGACTATAGTAACCGCCGTGACCGATAGTGAACTCACCAATGTTTTTGTCAAAACGTAAGGCCATTACATTTAATCCACCACGCAGCTGGGTATTCTCCTGGTTGAGTAAACGCCAGTAAATGCCGCTCAAAGCCCGCAACCGAAAGTTGTCAGCAACCCCTTCCCCGTGCAGGTTATGAATACCAAAACTGCCCCAGAACCCGTATGAATCACCTTGATCCCCGCTGAGTCCGAGATGCAGGCCAGTGGCAACAACCCCCCCCCAGACCTTGCCGGTTTCCGCATCCTCCATGCCGGCATAACTCAGCAGGGTACTGGTGACCGGTCGCTGGGAGAGTCCCAGACTCCAGCTAACACCCCGCAGGTCGCCATCGATTTCCACGCCCCCAAGCAGGTGGGAAATGGGAAAGCCTAAAGGTGAGTGGCCCAGATCCGCACGCCAGTTGATATCTCGGTATCCGATAGCAAAGGATGTGCCTCGCTCTATCTGCGCCAGTGGTGAGTCAGCGCAGTTTTTCAGGCACAAGGCGCCTGCGCCAAAAAGGCTGCGGATATCCGGGTTGCCCAAGTCAAGTTTGCCTGCATCCAGGTGTACGGGGGCAACATGTGCGAACATTTGTCCTTGGTACAATGGCCACTGTGCCTCTATGGGCAGTTCATGGGACGTCAGGCTGGAAAGCCCTCCGGTTGCATCGCGGAACCCCATATGCAGTCCGGAGAAAAGCCTGGGACTTTGCTGTATCTGCTGGTTGTGTTGCAGGCGATTGCGGTAGGCCAGTACGTTTGGCGGCAGCTGGTTACCCGGCAGTTCATCCAGTATTTCCAGTGCGTCCGCTTCCCTGCCCAGGCGGGAAAGCAGCAATGCATAGGCATAGCGCATTTGCGGATTCTGTGGCGCGAGGGCGAGGCCCGTCTCGAACACCTCGACAGCCTGTTCCATCTCGTTTCCCACCAGCAGCAGATCAGCCAGATTGAAGCGCAGCCAGGGATTCTCCGGATCGAGGTCAACGGCCTGCCGCAAGGCGGTGATTGCCATCTCCGGGGCGCCGTCCCGATTATGCTGATCGGCTTGTTTTTGCAGCAGAGAGGCCCGCAGCGTCGTGTAGGATTTCCCCAGTATCTGCTGCTGAGAGGATGTCAGCTCATCAAGCAATGCAAATGCATCATCCAGACGCTGATTATCGGCATAAAGATTGATCAACCCACGCAGTGCCGTGCTACTTTGCGGGTCAACGGTCAGTGCTTGGCGATAAAGCCGCTCTGCTTCATGGGTGTCTTTTAGTTGCGACTGTATCTGGGCGAGCAGAGCGATGCCATACGCTTCTTGCGCATCGAGCGCGACGGCCTTGCGTGATATTGCATCCGCCTGGTGCAAATCACCTCGTTGTAGCGCCGACTTCGCCTGTTTGATGAATCCCCAGTAGTTTGCGGCATGCAACAGGGAGCGCCATTTGCTGGCATTGTCCGGTTCCAGTTCCAGCGCTCGCTGGAACCAGGAAATAGCTTCGCGGTAACGAGCCTGTTTCAGCCGTAATCGTCCTATGGCGCCTACGGGCTTTACCTCCCCGGGCCATTTTTTGACGGCGGCCCCCAGCAGTGGATCGGCGGCATCCAGACGGCCTTTTTCCATGAGTGTCATGCCGCGCAACAAGCCTGCATGCACGGGATCGCGATCCCGTTTCTTTTGGGCAATGATCGCAGACTCGATTTTCTGGATTCGCTGTGCTACACCGCTGTCTTTTGGGGCCTGTTCGATGTATTGCCGCAGTGCCGGCAGAGCATCATGTTCTGCCGGCAGCGCCAGGACGGCGTTGCGCCAGGCTGATCTGGCTTCGCGGCGGAGTTGGGAGTACTGACTGAGTTCGATGAAAGTTTCGATGCTTTCAGGCGCAGGAGGATCTTTTCTGGCCAGTTGCCGGGCCAGCGCCATCCGGTAGCGCAGATTGCCGGGATAGGTGCGCACCAGTGTTTGCAAACCTTTCATGGCCTCTTCCCGGTGGACTGCCTGTCGTCCCAGGAGTCCCCAGTACTCTAACGCCAGCGGAGAGGGGTGCGGGGTTCCCGCGAACAACTGACGAAAAACTTGCAGTGCTTCCTGCCGCCTGCCCAGACGCACCGCGAGCCGTGCCTTGTGGAGCTGTGTTCTGCTCCGGCCGGTGATCTCCAGTACTTGTTCCAACACCATGGTCTGAGGGGCTTTAGGATGGTGTTGTCGCAGCTGCTGGAGCAGCTTCTCGGCCGCCGGGCGTCTGTCCAGATCAAGATCCAAAAAAGCTTGCAACACCAAGCCGGCAGGATTATCCGGTTCGGCTCGTATGGCTTTTTTCAGCGCCTGCCCGGCAAAGTCATTGCGGCCAAGGGAGTGCCAGAATTCCGCCCGTTCCAACAGTGTGGAAAAAACGTTGCTGTCTCCAAAGCAAGGGCTAGTACCGGCGAGCAGCAGTATCAGGAATGACTTGAATTTTCCGTACATGATGACTTCCAGAGGGGTTGCAGCCTGCCATCGCGGCCGAATTGGTAGCGTCCTTCCATCCAACCCAAGGCAAATAGCGCCAGAACCTGATCATAATAGTGGTTCGGATGTTGCAGAATCCGCTGTGTCTGGCCTTGTAGCAGTGCGAGTTCCTGGGGGTGCTTCAGGGCTTTCAGCAGTGGCATCAGGGATGCAGAGAACCCGGGCGATCCAAGACCGCTGGATTGCCCGGTTTTGGTATTGACGTTACGGGGAGGGGCGCCGAGTTGTTTCACCCGTTCCGCCATGGGGCGCATAAGCTTCAGTAGCGGCAGCCGCAGAGGTTCGTCCGGTGAGAGCATTCCAACCCACAAATAGTTGCGAATGGCGCCATAGCTGCCACTGGCGCCGTGCGCCTCATCGGGAAGGAAGCCTAGCCGGGCATCATAGATGATCCAGTCTGGTATGAAGCCGTTACTGCTGGCGTGCAGCATGGTAACCGTGTTTTCCAGTATTTCCCGCCAGCCTGCGCCTGGTTGCAATGCCTCCATCCGCCGCAGCAATTGTAGTGGTAGATAGCTGGGGTTGAGGCGCCAGCGCCCCGCTTGCAGGGCAAACCCCCGGATCCCAGGAAGCAGCATCAATCCCAGGCCGGGCAGGCGTTGGCTTTCCTCCTTCAGGATGCGCCTGGCCAGGGATTTGGCCATTTTCGTCAGGTCTGGTCTGCGCCAGAGGCGTCCTGCCTCGGCCAGGCCGTATGCTATCCAGAGGTCTGCATCGCTGGCGCTGTTGGTATCGATCACTCCCCAGTCGCCATCTTTCTTGCGTCCCCACTGCCAGGCAGGCAAATGGGCTTCGAGACTGCCGCGTGCGAGGTTGTTCTCGGTCCAGCGCAGCAGCAGGTCGAAAAGCTTCTGGTCATTGTTTACCAGCGCCATGAACAGTGCATAGGACTGCCCCTCGGAAGTGGAATGCTGCGCGGGAGTATGGTAATCGATCACTCTGCCATCTTCGCTCAACAAATGATGCTGGAAGCTTTGCCACAAAGGCCAGGGCGGGCAGGCTGCGGCCGCAGCCGGCGTTAGCCAGGCCAGCAGCAACAGGGAGCACCCTAGTACAGCGACCACTCTATATTGTCGGGTCAGTGTTTCTCTGGTATTTCGCATCATGAGCTCTTTTCTCCCACCTCCATGCGTCGCCGGGCCACGCCCTTGAGGGTACGCCACAGGGCGAACGCCATGATCAGGGTTGCTCCGACAGTAAGGAAAATCAGCAGTAGCGGATGGCGTGAAAAGAAAAAGTGAACACGGCTCCACAGGGACAGGTCGCCAACAAAATAGCTTTGGCCCACCAAGGTGCTGCTACTGCTGGTTACCTTTCCGTCACGGACAAAAACCGCACTGCCATTT
>VAPF01035949.1_pt1 | contig 20693 bp, 15 predicted proteins | sample 3393931 | NCBI WGS metagenome assembly VAPF01 (sample SAMN08290437, study PRJNA428436) | hydrothermal vent metagenome | isolation source: Deep-sea hydrothermal vent chimney | place: Atlantic Ocean: South-mid Altantic Ridge | depth 2773 m m | reverse complement strand
CCCAGTCCAAAAATCATCGCCAGCATGTTGGGTGCTTTAACGTTTAGATATTTTTTAAAGCCATCTAAATTATGAAATGCGATGTAAACAACGCTTAACGCAATGACTGCATCCACTAAAAAGTAGTTGACCTGAATGGCATTAAAGGTGGCAAATATAAGGGTGATACTGTGGCCAATGGTAAAGACGGTAATGTATTTAACAATGTCTTTAAATTTTCGTAAAAAGAAAATAATACCGAATACAAAGGCCAAATGATCGTAGCCTGACAGCATGTGAGTGGCACCAATCCAAATATATTGTAGGTTGCCACCTTCAATAATCAGTTGTTTTTCGGCATCGGACATGCCGTGTCCAAACGCGATGCTGGCAAACAGCATCATAAAAATGGCAAAGAGCCAACGTGGTTGTTTTATTACAGAGAACATAAATACCTCAATTTTTTTAATCAGAGCTTTCTTAAGATTATCGTTCAACAACCCATTTAGAACATGGCGTTGAATCGGTAGGCTTTTTTGTGTGATGTGAATAAAAAGAGACCTTTGCACGAAAAGATGCACGGATAAAAAAGGCTAAAATATGCCTGACTTTCGTTGAAAACCTTGCGAATAGCTAGCTATTCCCTGCGTTTTCCGCCTCAATCAGTCAAATTTTATCACTTTTTTCTCTCGCGCCCCTTTCGTGCAAAGGTCTCAAAAAATTAGATTTGAGGTGGTGCTCGTGGGTTGACCGTTGAATGGTCTAGATAATTTATTTTGGCAAGTACGGGGGAATGGATTAAAGGGTTCGTCTGTTGTACATAAGGTGTATCGGTATGCTTGGGAGAGGTTAACGCATCAAAAAGAGGTTTTTGTTTTCCTTTTTTGGGTAAAGAGTAGTCCGTGTTAAGTTCAACCGTTTTGCTTTGATGCATTTGATGTGAAAAATTATGAGCGGTTGGATAGGCAACGTCAATGACATCCGCATGCTGTTTGTGTTGGTTGCTGGGCTGAACTGAAAAAAGAGGGGATGCAGAATGATGTGCGTGTGTTGTTAGGGCATGTTGATGGTGGTTGCCATCGTGATGATGTTGTGTTGCTAAGTGAACATGAGACGTTGTCCATTGCATTGATAAAAAAGCAACGACCAAAACGACCAACAGTAGATAATTGGATTTAATACTCGTGAATTTAACCATGCAAGAATAGTAACACGCAAATTACATTCTTACAGAGTAATTTTTTTAAAGTGAAAACTCACTAAAATCATCGGAATCTACTTTAGAATCCACTTGTCCGACCAAATACGAACTGATTTCAGACTCTTGTGGCGCGACCTGTACGTTGTCGCTGACCAGCCAGTGGTTCATCCAAGGCAACGGGTTGCTGCGCGACTCAAAAATGGGGTTGAGTTTAATCGCTTTGAGGCGAACATTGGTGATGTACTCCACGTAGTCTTTTAAAATTTGAGCATTTAATCCAATCATCGAGCCGTCTTTAAACAGATACTCTGCCCACTCTTTTTCTTGCTCGGCCGCTTCGCTAAAAATGGCGTACACCGCTTTTTCTTGTTCGCGGGCAATTTCTGCCATTTCGGGATCGTCTTCGCCACTGGTGAGTAGGGTGATGATGTTTTGTGTGCCAGACAAGTGCAAGGCTTCATCACGAGCAATCAGTTTAATGACCTTGGCATTGCCCTCCATTAAGGAGCGTTCGGCAAACGAAAAACTGCATGCAAACGAGACGTAAAAGCGGATGGCTTCCAGTACATTGACGGAAACGATGGTCAAAAACAGTGCAGTTTTAATTTTTTTACGAAAGACATCGTCCGCCGCTAAGTCGATTTGATTGGCGTACATGTGGTTGGTGAGCGCAATCAGCTTATCGTAAAATACGGTGACACTTTCGGCGCGTTTGGCAATCTCTTCATTGGTGACAATGTCATCAAAAATCACCGAAGGATCGGCCACGATATTGCGAATAATGTGGGTGTACGAACGGCTGTGAATGGTCTCTGAAAAAGACCACGTTTCAATCCAGGTCTCCAGCTCGGGAATGGACACCAGTGGCAGTAAGGCCACATTGGGTGAACGACCTTGTACCGAATCGAGCAGAGTTTGGTATTTTAAATTGCTGATAAAAATGTGCTGTTCATTATCAGGTAAATCGGCGTATTCTGCACGATCACTGGATAGATCCACCTCTTCGGGTCGCCAGAAAAAACTGAGCTGTTTTTCAATCAGCTTTTCAAAAATGGGGTATTTTTGTTGGTCGTAACGCGCGACGTTTACATTTTGGCCAAAAAACATCGGCTCTTTGAGCGCGTTGTTTTTGGAACGGCAAAAAGTCGAGTAAGTGTGTTTGTTTTGGCAACTCATAAAATGGAATGTCCTATTTTCATATCAATATAATGGCTATTATTTTAATCTAGTTTGATGCGATTTGCCCTTCTAATTCTTCCCACCGCTCAAATGCCGCTTCCAATTCACTCTCTTTCTCTTCCAAGGCTTTTAGGGTGGCTTGCACTTCATCGTCGGGGTTGAGGTAAAAGTCGGGGTCGCTAATCTGTTTACTTAGCGTTTCCAGTTCGGTTTCAATTTTTTCCATTAACTCGGGCAGGGCATCGTACTCTCGTTGGTCTTTATAACTGAGTTTAACTTTGTTTTTAGGGATAGGGGGGGTAGATTTTTTTGGATTGCTTTTTTTAACCGTCGCTTCCGCTTTTTCTTGTACCTGTTGATGCTCTTTTTGAACGCTTTTGGTGGTTTCCATGGTCGCCGCGGATCTAAATTTTGCATACTTGGCGGGGCGTTGACGTAACCAATCGTCGTAGCCACCCACGTATTCATTCACCACGCCCGGTGCGTCAAACACAATGGAACTGGTGCAAATGTTGTTTAAAAAGGCACGGTCATGGCTCACAATCAATACTGTGCCTTGGTAGTTCATCACCAACTCTTCCAGTAACTCTAAGGTTTCAATGTCCAAATCATTGGTGGGCTCATCCAATAACAGCAGGTTGGAAGGTTTGGCAAACACGCGTGCCAATAGCAAACGGTTTCGTTCACCACCGGAAAGGGCTTTAACGGGTTGGCGTGCGCGGTCGGCGGAGAATAAGAAGTCCGCAAGGTAGCCGATAATGTGTTTACGCTGACCATTGATTTCAATGTAATCGCTTCCTTCAATCACACTCTCTGCCACCGCTTTGTTTTCATCCAGCTGGGCGCGATGTTGATCAAAATAGGCGATTTCTAAGTTCGTGCCCAGCGTAATCTCACCCGAGTCAGGCGTGAGCTTGCCAAGCAGTAAGCTGATAAGGGTCGATTTACCACAGCCATTCTCACCAATAATACCGACTTTATCGCCCCGCATAATCACGCCCGTAAAGTCTTGAATAATAGGCTTGTTTGGAAAGTTAAAGGTCACATTTTCCAGCTCAATGACCTGTTTACCTGACTTATCCGCACGGTTCACTTGCAAGTTGGCTTTGCCTTGTTGCGAACGACGTGCGCCGCGTTCGGCACGGAGTTTTTCAAGGTCACGCACTCGACCTTCATTTCGGGTACGGCGGGCTTTAATGCCTTGGCGAATCCAAACCTCTTCTTGCGCCAGTTTTTTATCAAATACGGCATTTTGTCTGGATTCGGCATCCAATGCGGCGGCTTTACGCTCTAAATAGGTGTGGTAATCACACTGCCAATTGTTGAGTTTACCGCGATCCAACTCTAAAATTCGAGTGGCGAGTGATTGTAAAAAGGCACGATCATGGGTAATAAACACCAAGGTACAACGAATGTTTTTTAAAAAGCCTTCGAGCCACTGAATGGAGGGAATGTCTAAATGGTTGGTTGGCTCATCCAGCAGTAAAATATCGGGTTCTTGCACCAAGGCTTTGGCCAAAAGCACGCGGCGTTTCATGCCACCCGATAAACTGGAAAATTCTTCATCGGCTTGCAGCTCCAGTTTGGAGATAATGGTGTCCACTCTTTGTTGCAGCTCCCAGCCATTTTGAGATTCAATTTGCTGCTGTACATCGGTAAATTGTTCTAAGAGTGCTTCGGTGTAGTTTTGCTCCATTTGAATGCTCAAATCATGAAACTGCTCAATCAAATGCCCTGTATTACCTAAGCCTAAAGCAATCACGTGAAATACCGAGCCCGTCATATCGTGCGGTACTTCTTGTTGCAACTTGGCAATGGTCACGCCATCTTGGGTAATGCGGGTTCCCGAGTCGGCTTGAATGCTGCCTTCAATGACCTTTAAAAGCGTGGATTTTCCTTCGCCATTTCGCCCTACCAAACAGACGCGTTCGTTGGGTTCGATTTGCAAAGAGGCTTTATTAAAGAGGGGGGCAGAGCCAAAGCTATGGGAGATGTCGCGTAAGAAAAGTAGAGCCATTTTGTAAAGATCTCGTTAGATTTTTTGAATGCTAAGGATTATATTCTCAGTGGACGGAATAGGATAGCTTTTTACCATAATATTCTTGTGTGTGTTTGCGTACGATCGCCAAGTTTTAAGGACTTTTTGGGTTTGACTGTGTGCGATTGCACTTTGATTGTCCCAAAGGTTAAATAAAATAAGCGAAGGGGGGAGGGTGTTTTTTAATAAATCGGCTTGAAATTCGGTGGAACTAAACGGCTCTGGTAGACCCGCGTCGTCAAAAATATCCACAATAATCACCTCATATTGTGAGGGAGCATCGCGTATAAATGTGAGCGCATCCTCTTGTATGGACTCAATTTCAGGCACATTGGGCAGGTCAAAATAATCGTAGGCAACATCAATCACTGCTTGACGAAGCTCCACAATGTGAATGGAGGCCTTTGGCAGTAAAGTATGGAACTGACGCGCAATGGAGCCACCGCCCATACCGAGCATAAGAATGCGCTGTACGGGATGGCTCGAGTGGTGTGCCAGAATACGGGCTTCAATCACTTGCTGATATTCAAACGGCAGTTGCATGGGCGCATCAAACGTAAGGCGACTTTGCTCAACGGTGTGGTTATCAAAATAGAGACTGCGGGCGGTGGCGGTCTCTACTACTTTTATAACGCCCAACGCGTCGTACTGTTGGTGAATGCAGGTCTCGCCACTGGATGGGTTATTCATGAAAATGCTTCGCCCACCATAAACGTAATCGCAACCCCCAACCACTGGTAAAGCCCACCTCAATAAAAGAAATGTCGCCATTGGGCGCAATAATAAAGTCAGCAGGTACGGCTTTGGCACCAAAGGTTTGCATCCATTTTCCGCTGGCATCGTTCACAATAATATTCGGGTTCATATCATTCGCTTGTGCAAACGCCAGCAGTTCAGCATCGCTACCCGATTGCGTGGCGATGTTAATCACCGCATAGTCGTTGGCAACGGATTCCACCCCGCCTTTGGTCAAATCACAAATGGGACACCACGTGGCCCAAATATGAACCAGAACGGGTTTGCCTTGCAGGTTGAGTTCTTGTAAATCAAGGGTTTTCCCCGTGATGCTTTGCACCTGCAAGGGGGGGGCTTTTCCTTCAATCACATCGCCTTGCATAAATGTGCGTAATACTAAAAAAAAGCCTAAAAAAACCAGTACAGTTAGGCTGTTTTTAACCCATTTTTTTTGTAGCCAAGAGGGGGGGGGAGAATTTTTGGAGGGTGCTTTTTTCATGAGGTTATTATAGGGTGTTCGTATTGCTTTTAGGATGAGATTTAGCAACATCTGGTTAGCGTGTTTTTACTTACTTTTTAGGGGGGGGGTAGTGTATAGTGACTTCTGACTTTATTGTCATTATAAATATAAGGGAGTATAAAGTGGTCGATAAAATGAAAAAAGTATTAATGGTCGGTTTGTTAAGTGTCGCTTCTTCTTCAGCGTATTCAATGGAAATATTGATTGATTTTGACGGGCTGGCGCAAGAAGATTTTTCTGAATTAACGGTACAAAATGTCAGTTTTTCTATGTTTGAAACAGTAGGTACTCCTGTTCAATTTTTTGATTATTATGAAGATGTATTTGGTCCAGATGAGTTTTCAGACGTTGCATTACTATTTGGAGGCACAGAAACGCTAACGTCTTCTTTTGAAAATGCCGTGAGTGCCTTTTCTTTTTATATGCTTCCTTCATCAAGCTCGATGACTTTTCAGTTAAGTGCTTTTGATGGTTCTGATGGATTAGTTGAATCCGTTTCATTAGCAGGGGGTGAACGCTTTGGAAGTTTGACTTCGTCAATCAATAACATTTCCTATGCAACCTTAACGAGAAATGATGGTTTAGGGCTTGGCTCTGATACGGCTTTGACAGTGGATAACTTTAAATACACTGAAGTCTCGCCTGTTCCAGAACCTTCTACTTATGCTTTAATGCTTGGTGGATTGGGGCTGGTTGGGTTTATGGCGTATCGTCGTAAAAAAGTGTAAAGGTCTCATAACGCTTAGAATCATTTGAGTAAATAAAAAAAGCAGCGTATTTTAAAATACGTTGTTTTTTTTGTATCCGTCGTTCTACTTTTTAATTCGGCATAATTTCAGCATAGCGTTCAAAGTAAGCAAATTCTTTAGGGTTTACCTTATCTAATTTTGGACTAATAAAGGTCGCACATAATGGGTAGGCAATACCGTACTCTTTGGCGCTTTGTAAGGCTTGTAGGTTGTCATCAATGAGTAAGGTTCTGGCGGGGTTGTAAGGTGCAATGGCCTGAATTTCTGACCACAGTTTGATGTTTTCTTTGGGCAAGCCAATGTCGTGTGACGAAATAATGGTGTCAAAGTAATCCCCAATTTCGGTCATTTCCAATTTAAGCACCAAGCTGTCTCGATGTGCGTTGGTGACCATAATAACGTGTTTATTGTGTGCTTTGAGTTGGGCTAAAAAATCCATGACCTCTGGGTGTACTTGAATTTGATGTTTGAGTTCACGTTTCAGTTCGGCAATGGGGAGCGTTAAGGTTTCGGTCCAATAATCTAAGCAGTACCAATTTAAGGTGCCCGTTTGCGAATGAATTTTTTCATGGATTATTTTTTTGGCGGCCTCCAGCGAGAGCTTATTTTTGTCGGCATAGGCTTGCGGAATGACCTCCATCCAAAAATGCCAGTCAAAATGTAAATCCAATAGGGTTCCGTCCATGTCTAATAATACGGTATCAATTTCTGACCAGTCGAGATGGGCACTCATGGTAATTCGCCTTTTTTGGGGTATGATGAAGAATCATATTTTAAATGAAATGAGTGAATAATATGTCAAAAAAACATCCCATTGTGGTCTCAGAAAAAATTGCAACGCAATCACAGGTCTTTACCGTTCAGGCGCAGGAGTTAATTTTTTCGAATGGCACAACGGTGGTATACGAGCGTATTTTAAGTGGCTCGGATGGCGCGGTGTTGATTGTTCCGTTGTTGGAGGATGGTACGTTGTTGCTGATTCGCGAGTATGGCGCGGGGGTGGGACGTTATGAACTGGGTTTTCCGAAAGGAAAAATAGACGCAGGTGAAAGCTGGGCGCAAGCGGCCGTGCGTGAAAGTCAGGAAGAGATTGGTTTTTTGCCAGCTAAAACCAAGTTACTGGATTCAGTCAGTTTGGCAGCGGGGTATATGACACACTATACCCACATTGTATTGGCAACGGGCTTAACCCCTAAAACGGCGCAAGGCGATGAACCCGAACCGTTAGAGGTGGTGCCGTGGCATTTGGATGATTGGCAAGCGTTACTAAATGAACTACACTTTAGTGAAGGCCGTGCCTATGCAGCACTGTTGTTGGTCTTGAAAGAGACGGGGCGAATTTGAATATGTATGTATTTATAACCCCCCCCTACGCCTAAACTGTAGAGGTCTCAATCAAAGAGCAAAAGGCTTGTTTTACGTTATTTTTCAAGCGTAATACGTTTTAATCTTAACACTTAGTGACTGCCATTTTGTCTCATTCCACGGCGGTTGTCTGGGTTTGTCTCAGTACTTTCACTGCTTGAAGCAACATAGCCATCGGTAAAGGTCATCATGTAAGCAACAATGGCGTCTTCTTGATGGCTGGAAAGCATTAGATTTCCTACAAATCGTGTTTCAAGATTTTCTGATACTTCTGGCGCATCCCACAAGCCTGGAATGTCACGCGTGTTATAGAAGTGAACTACCTCTTTTAAGGTTTTTAACAGGCCGTTATGCATATAAGGAGGTGTGTTTGCAATGTTGCGTAAGTGTGGTGTTTTAAATTTACCATTTTCAGAGGCTTCATTCAGTACGCCACCTAACCCTAGATCAACCGTATTGGGCTGTAAGTTCAGTGGGTACTCATTGTTTTTAGGGAGTCCTAAGTTATGGTATTTGAAATCGGTGAATAAAACGGGGATTGGAGAGGGTCTTAGGCGCATTCCGTTCCCCATTCCCATTCCACCACGAATGGTATGACACTGGCTACACAGTGCACGACGATTAAATAACATACGACCTTGGCGCTCTAAAGGTGTAAACGTTGCTTCTCCTGCCATGACAGCGTCAAACTTAGAAGTAAATGGACTGACCTCGTCAGTTTTTTCGTAAGCCGCAATGGATTCTGCCACACAGTTATAAGCTGCATCAATGTCGGCTGTAGAGTCACAAACTTGATTAAAAAGGTCAACGTAACTTGATGCATTAATGTCCGCGATTACCGTTTCTTTATCGGGGTTTGCCATTTCAACAGGATTTAAAAAAGGACCCTTGGCTTGTTCGGTGAGGTTCGCTGCACGGCCATCCCAAAATTGTCCACCAATAGCAACCCCATTGGTGTAGCTGAACTCTGGAAAAAATTTAGCGTAAGAGGCGGTAGGTGAATTTCGACCACCAAACAGGCCTTGAATCACACCTTCAGAGACAGGTAGCTCGGTATCCGGATCGGCAAATCCTGCATCAGGATGATGACAGCTGGCACAAGACTGTCCATTGGGCTCAGAGAGGTTTTCATCAAAAAACATGTGCTTTCCCAGCTGTTCTTGTGATGTTAAGGCGGCATGAGCACCTGACATGGAGAGTCCTAAAAGGCCATAAAAACATAAAGTAATGCTTGTTTTTACGATACTTTTGTTTTGGATTAATTTGTTCATAACATTATTCCTCTGAGAGTTTACTTAAAGAACGAAACCTTTAGGAAGCAAAGGTTTCTATCGAGTTCCAATATGATTAAATCTGTTTTATTTTTTTATAAAGAACTAAATAAATACTGGATGCGTATATTATACGAAATAATGTGAAAAAGGTATTAGAGTAGGTTAATGTTTTACTTGAGGCTAAATAATTAGCCCCTATAGTTGATTTTGATTATTTTTCGAGTGAAATTTTTCGCAATCTTAATGAATTCACAATCACCGATACCGAGCTAAAGCTCATAGCGGCGGCGGCGATGATGGGGGAGAGTAAAACCCCAAAGACGGGGAATAGAATTCCTGCGGCAACGGGTACGCCTAAGCTGTTGTAGATGAAGGCAAAAAACAGATTTTGTTTGATGTTTTTCATCACCTCCATGCTTAAGGTTTTGGCTTTAACAATGCCGTGTAAATCGCCTTTTACTAGGGTGATTTCGGCACTTTCAATTGCCACGTCGGTTCCCGTTCCCATGGCGATGCCTACATTGGCTTGTGCTAAGGCGGGCGAATCGTTGATGCCGTCTCCTGCCATGGCGACAATTTTGCCTTGAGCTTGTAGTTCTTTGATTTTATTGAGTTTGTCTTCGGGCAGGCAATCTGCGACAAAGCTGGTTAAATTCAATTCACTGGCAACGGCTTGCGCGGTGTTGTGATTGTCGCCCGTCATCATAATCACTTCAACCCCTTTACTCATTAGCTCGGCAATGGATTTTTTGCTGTTCTCTTTAATCGCATCGTAAATGGCAACATAGCCTAGGGCTTTTTGATCGACGGCAATATAAGAGACGGTTTTTCCTTGTTGTTGCTGTGTTTGAATTTGCGTGCTTAGCGCATCGGGTATGCTGATATTCAGTTGTTGCATCAGTTTTAAATTACCCACTGAGACCTTTTGATTTTGAAGGGTTCCCACCACGCCTTTGCCTGCAATGGCTTCAAAGTCAGGTACACCAATAAGGGTGACATCGTTCTCTTTAGCGTATTTCATGACCGCGTCGGCCAGCGGGTGTTCGCTGTATTGGTTAAGCGAGGCGATGTTTTGCAGTAATTGAATCGAGTTACTTTCTGGGAGTGCAAAGACTTTTTCGACCGATGGTTTGCCTTCTGTGATGGTGCCTGTTTTGTCGGTGATTAACACATCGACCTTATTCATCACTTCAAGCGCTTCGGCATTTTTAATTAAAATACCTGATTGAGCGCCTTTGCCCACGCCCACCATAATGGACATGGGGGTGGCTAATCCGACGGCACAAGGGCAAGCAATAATGAGCACCGCAATGGCGTTTACAAACCCAAATACGAACGCGGGTTCGGGGCCAAAGTTGGCCCAAACAATAAAGGTGATAAAAGAGATGACCACCACCACGGGCACAAAGTATTTAGAGATGGTGTCGGCCAGCTTTTGAATGGGCGCACGTGAGCGACTGGCTTCATTTACCATTTGAATGATTTGAGAGAGCAGGGTGTCGGCGCCTACTTTTTGCGCTTCCATCACAAACGATTTGGAGCCGTTAATGGTTCCTGCTCGAACCTTGTCGCCTTCCTGTTTATCTACGGGGATGGGTTCGCCTGAGATCATCGACTCATCAATAGTGCTATTGCCTTGCGTGATTTCACCGTCCACAGCAATTTTATCGCCGGGTTTCACTCTGAGTAAATTACCCACTTTAATGTCATGAATGGAGATAACGCGCTCTTCACCGTTTTCAACCAAAATGGCTTCGGATGGGGTGAGCTTGAGCAGCTCTTTAATGGCGCCACTGGTTTGTGAGTGGGCGCGGGCTTCGAGCAGTTGCCCAAGCAACACTAAGGTGAGGATGACGGCGGTGGCTTCAAAGTAGAGATGTACTGTGCCCGCTTCGGTTTTAAATTCTTGGGGAAATACTTCGGGGAAAAACATCGCACCTACACTGAATAAAAATGCGACCCCTGTGCCGAGGCCGACCAGTGTAAACATGTTGAGGTTCCAAGTGATCACGGATTTGTAAGCGCGTTCATAAAACATCCAACAGGAATAAAAGACCACAGGAAGCGTTAGGATGAGTTGTACCCAGTTCCATTTTTCTTGGCTCATGATGCCCGCCAAAGGTTGACCAGGAATGAATTCACTCATGGCGACAATGAACACGGGAATGGTAAAGGCGGTGGCCACTTTCATTTTGGTCACCAACACTTGATAGGCCTTTTTTGCACTCGCTTCTGAAGGGTCAAGTGGCACTAAGTCCATGCCACAAATGGGGCAGTCCCCGGGTTTGTCTCGAATGATTTCGGGGTGCATTGGGCAGGTGTATTGGGTGGATTGAAGTAAATTGACTTCTTCAACCAAGTCCATGCCACAAACAGGGCAATCGCCCATTTGGTCGTAGGTTTTATCGCCTTCACAATGCATGGGGCAGTAAAAGACACCGTTGCCATTTTCAATGGGTGCAGCGGGTTGATTGGAGTGAGAGGTGCTGCAGCAGGATTTTTTAGGGCTGTTGTCTGGCTCGGGGAGCTCAATGGTGTAGTGCAGTTTATCTTTAACGAGCAGTTCTTGTAACGTATCAAGAGGGATGTGCTCTGACATGGTAATGGTGGCAGAGGCATTTTCGACATCAACATTAACGTCAATGACTTCTTTTAGGCTGGAAATGGCTTTTTCAACGCTGGTTTTGCAACCTGCGCAAGACATGCCAGTGATTCGATAATGATGTTTCATGTTATGTGTCATAACGTGATCCTTTTGTTTTTACTTATTTAGGGGGTGCTCACTAACAGGGTACCCACAAGGGGCACCCCTACCTTTGTTATTTAGGGCTTTAGGCCTCCACGCTTGAGCCATGCTTGGTAGATTTTGTCTGACCAAAAGCTTTGAAAGTAGGCGATGGCTTGCAGTCGTTCGTGTTGTGTGAGTTTGTCTTTAAAAGCGGGCATGGTTCCGCCGATAGGGATTCCGCCACGTTGAATAGTGCCATCCAGTGATTTAAGACGATGATGCCATGCGTGGGCACTGCCGTTAAGTGGGGGCGCGGGGAATTTGCCATTGGGCAGTTCGGCACGCCAATCTTTAACCACGCCTTGTGCTTGTTCGCCATGACAGCTCGCGCAGTTTTGTGTAAACACTTGTAGGCCTTTTTGAACGTCTTGATGGCTGTACCATCGCTCGGTGGTTTGTGCGTTTGCGCCCATACTCAATATAAAGAGTGCAGGGATAAAAAGTAATGTTTTCATGTTAATTGTCCTTTTAAAGGAGGGGGGGAATATTTAAGGCTGTTTTTGTCCTTAAAAATACCCCCCCCCTTTTATTTATTACGGCTTTGAGTTTAAAACCAAAATCTTAGTCCCGCTACCCAGCTGGTTTGTGAGATGCTGCCGGTTTCTGTTTTGGTGTAATCGGCTTTTTTACCGTAAGTGTGGTTGTGCGTTACCCCAATGTAGGGGGCAAATTTTCGGGTAAATTCATAACGTAAACGCAGTTCGGCTTGAGAGGAGGATAGTCCTGAACCCAGTCCCATTTTTGGGTCGTCACTGCTGTAGACATCAAACGCAAGACTGGGGGTTAAAATCCATTTTTGGGTTAACAGGGCTTCGTATTCGGTATCGAATCGAAAGCCAATGTTGTCTGAGTTTGCAAGTAACACGGCATTGGTTTCAAAGAAATAAGGTGCCAAGCCTTGCAGGCCAATCGCTCCCCATGTTTGGGTGTTTTCAGGGGTAGTATCGTGCGCTAAGCCCATTTGAATATCCCAAAAACGTTTGATGGGGCGACTGTAGAGCAGTTGGTTTTCGGATTCAATTTGACCGTTCACATTTTCACCTTCCGTTTTAAGGTAGAGCTTGTTCCAATCTTTTCCAATCCAAGCGGTGGCATCCCAGCTGGTGGGATTGCCCTTTTCATTATTGATCTCGAACGTGTCCATTAAAAAGTAAGTCAGTAAAGGGTCGCGTTCGGCACCTGCTTGGGTTTGTGAGGTGAGGAATACGAGCGCGGTAAGGCCTGTTTTTAGCCATGTTTTTGTTGGGTTTTTCATGAGGGTTCTCCTAAAATCTGGTTGTTACAAAGTACATTATCGAATGTGGACACGTCTAAACATGCCTGTCATGTGATAGAGCAAGTGGCAGTGATATGCCCAGTCGCCTTTTGCATCCATTGTGACTCGGTAACTGATTTTAGAACCCGGTTGCACGACAACGGTGTGCTTTCTTGGAATGTGATTTTCATCGCCCGTTTCTAGGTCACTCCAAACGCCGTGAAGGTGCATGGGGTGGTTCATCATGGTGTCGTTAATAAAGGTAATGCGAATGCGTTCGCCGTATTTAAATTCCAGCGGAGGAACCGTGGCTTCATCATAGGGAATGCCGTCAATTGACCACATGTAACGCTCCATATTGCCCGTTAAGTGCAAGACCAACTCTTTGGTAGGCTTGGGTTCATGTCGAGTGGGGTAGAGGTTTTTTAAATCGGCATAGGTGAGCACTTTACGCCCATTATTTCGTAAGCCAACACCGGGATCATCCAAGCGGTATTGAGGCGATTTGGCACGCATGTCTATTTGAGGGCCATCTTTACGAGGCACCTCTATTTGGGGTAAATTGGGATTCATGTCCATAGGAATGACCATGTGATCCATATTGCCTTTCATGGTGTTCATTTGAGCCATGTTGTGACCAGAATGATCCATACTTTTCATATTGAATTGCTTAGGCATTGAGTGATCCATGACTTGCATTTTGTTATCCATTGAGTGACCCGCGTGCTCGGAAGTCTCTGACATAGTAGACATATCGGACATGTTATGCGCCATCCCCATATCGGTCATGGTTAAGATGGGGTACGGATCCATCTCGGGGGCAGACGCCAGTTGTGAGTCGTTTGCGGTGAGTGAGCCGATGGCATAGCCTGAGCGATCAATCGCTTGGGCAAAAATGGCGTAGGGTTGTTTTTGGGTATCAGGCTCTACAATCACGTCATAGGTTTCGGCCACGCCAATGCGAAATTCATCGACTTCCACGGGTTGAATTAAATTACCATCGGCTGCGATCACGCTCATTTTTAAGCCAGGAATACGGACATCAAAAAAGGTCATGGCGGAGGCATTGATAAAACGCAGACGCACTTTTTTGCCAGAATCGACCACAGCACGCCAATGTGCATTGGGAGAGAGTCCGTTCATTAAATAGGTGTAAGTCTCGCCTGAAACATCGGAGAGATCGCGGTCGGACATCGGCATGCTGTTCCACATTGAGCGATCTTGCCACGCTTTCGAAAACCCTTTTTCTTTGATTTCACTCCAAAAATCACCGACGGTTCGTTGATTGTAGTTGTAGTAAGCGCCCATTTTTTTAAGGTTGGAATAGAGTTTTTCTGGCGGTGTATCAGACCAGTCTGAGAGTTGAATCACGTAATCGTGATCGGCTTCAACGGGTTCTGGTTTTTTAGGCAAAATAACAATTGCACCGTAAACTCCCGTTTGCTCTTGAAAGCCAGAGTGGCTGTGATACCAATAGGTGCCGCTTTGTTGTACTTTAAATTGGTAGACAAAGGTTTCACCCGGTTTGATACCATCAAAACTAATGCCAGGTACGCCATCCATTTCATAGGGCAAAATTAATCCGTGCCAGTGAATGGAGGAGTCAACATTAAGTTCATTTTTAACTCGAAGGGTAACCGTATCGCCCTCTTGAAATACCAGTGTGGGGCCAGAAAGTGTGCCATTAATAAGCGTTGCAATGCGTGGCTTACCCGTGATGTTAACGCGTTGTTCCGCAATGGTCAGGTCAAACTCGGTACCGCTTAGAATGGGTTGTTTGGGCAGGCCGTCGGCATGAGAGATAAATTCATTTTTTGCCAATGCATTCGGTATCTGACTGGCGAGGGTGGCAGCAACCGTGGTCAGCGCCATGCCTTTTACAAACTGGCGACGGCTAATATTATTTTTAGTATTGGGTGTGTGTGTTGGGGTTGAATGAGCCATGAGGTCACTCCTTTTCTTTAGTTTATAAATCTCAATAGGGATTATTTTGTTAAAGTGAAAACACTGCGGAGCATATTGAACGAACAGAATGTGACAGAGCGTATGGATCTGTTTTTGATGTCGTTAAATAATGGAGGCGTGTTTTCGAGCTTCTTTTATGAAGCTTGAGCTTTCTAAACGAGAGGAGGAGGGGTTTCAGGTTGAAATGAAATGACAGGAACAGAGATGCTGAACGGGGGAATGGCATCACTAATCTGGGTTGCCGTGTGAAAGGTATGAGGTTGTTTGCTGTCAAATAGATTCGTTGCGTGAATGGAATTGCAAACTAAATTATGACAACTTCCTTCCGCATTTGAACAACAATTGCTTGCAATCTGATTTTGTTCAGACAGGCAACCAGTATGGGAGGGTTCGGTTTGAGTGTCCGATGTTTGGTGCATAATTTGCATTTTAGTCATTTCAGCTTGATTAAATTGAGACATGTTTGTACTCGCCATTGCATTAAATGCAAAGCCTTGAAGTACAAAAATCACAATTAACAGCTGTTTTAACATTTTCTAAACCCAGTAAGTAGGGGGGGGGCTCTTTTCAGTACCCCCTTGAGGGGTGTAAAAAATCCCTATGTCTTATTTTATACACCGAATAGTTGGATAAAACAATGTTTTTTTTAAAAAGGTAATGCCCTAATCCCCAGATAGAAATACGAATTAGAGTGCAAACAATTGGTGTGCATAGTAAATTCAAGAAAAACAAAGTCACCTTATTGGTGATGCGTTCTTTTTTGGATTTGCTAGGCGCAGCAAGGGTTTACGCTATAAACGTACTTTCTATCTGGGGATTAGGGTAATGGACTTAGGTTTGATTTTATTGCCGTTCTCATTGTGTCGTCCAAACAACGGCAATATTTTCGATTTCAATATCTGTTTTGCGAAGCTTGATGGCAAACTCTTCAATGGTTATGGATTCAATATCAAATTTTTCGGCTAGGGCATCCACTTTATCTTCAAATTCGTACGCCAGTTTTTCGAGGTCTTCTTGTACTTCAATCACTCGAATTTCAGCACGATTGACATCGCCTCTCTCTTTGAACACTCGGCTGCTTTTGCTAATGACTCGTTTTGCCTTTGCGGTGGAGGCGCGTCCAAACAGTGCACCTAATAGGGCAATGCCCGTATTGATCATTGATCCTTTTTGATCTGACTTTTCTTTTTCAACACGCTCTTGAGCGCGAGTAAGTCGTTTGAGAAGGGTGTTTTCTTTTTTTCCGTAACGCGTTTGCAGTTTTTGTATTTCGAGTTCTTTTTTGTTGTTGAGTACATCGTTGAGCGAGACTTTAAAGTCGGCAAGGGTTTCATAGGGTTTGGATTCGAGCTTGGGACTACGAGAGCGATAGAGCGTCAGTTTACGTTCGTGATACAACCAATTTTTGAGTGCACTGCTGGTTTTTTTGAGCTGTTTATCGTGCTTAATATGCGCCGAAAGAGGGGCGTATTTTACATTCGCAGGGGGCTGTGTTGGGAGCTGGTTAAACGAAGGGGTGTCTGTTGGCTCGTTGCTGGTGTGGGCTTGATCCCAATCCGTTTTTGGGTCTTTAGCGTTTAATGGCAGGCTAAAGTAATGCGTCTCTTGTATATCAATTCCTCGGGTTTGGTTGAAAAAATGCAGCGTAGTGTGCGCCATCATATTGGCGCGGTAGTGGGTGTTTTCGGTAAGGTTAGGGGTGAAATATTGAGGAATGCTGTTGTCTAACCCTGAATAATGTTCAAAGCCACTTTGATTTGAGCTGTCGGCACGAGGTTGTTTTATGGGTTTTGAGGTCGACTGTGCTTTTTGGTCTTGCATTAAACGACTGATTTCATCTCGTTTTAAGGGGCCTTTTAAGTAGCTAAGTGCCCAGCGTGTACTGAATAAACGAATGTCATCAAGGTGCGCACTTTTTAAAAAAAAGGTACGCTTTTTTAAATTGGCTAATAAGGTTTTGATCTCTTTTTTAGTATAGTTTGACCCGATTTTTCCACCCAGTCCATCAATCACTCGGTCAATGTCTTGTGTGGTTTGCAATCGCCCTATAAACCACGTTCCAATGTTTGACAGTCCTTTGTAATCTAAGTCAACAGGATTTTGAGTGCTTAAAATAACCCCAACCCCAAAGGCTCGTGCTTGTTTGAGCATTAGCAACATGGGCTCTTTGCTGGGTGGGTTTTTAATGGGGGGGAAAAATCCGTAAATTTCATCCATATAAAGGATGGTTTTGAGTGCCGAGGTGCCACTTTGACGACGCATCCATGCAATGTATTTGTTTAAGAGCAACGTTACAAAAAACATGCGTTCATCATCGCTTAAGTGCGAGATTGAAAAAATGGCTATTTTGGCTTTGCCATTTTCATCGTACAAAAGTTTTTGTATATCAAGGTCGTCGCCTTGTAACCATGCCGAAAAGGTTGGCGAGGCAATAATGGCATTAAATTTGGTGGCAAATTTAAAGCGTTCTGCTTGTGGGTAAAATGCATCAAGTGGCAAAATACCTATTTTTTTAAAGGGGGGGCTAATAATTTGACCAATTAAGGCTTCTAAATTAAGGGGTGCATTGTTGAGCCAAGCATGGGTAATAATTTGGACAAGTAAAATGTACTCTTTTGATTCGAGAGGGTCGGCTTCTATGCTCACCAACGCCAATAAACTGCTCACTGTGGTTTTTATATAGGAAGCAAACGAATCGGAATCATTTAATATTTCAGGTGGGGGGGCATCAAGTGAACTTAAAATGTTAATGCTTACGCCCGCGCTGCTACCAGGTGTGTAGATGGTTTTGTTGACTTGTGTAAGCGTTTTGACACGTTGAGAATTTTGATGGGAGCTTTCGATGCCTGATTTCCACATGTTCGCAATTTTGAGCGCGTATTCCGCAGGGTTTATTTCTTTGGCCTGTGCTTCATCGGTAACCCAAGGTTCAAAGTGTTTGGCTGAAAAAGTCGGATCGGTGAGGCATAGATTACCCATATCGCCTTTCGGATCAATGACGATGGCAGGAATGTTATCAATCGCAGCTTCTTCAATTAAACCAATGCCCAGTCCCGTTTTGCCGCTTCCTGTCATGCCTATAATGGCGGCATGGGTGGTGAAGTTTTTATTTTTTAAGAGCGTTAGCGCATCGGTTGCTTCCTGAGTACTTTTATCAATGTCAGTACCGAGATAAAAGAGCCCTAGTTTTTCATAAAGTTCAACCATTGTTATGTGTTTCCTTAGGAAGTTAGATAGACAGGTCAAACATTTTAACGTATCTAAAGGCGTTGTTTAGAGGCTATTTTAAGAAATGTTATCGGAAAAGCTAGAATTAAAAAAATATTTTTTATGACAAGTAGTTGATGCCCTTCAAGTTTTATGCCAACAAAATACTCTTATGGCAATAGGGGCATTGCGTATGACGTGCGTTTTTGCTCTAATAAGGAGGCTTTTGATTGAATATTTTGTTCGTGTGGAATTTTTGATAAAGCTTACTTGGTCTTGGGGGGATTTAAATTTTTTTGTAACGACTCAGCTAGCCCCTGAAAAAGGACAACTTGGTGTTGAAAAATGATTATTTACACTTGTAAACTCACATTCTTCACCTTAATTTGACCATTTTCAGGTGCCATCTAAGCAGTTACTTTACCTATTGACTACTCGTTGAGTCGTTACTTTTTTGATAGGTTAAATCGTTTTAAGCTCTTTAAATTAATGTTGTTTTTTAAACAAACTGCTAGGAATTAAAAAATGGATACAATAAAAAATAAACTCCATTCTGTATATGAACTTATTGATGTTCGGCTTGTATTGTTTGCCAGTCTCATTATGTTTGTAATGCCTTATATGGTAAGTAATGCGAATGCATCAGGTTATGGTGAACAGCTCGATTTGGAAAAGCACCATGGTACTTCTATGTACTTTAATGGAAAGCATGGTGACGAGGGTCGCAAACATGATGATGACGATCATAGGCACGATGACGATGATCATAGCGATGATTATAAAGATGACAAGAAAAAGCATAAAAAGCATTGCAAAAAGAAGCATGACGGTGACAGTCGTAAGCAGTGCATGGAAGCGCATAAAGATGACGATGATCATGAACACAGCGATGATGATAAACACGATAAGAAAAAATATAAAAAGCATTGCAAAAAGAAGCATGACGGTGACAGTCGTAAGCAGTGCATGGAAGCGCATAAAGATAACGATGATCATGAACATAACGACGATCATAAACACGATAAGAAAAAATATAAAAAACACTGTAAAAAAGAACATTCAGGAGAACGTCGTAAGCAATGCATAAAAGAGCACACGGATCTAGTGCATGACAGTGAAAATACGGTGCAAGAGCATTGTGAAAAAAAGCATTCTGGTCACGCGTTAATGCAGTGTAAAAAAGAGCACGGCTATGTGGAACCTTTGGAACCGCATGACAATGAAAACAGTGTTCAAGAGCATTGTGAGAAAAAACACTCTGGTGAAGGATTTGAGCAATGTGTTGTTGGACATGGCGGAGATCCTATTATTGTAGAGCCTCCTGTCGTTCAGCAGCGTGCCTTGATTTTGTATGATGCGCCAGTGGGTGTTCCAATGCAAAAACTGGGTTTATCTCAAGCTATTATGCTTAAAAACCTGTTAGGACATTTTTCAATGGATGTTGAAATGAAACGTGTTGCAGAGTATGCCGCAGGTGAGGTGGACTCTTATGACGCGCTGTTTTATCTAGGGAGTTATTACAACAACCCTTCTTCTGAGAGTTTTCTTTCAGATATTTCCACGACCGATACAACGGTTGTTTGGTTTAAGTACAATTTATGGGATTTGGCTTGGAATACCACCTATGGCTTTAGCGAAAAATTTGGTATTAATTTAATCTCTTCTGCTGGATTTAATTCACCGCCGTCGCCAACCAACTTGGCACCAGGTTTCTTTGATGCCGTGATGTATAAAGACCTAGCGTTTAAAAAGTTTTATGCTTACGATCCGGCAACGCAAGCGGTTTCAGCGGATCCTGATATTGGTTTGATTGAAATTTCGGATGTGACGAAGGCGACAGCATTGGTTGAAATTGTAAACAGTGCGACCAATGAGCGTGCGCCTTACATTACCAATTCGGCTAATTTCTGGTATGTTGCGGACATTCCTTTCTCGTATATTGGGCCTAGAGATCGTTATGTGGTCTTTAGTGACATGCTTCATGAGATTTTGAATATCCCGCATGAAGAAAATCATCGAGCCATGATTCGTTTTGAAGACATTAGTTCTAAAACCAGTTCTATGGCATTAAACCAGTTAAGTGACTATCTGAGCACGCAACAGATTCCATTTACCATGGCGGTGGTGCCCATTTATAAAGATCCAAACGGTATCTATAATGGCGGCGTTGCGGAAGAGATTCCCATTTCTGACGCACCAAACCTTATTGATTCATTACGTTATGCCGAAGCGCGAGGCGGTCATGTCTTAATGCACGGTCTTACGCATCAATATAGCGACATGCATAATCCAACGTCAGGCGTCACGGCAGACGATTATGAATTTTGGGATATTGTTAATAATAAACCTGTTGCGGAAGATTCGGTTGCTTGGGCGGCGGATCGTATTCAGACGGGTTTAAATGTGTTTGCCAGTGTCGGTATTTCTCCTTACGTTTG
>VAPF01021155.1_pt1 | contig 20733 bp, 14 predicted proteins | sample 3393931 | NCBI WGS metagenome assembly VAPF01 (sample SAMN08290437, study PRJNA428436) | hydrothermal vent metagenome | isolation source: Deep-sea hydrothermal vent chimney | place: Atlantic Ocean: South-mid Altantic Ridge | depth 2773 m m | reverse complement strand
TAAGCATGTTGTAGACCCATGGATAAAAAAACGAGTTACGTGCTAAAATACACAATTGGGATAATAGGGATTTTCCGTTTTCTTCTTGACTTTATTTATCATAGATGTCGCCGATATGGAGGGCTTTCAGTAAAGCCTTACCAGACTCTTCGCCATTCAATATCCTAATTTTCTATTATTTCTCACCCAGGTTTTTCCAATAAGCAGATTATGAAAAAAATAACAAGAAGCATCACCCATAGCTTAACAGAGGCCGCTTCCCGACTTTTGGGAAAAGGTAAAGTAAAATCCCCGCCCGTCTCAATTGGAGCCTTCCTGCCACCATTCTCTTTTCTGCAAGATGGGTGGGTCACGGCTGCCACAGGAGAGCAGTCATTTATCGAAGAGAATAGCTGGGACAAGTACCAGCAAACGTATTTAACCACGCAAGACGCGACAGAATCACGCCGCGCCGCATGGGCCACCGCAGAGTCTGCCTGGTTAACCATGCACTTGAGTCAGGCCCGGACGAAAAATATTATCATCCAGTTTGAAGTCCACGCATTGAGACAAGCGGGAAACCATCACCGGCAGCGTATTCGCGTCACCGTCAATAACGCCGAGCTTGAAAACTGGACAATAGACACCCCGCATAGCACACCCAAATTGCTTATCATCCCACAACGTCTTTTGAGTGCCACCGGCATGGCAAAAATCACTTTTCACTGCCCAGATGCGATTGTCAACGGTATGGCTGTCTGCACTTTGCCGCCAGGCCTCAGGCTCGGCATGGAATTGCATGGCCTCACAGTCTTTGACGGGAAACATTCTTATCTTGAATCCCTCCGTGAACAATACGAAAAAGCATGCCGTTACCGGGACGAACTTTTGGAACGGGAAGGGCTAGAGCTACAGGACAGGGGCGAGCTGGAGGACATGGTCAAAAGCACCCTTCTCAATTTGCGGGAAGCAGGAATAGAGTGCCCGGATCTTCAGCAGAAACTGGAAACATTTTTACGCACCGCAACTGTCTGCCATGTCAAAGATAAGGGTATTGCTTTCGATGATGTTTACTTCAAGAATAAAAGCAGGAAACTTATTGAGGGTGTCATTCCTTATGCGCTTAGAACATGGCGCAACAACAACAAGGCGTTCAAAGAGGCGGTGGCAGATACCTGTAACTACCTGTTCACCCATTATAATCAGGACAACAGTGAATCCGACGCAGTTATAGAAAAATTTCTGCGGGAGTACCAATTGCCGACAGCCAAAATCAAGGAGCTGAAAGAGAAAAACGAGCGGCTCAATAATCTGGAGCTGTTACTGGGTCGGACGGAACTTGAATCCTTCCCGCCCCACCTCGAAATTGAAATGACCAGCTTCTGCAATCTCAGATGTATCATGTGCAGCCGGAGCATGCTAAAATTTTATTTTACCAAACAAAACAACGCTCAGATTCTAGAAATTTGCCGCATTTTGCCCTATGTCAAAAAGGTAACCATCGCCGGAGTGGGGGAACCGTGCTACAGCAACAAACTCAGCATTCTGTCTAAGGTACTTAAAACCTTTGACTGCACTACCGTCATGTTTACCAACGGCACCATGCTCCATAACCAACTCGACGCAGCCGCCAGATTCGCAGTAGTAAGTATCAGCTTTGATGGCCCATCCCAAGAAATAATAGGTGCTCAACGCCGCCGGAGCAGCTTTTCCAGAATTGTTAAAAACGTCAAAGCCCTACGAAACAAAGCGCCGAAATTGCAAATTGCTTTCAGTGTTGTCGTTACACGTATCAACCTTGATGAGCTTCCCAATATTGTACGAATCGCAGGGGAGCTGGGCGTCAACGCCGTCAAATTCAGCCCGGTGGGTAATGTTCCTTTGCTCGAAGTCAAACAATCAGACATGCCTCTTTTTGAGAAATCTTTTGCCGAGGCTCAACAACTTGCAGAAAAAACGGGGGTAATCCTTAACAATATCGTCCATCCCGGCGCTTTTTCCTCCAACTACGATACGCCACGAGATAAATCAAAGCTTATTAAATACTTTAAAAATCTTGAAGTCCCTGAAGATGTCACAGGGGACATCGAGACCATCACTCAAAAGATACGGCAGCACCCATTCAACTATTTCCCGCCCGCCGTGGTATTTCCTGGTAATGCAGGCAATGCAATACTATCCCCTCCCTGCCGCAGCGATGTGCAACTGCCCGAGTCCACGCCGCTCCTTTTTGATTTCAATATTGATGCAGAGTTGCAACGAATCAAGAGCCGCATCAAAGAATTAGCTGAGGAAATTAAGCAAAATTCCATGGATTCATTCAAACTTCCTTACTGCTTTGCGGTGTGGAAATACGCTTATAGTAAGAGCAACGGTAAAAACAGGCTGTGTCCGAACCGCAATGTTGCGGTGGGCAATTACCGAGACGGCTCTTTAAGAGAAACTATCAACAGCCCTGTGCTGCAACGATATCGTAAATCTATGTTCAACCTTGATACTGTGACTCCCATGTGCCGGGAGTGCAATGATCACCATCGACGGTGGCTGATTGATAGCTTGCGCGTAACCTGCGTGGAGCACGGAATAGATTTCGATGCGCTTGAGGAAATAACATAAAAGTAACTTGTTCTCCATAATAAAAAACTTATGTAACTGCTTAGCCCAATCTGGAGTCTCGTAAGCTCACTTACCTGTGACCAATAATGCAGTTCAGCATACGTATGTGGAATATAATAACTATAAGTTACAACTCTATAGTTAATTTAGCAATGCCATCTAAACATGTTCATAATTCTGCGGCATTGTTTAGTCCAAAGTGATTGTCTGCCTTGGCTGGTTAATGAAATCCCTTTACTTTCCTGAGACTTTGCCACCTTTCTTACAGGTGAGCCCTTCGCAGCAAGTATTCTCGGCCGGTCAAAATTGTTGAGTGCCACAACATCTATTTGGGCAATTATCTTGTTGGGATATTTATGTTTTAAACTTTCGATAATTTTTGTTGTAATGTCCCATTCTGCCGGAAAAATTATGGCCTCAATATCATCCTCCAACTCTTGGAATTTATGCACCACACTGAGGGGGAGACTGAAATTATTCCCAACCTCATTGGCCATGCTATCTTCTCGGATATATGATAATTGTTGGATCCCAATATGTGATAACTCGTTTGCTGCCGTCAGTGATGAGGCGGTTGTACCGTAAACAGCAATATTTTGCAGATCAATTTCTTTTTGTGGCGAAGATATTCGATATACTCCCATGGAAAAACACTTTATCCTGATTCCCAGGCACCTTTTGCAGATTTCAAAAGGAAGTTCATTAGAATCAATTAATCGATTACGTATATCATTAGATCGGCGGTCTATTTCGCTAAGGTCATCATCGTAAATGTTGCCAATCATCGTGTTGCCATCATAATCAAAGCAACACATAATGGCATCACCGTTGGCAAGAATGGCCATTTGATTATATCCGCCAAAGATAATCTGATGGCATGTCCCTCGCCGGGCTCTTATGATAATTTCATCATTTTTTAGGAAATTTTGAATCCAGTGACCCGCCATCTTAAATTTGAGACTTATCGTCGGTTCAAACTTGAAATTAACATTATCCCATCTTTCCCTCGCCAGAGTAACTTTAGAGCTTTTCTTGAGTTGCCGGAGAATGGCCTTATTGTCTATTTCCAGTGCGGCTGTCGTTAAAAAATCATTCCAGAACCGGACAACTTTCTCGGCCTCTTTGTCATTAATTACCGATTTAACCCCACGAGGTTGATAGAGGGAATTGTCCATAACGTGAATTTCTATTTCTGAGTCGGGGGCGTATTGCCATTTTGTCTGAATAAAAAATTTTATGTTTTCTAATACCTGTTCATAGGTGTATTTGGGCGCTGGGCGTTTATAAGCGTAAAACTGTTCTTTATTGGTGGTCTGTACGCTTATCTGGGTTCTATGAAGGCCATTTTTTAAAAGGGCGGTGGAAACATTGCGGGTAAGAGTTGAGGCATTGGTAGTCAATGTGTGTTCAATACCCAATTGGGAAACAAGGTGGATCAAATCCGGCAAATAGGGATTTGAGGTTGGCTCTCCCATTAGATGAAAGGCGATACCGCCCAGTCCGGTTGCCGCATATTCCTCAACGACGTGTTTTGCCGTCTCGAACGGCAGCCGCTCCTTTTTGCGGCTCATAGTATCTTGAGGGCAGAAGAGGCATCTGAATGTGCAGGCATTGGTAGTTTCTATTAATAGAAGATCAGTGGTAAGCCCGGTAAGCGCGGCCTCAACAAGCATTAATGATTTATTGTCGTAATGTTTTCCTAAACGCTGTTTGTGTAAATTAAGCCTTTGGGGATAAACCACTATGACGGGTCCATATTTCTTGTACAGGATTGGGAATAACTGCGTACTTCCGGGGGGGGAATACAGTAACAAGACTCTATACCAGGTCAACGAATGCCGGTGCAAAAATTCATCAATTAGATCTGTAATCTCAATAAAACCATTTTCATTATTCACAAATGGATCAGGAAGATTATAGGCTTCTCCTGTACTAATTCCAAAGGCCAGTTGCCAATTCCCGCTATTATAAACCAGGCCGATTACGCCATATTCTTTTGTTTGACCCATAAAGTATTTAAACTCCTTCTTCAAATGCCAAAGATGGTTGGCGCTCTTGTCAAAAGTTTTTTTTGGCTTTTTTGTGTAGATAACATTAGTACTGCCTTATCGTGTGATTCCACAGTAGAGGCTGATTACCTTGCGTATTTATTGGTACTTTGCAACTTATTGCAGAGCATTAATTGCCGGTAGTACCATAAAGCGCTAAAGAGATTTTATAACCTTTTTACCAACAAAATATGCAAGTTTAATTGAAGGCTTATCAATATACATGGTTACGAAATGTGCCGTTATAATAATAACCGGTATAGTGGATAGGAAAACTACTAAAAAAGCGGGGATGTAGCCGATTGGGTCTTGAAGCGCCAAAAATAACCATGAAGACAGGGAGCCAATAATTAAAAAATGCATAGCATAAATTGCATAGGAAATTGTGCCAATATAAAGAAAAATTTTATTATTGAGAATTTTTTTCGCCCATCCACTTGACAGCACTAAGATAAAAACGAGTAAAGCGGACAACATTGGGTAACTGGTGCCCAAATATTTACTGTCAGGAAGATAGGTGTATACCGTTTTCTGGAGGAACTCTTTGTTAACAAAGGCCGGATAAGATGAAAGATACACGAATACCACTATGATTAACCAATGAAACTTAGTGGCCCACGCCCTGGCAGTGAATTTTTGTATATTGTAATTCTTTTTTAAATCAGCTAAACACAAACCAATCACAAAGCCCTGATAAAGGCTGTCACGGAGCAGTATAATAAGGAATACTGCAACCAAGAGCCGGTACTTGAATCTACCAAACAATAAGGTATATACAAATACTAACATGGAGCCATAAAGCTCAATCTTTATTGTCCAAAGTGGGGGGTTATACACCATTCCCCGGCTAAACATGGATGTCCTGAGGATAAAAAATAATCGGTGAAAATCAAATTTATGACTCCAGCAATGGCCAAACCATTTTGATGTTGTTATAGTGGCCACCAAATTATTTGCAAATAGTCCCCAGTACCACAGGGCAGCGCCGCAAATAATAGAGAAGATCACAATACCACCCAATCTGATGGGGCGTTTGACAATCGAAGCCAAAATGTTCGCAGTTCGTCCGGGTACGCCTAAATTATTAAAGCTCAGAACATAACCACTCAGTATAAAAAACAGGCAAATCGCGAAACGTCCGGCGTTAATCAATCCGAAGGGTGGATAAAAGAAAATATTTTCAAATCTAAAGTGTTGGGTGTATCCAGCCTGTTTACCATAAACAGTGTAAGGATAGAATAATAAAAGATAATGATGGATGACTACAATTAGAGCCGCCACTCCTCTCAAAGAATCGAGATATGGTTGTCTTGTCCAAGTCTGTTTCATGAGTAGTGGTATCTTCGTATCAGTTGGTGAAAATGGGGGCAGAATTGCTCATAGTTTTCAGAAGAACTTGTAAAGTGGCTGGACTACGTAAAGATATTCGCCATTATTGCCGGTAATATATCTGTCGTGGAGTGCACTACCTAATTTATCTGAAGAGGTATTTGTCGTTTTGATAATGAGAGTATTGCATTATGCTAAAAGATTACGACATCTCACTCTGAAATCATACAGCTTTTTAGGGAAATTATCTATTTCTTCTATTCTCTGAAAAAAAATCTTTTTTGTGCCTTTATAAAGCTTTAGATCATAAGCGTTTTTGGCCAATAATATTTCAAACAATTCTTTGCCAATCCGCATTTTTAAGCTGGCTATTCTTTGTCGTTGAGTTTGTGGTTTTTGATGAGCGTTTTGGATAACATAAGATAAATCCAGTTTAGGGAAGAGGGGCTTTAAGTTCTCCTCAAACAGAACCATGGACTCATCAAAGGCCTCCAGGAGGCCGATATTCCTGCAACTATTGATATAATTCACAGCCCGTCGTAGATCCTCACTTGTTGCCGGGGGGGAACCCCTGTCGTCTCCGGCAAATCTCAGGGTGTGCATATTCCTGATACTGGCAGGAGTTCCATCACGCAAGTAGGACTTGATATATCCGCGCAAGCCAACTTTAGGGCTTCTGATTACATTTTTGCTGTTGCGGTAATTGCGCCTTTTATCAAATGACGCTACTGAGGTTACTCGTTCGATGGGATGGCGCAACATTGCGATTGGGTGCAGGTTAATATTGGGGAAGGCATATGGGGGGAAGGCAAAGATGTGGCTTGTGATAACTTGTACCTGGCGCTCAACAAGAATATTTTTGAGACAAATGTTCCAATCGGGGATAGACAGCTCGCCGTGATGTTCATAAAATGAATCCGGGAAACAGCGTCGTAGCGCCCAATCAATTGTGGAGCCGGCATTTTTGAAGAAGTGGCAATGTAGTATTATGTTTCGTACCATTATCGCGGCACACCATTATTTGATAGAGAATCCCGGTTTTCTTAGTGGGTGAGATTTATTTATATTGTCCACGCCGAGATGATTTTGATACTTTGTTCGGATAGGATACCGGTTGTGTTCATATCCTGTAAGTAATGTTTTAAATTACTGTCTGTAACTAACGGTTCCAATTTTCTGTTTGGGCACGCAACACAGTAGGTCACGTGTTTATTATCAGTAAGCATGGGTGCCTGTCCCCCCGGTCTTTTTAATTCTGACAACCAAACGAAGTGTGTTCGGCTAAAATGATAATATTCACTATTAAAAGGAACTTCTCCGCCGTTATCGACAATATTGCCCCCGGAATTAGCAAAGATATAAGTGAAACCAGCCTTCTTGCGGGGTACATAACAGCATGGTAGATATCGTTCTAACGCATCCATAACAATGGTGGAATATAGCCATTTACATGTTTTCCCGGTACGCTTTTCCCATGATTCTCCTGTAGACATTCTTAATCTGCTCCTCCATTTTTGTTGAAATAAACCTGAGAAAGAGGGGGTGACTACGGGCTTGATTCTGCCGTGATTTTCCAGGTTGTTAACGATCTTATATTTCTCCGCCTGGCAATTTTTGGCCGCTTCTATATCCGGCTGCCAGATTGTGTCATAAGGCGTGATAAATCGTATCACATCAACCCCGAGCTCGCGTGCCATGGCCTTGGCGGCTTCTATTTCGTGCTTGTTATGTTCAAATAAAAGAAATTGCCAGCATAAGAATGGGGTGGAAACTCTTAATTTTTCTCGTGCCCTGACCAAGCGTTTAATGTTTTTAATCGCCAAGTTGAAATTGCCCCCTTGGCGGTATTGTTCATAGGTTTTGGCGCTGGCTCCATCCACGGAAAGTATCATGTAATCTAAACCGGATTTCACTATGGCCTCAGCGTCAAAATTTACGCATAAATTGGAGGATAAGGATGTATGCAGCAAAAAATTTTTGGCCTGTTTGATAAACTTGGGGGTATTCCTGTTGAGCAGCGGTTCGCCCCAATTATAAAATAGGATTGAAGAGGCATAGGGGCCAAACTGCTCTATGAAGGAGGTATAGGCATTCTCTGACAGTAAGCCATTTGGCCAGTCGGGGGTGATTTTTTTTTGGAATACCTCGTTATGTAAGCATCCGGGGCAATGGAGAGGGCATCCGTTGGATGGGTCAATAAACAGTGCGTAGGGCCTGGAAACAAGATTTTCGTGCCGGTTTGTGTATTGGTATTTGCCGACTATAAAATTGGAAATCTTAAGCAGGAACGCCTCTGCGTAGGATGGTGTCAGTCCGGATTCTACGAATATTGGCAGCGCTTTTTTGTTAAAGGAGTCAATTTCTTTGATGAAATTAGGGAAATTGTCACCTCGGGATATCAGAAGCTGCAAACCTGTAATTATTTTGTCTATTACGGTCATCTATTTTGTTCCCCGGTTGTAAAACTATAATGTGAGGAGTGTTTGGCTTTGAGGGTGTCTGACAAGGGTAGTGAATCAGAAAACACGCATGTCAAAATTTTTATTGAGAACAAGATAATATCCTAATCTGGCCGCGATATCATCACTATCGATGGTTATTAAATAGGCGTCATGTATCCAATGATGTTGGTCGATATTATCCTCGCCATAATCCTCCGCGATGGCTGGTGAAAAGGAATATTTACCTACCGCTAAGCAGGGGAAATCAAAGATAAATTCTACCACTCGTATCTCTCCAGCTTTGAATTTTTCCATCACTTTGTGGAGTGCCAGGTTGTTTATTCCCAAAATATGGATCCCCTTGGAGTCCGCAAGAATAAAACCGACAATGGGGCGTGCTATGTCCTTAATAACCTCAATTTCAAGAGCCAATATAACCCTTTCGCCGCCGGCAAAGGTGTCAATCCTTTCTTTGTTTTTAGCCTTGCAGAAGACGATTTTACGGATAACAGCGTTGTTCTTGCCGAAGGAATAGGCACCGAATATATCCGCCCAGGGTAGTTGGTTTATTGCCTCGTTGGCTGGATAACGGATTAGAGGTGGTGAATCTGATTTATTGGTGCTGACGGTGGGGGTGGATGTCTTACCGAAGGACATAAAAGACAAGTATTCTTTACTGACATCCGCGGGTTTACCATCCATAAAAATTTCGCCGTCTCTAAGCCATATTGCTCTGGTGCAAAATTCCACCACGGAACTTGTATCGTGAGAGACAAAGAGTATAGTTTTACCATCCTCCTGGAATCTTCTTATTTTGCGCAGGCATTTTTGTTTAAATCGAAAGTCCCCTACAGATAGAGCTTCATCGATGATCAGGATATCGGGTTGCACATGCACGGCAACAGCAAAGGCTAGCCGGATAAACATTCCCGATGAATAGGTTTTTACCGGTTGATCGATAAATTCACCAATATTGGCAAAGGATAAAATCTTGTCGAGTTGGGCATCTGTTTCCGCTCGGGAGTTACCAAGAATTGAGCTTTTGAAATAAACATTTTCTCTGCCTGTTAGCTCTGGGTTAAAACCGGCTCCTAATTCAAGCAGGGAGGAAATTTTGCCGTTAATTGTGACGGAGCCGCTGGTTGGGGTTAGAACACCACAGATTATTTGCAGAATTGTGGATTTACCCGAACCGTTTTTGCCAATTATCCCTAAGACCTCCCCTCTGCCGACCATAAATGATATCTTCTTTAATGCGTAAAAATCACGGTGATATGTCTTTTTTAAGGGGTGGAAAGCCTCTTTTAGCCGATCCAGGGGGGCATTGTATAACTTGTATCTTTTGTAAAGGTTTTTTATTTCTATGGCTGGAGAGTTAGACATTATTTTACTTTGTTATCCATTGTCTGTGATTCATCAATACTCATAACAGGCTGCCGCAACCAACATTTTACATATTGCTGATTTTAGATTATCATAATTGGAGAGGTATATGATATAAGACGATAAACTATGCCAGTGCCATTTATTATAACATTATGGCTTGTAAACAGCCACTACATATCAATGAAGAACCGGGAGATACCGTGTGGCAAGACCTGGGCGATAAGGTTTGCAATCAGGATAATTTCACGCCCGCACTCCTTGACTGGCTGATTGATCAGGGCGTTACCCTGGGAGCTACAGAACTTCATATTGACTGGATTAACGGTGTTTGCCGCCTGTCTTTACGTGTAGATGGCATGCTCATGTATTTGTGTGAGCTACGTCTATCGCAAGGGCGCCACATTGTAGATGCCATAAAAACCGAGTTGCGAATATCATCGTTGGATCTGCCGATGGTCTGGTCGGGGGAATTAATGACTGGGAGACAATCTGGCCGTCAATATGAGATACATCTAATAAAGTTTCGGCCCGTTGCGAGTGTGATAATTCGTTTTTGCCCTCAGGTACCGGCATTGCCAGTCTGGACCGATTCTCCCGGCATCAACAAAAAAATTTTCATTTGGCAGATGGGAAAGGTCGGATCATTAACTCTTTTTAACTCCATGAAGCCTTACACCCGTGAATGTAATTGGCAATATCAGGTGGAGAGATCAGATGAACCATACAGCCAGCATAACAATATAATCCATACCCATTCCGCCAAGCCTATTTTCCATATGTTGCATCATTCGGACGAAGAATTTATTGTAATCAGCTTGGTTCGTGACCTTCTGCAGCGTAATATCTCTGCTGTTTTTCATAATATGGCGGATAATTCGTCCGATAATCCATGTTACATAGCGCCCATACCTGCCTTGTTAAAAATGGATTACGCCCAATTCCACATGGAGCTCGAGAAAAGGCTGCGGATTTTAAACCTTAGTGAACATCTCCTTGATTGGTACAATACCCTGTTTAAAAGCCACTTTTTTTATCCGGATACTGATCGTTATCATGTTGATGTCTATTCCCATCCCTTTAACCGGCAAAAGGGGCTGCAGATATACAGCAGTAAAGTGCCTCGTATTAAGTTAATGATCATTCGGGTTGAAGATTTAAATAACTTGACCGAAGAAATTGGCAGTTTTATGGGCCTGGACAAATTTGAATTGCGGCCTGCAAATATCGCCAAGGAGAAATGGTACAGCGATATATACAGAAAATTTAAGGAACGATATTCTCCCTCCAGGCAGGAAATTGAACACATATATAATTCCAGGTTCATGAATTATTTTTACGGGGCGGCGTATAACCGGGGGCAAGCTAACAATTATAGTTGAGTTATTGAGTTTGGTGTCTCACATATGAAAAAAATGGGCTATATCCAAAAAATTAGAAAAACCAAGTTCGAGATTATTCGTAAATGCCATCTCGTCTGGTACCATCATGTTTTCAAGAAACTTGCCAGGTCGAAAGTACCCAGATCATTTCAGTGCAATATATGCGGAAGGAAAACGGCAGCGCCTCTGGTAAGTATTTGCGACCGTGAAGTACCCTCGTGCTCTCATTGCGGTTCAAACCTGCGAATGCGCTCTGTAATTCATTTGCTGTCCCTTGAAATGTTTGGAGAAAGTATACCCCTGCCAGATTTTCCAGTCAGCCAACACATCCATGGTCTGGGAATGAGTGACGCGGATGTCTATGCCAGGCCATTAACGGAAAAGTTTTCTTATCTCAATACATATTATCATAAGACCCCCAAGTTTGATATTACGGCCATTAATGCCGAGGAGCCCGACAAATTTGATTTTGTCATATCATGTGATGTTTTTGAACATGTGAGGCCGCCCACCATTAGGGCCTTTCGCAATCTAAAAACCATTCTGAAGATGGGAGCGGCGGCAATATTGACTGTTCCTTATATGCTGCTGGAAAATACGTGGGAACATTTCCCGGATTTGCAACGCTTTGAAATTATTGATGATGAGAATGGCAGGAAATTGGTCAATACCACGGCTGATGGAGAAAGACAGGAGTTTAGGGAGCTTATCTTCCATGGCGGTTCTGGTGCCACCATGGAACTACGGATATTTACCAAGTCCTCCATTAGAAATGAATTAAAAAGAAGCGGATTTGGAGAAATAGAATTTTGTAAATGTGATGAGCCCCGCTACGGTATTATCTGGCCCTTAAACTGGTCATTGCCGATAGTGGCGCGAGGCTGAAACCCCTGTGAGTGCGTGAGCAGATAACATTATGAATAATCATCAAGAAATAATACGCACAATTCCATTAGGCAGTAAAATAAACCCATTGCCATATTTAAGAAATGGCTGGCAAACTGCCAATAGCGTGGCATTGGTTTATTGGAACTCTGCGAAATGGGCCGAGTTGGTATTTTTGTTGCCCAAGACAGCCGCTAATTATTATTTTATGGCGGAACTAAGCTTGGCCGATTCTAATATTGGCCATAATTCCGTAGATATTACAGTTGAAGCCAACGGCCGCAACGTCGCCAACTGGCAGGTAAATTCTTCCAGCATTCATGATAAGTTGGCAATTATACCAAAGGAATTAATAGCGCATGATGGCCTACTGACAATAGTGTTGTCTTCAGCTGACAAGTGTGTAAATCTTCGCCCTATACAATTACACACTGTGTTTATTGATACAAACCTAGCTGCCTACCTTAAAGAATTGCAGACAGGGTTTGATTGGGTTTGTGGTGTCAGAAAACAATTGCTTGCCACCGTCAGAAAGGTTCTTTTCTCTTTAGATAATGTTTCCGCTCAACCCAGTCAAATAAAAAATTATCTTCAGAAAATTATTGATGATCCCTATGTGAAATTATCCCACAAAACTGATCTCTCTTTTGATCTCGACTATTTCAGACATAATTTTGTGAAATTAAAGGAGGGTGAGATACATTATCAAATAAGGCAATGGCTGGATGGACTTAATAATCTTCACAACAGCGTTATTGATGTAGGAAATTATTTTTCAAAACAATTAGATCTTTCACTCAGCAATTCCTCAGAAATAAAGCTCTTAACTGCCTCGGGAATTGATTTCAACGAGAAGATATCCGTTTTGAGAGGAAAAAATGAGCATCTGAACAATCTTGAAATATTATTACAAAAAGAGACCATAACCTCTACCCCGTCAACACTTTATCTGGATATTACTAACGCTTGTAATTTTCGATGCAGGATGTGTTACCAGAGCAAAAGCCATTTTCTGCGTACCAATCTGAGTAACCGCCATATGCTTATGCTCATGGAAATGACGCCTTACCTTTCCAACATTACGGTGGCTGGCCTGGGAGAGCCTCTTCTCAGTAAAAACCTTGAGTCTTTCAGTACCCAGGCAAAAATACTTCATTGTACCCCTCATCTAATTACAAACGGATCACTCATATCAAGTCGCCTCAATGTGTTACGGAATTTCTCAAAAGTAAGCATCAGTTTTGACGCGGCGACTGCCAAAACATTTGAAGCTATCCGATATAGAAGTAATTTTGAAATTATAAAGCAAAATATCAGGTTATTGCGCAAAGAAGAACCAGAAATGATTCTCTGTTTCAGTGTGGTTCTCTCACGGCTGAATATAGACGAACTTGGTCAGATATTTGAGATTGGTGCGGAACTCGGTGTTAACGAGATAAGCATCACCCCTATTGAGCATATGCCTTTTCTTGAGCTTAATTCCTCAGACAGGCAAATTTTCGTGGAAGAGTTTGCCGCAGCAAAGAAAATCGCTAAACAGTATAATATAAAAATTAATAATAGCGTTTTCCCGGAAATATTTTCAGATAATAATACCCCCAGAATAAAAGAAGAGTTGCTGAGAGGTGTAAAAATTTTACCAATCAAAGAGGAGCGTCACTTAACTATTGAAAAAATAGCGGAAATACTTCTCTGTCATAAATTTCAATATTACCCTGATCCGGTGGTTTTTTATCCGCACAAATGGCCGGAAGTAACGGAATCAGCTATTCCCTCAAAAGCAGTCCAACCTCTATTGGCTCGGACTTCGTTTAGGCTGGATGAAGAGTTACAAAAGATAAATCAAAAAATTGAACAATTAACAGCCGAATTAAAAGCGAAGCCAGCACACTTTTTCAAAATGCCATACTGCCTGGATCCTTGGAAACTTGTTTATATTAAAAGTAATGGAACCAATAGACTATGTTGCCATGTGGACATAATAACTGGTAACTTGGGTGAAGACGGACACAAAGCATCAATCAACAGCCTTGAGTGCAGAAAGATAAGAAAATCAATGTTTAATGTTGATGATATGCTACCGGAATGCAAAAGATGTCAGGCTGCAGACAGATACATGGGATTGCGCGGTCTGCAAGAATTAAGCAAAAAGCATCAGATTAATTTTGTGGAAAAAATGTGTGATGAAGTCAATATCTAACCTAATGAGGCTGTATTCGCTCAATGAAGGGAAACTGCTCTGACAATTAGTGGAAGGCATTCAAATTATACAAAAAAATGGGCAAAAAAAATCAACTAATATCACTCGTTATTCCATTTTTTAACGAAGAGGACGTCATTCCTTTTCTGTTTTCGGAATTGGGGAAAAATTGCACCCAACTAACCAACTATAATTGGGAGCTTATTCTAATTGATGACGGCAGCAATGATAATTCTGTCAAACAAATAATAAGATTGGCCAAGACGTTTCCCTGGCCGGTTTGTTTAATCCAACTCTCAAGGAATTTTGGCCATCAATCGGCGTTATTAGCCGGTATAACCCGTGCGGCAGGTGAGGCTGTTATTTGTCTGGACGCTGACCTGCAGGATTCCCCCTCTCTCTTTCTTAGACTTTTAGAAAAATTTGAACAAGGTTACGACGTGGTGTACGCCGTTCGGAAAAGTCGCTCCGAAGGGTTTTTTATGCGTATGTCTTTTAAGCTTTTTTATAAATTATTTAGATTGGCCTCCAATATCGAAGTCGCGATGGATTCGGGAGATTTTGGTCTCATCAGTCGCCGGGTCGTGAACCACATAATACAAATGCCGGAACGGGACATATTATTACGCGGCCTACGGAGTTGGGTTGGGTATGAACAAATTGGGGTGGGGTACGATCGTCCTCAGAGGTTCAAGGGCACGACAAAGTACAGATTATCTCAGCGTTTCAAAGTGGTCGGCAGCGCATTTTTTGGTTTTTCTTATCTGCCCTTGCGTTTTGCCACTTGGATTGGGACAAGCGTGGCTTGCCTGTCAATCGTATATTTCTTGTACATACTTACAAGACGCCTTATGGGGTTTCCACAGGAACCGGGCTGGCTTTCAATTACCAGCGCGGTATTGCTTATGGGGGGCGTGCAGTTGATTACCATTGGTATTCTTGGTGAATATATTGGCAGAATATATCAACAGGTACAGGGGCGGCCGTTATATATTATCAGCAGGACTGTAAAATTTGCTGATGAATCAGATAGCAGCAAATGACTAACTCAAAGATAAAATTAATCTTATCTGGTTGTTTAATTGCTGCATCTGGATATTTTCTGATTTATGCTTTACTGGCTATATATAATTTTGGGCTGCATACTCTGTTCGCCGATCAATGGCGTATATATACCAACTATTTCAATAAGCCATTTCCTTTAAATATTTTTACAACGCAAAATGGACATCATCCGGTAATTGCCGGATTGTTCTTTCTGCTCGATATAAAATTTTTCCAGGGAAAACAAACATTTTTGCTTATCTTGGGAACATCTTTGGCGCTTGTAACAGCCCTTGGCATTTTGTGGCCGACAATAAGATCCCGCAGCATTACATTTTTCTATAAATCCGCAGCCATATACATAGTGTTTAGTGGTATGTTTTGGCTGGGTAACCATAGGATACTCCTGCATGCCAATGAGTCTGTGCATGCCTATTTGGTAACGGTGTTCCTTGTGGCGGCCATATCGGCTATAGTTAATTGCGGGTTTAACGGAAAGAAACAAGCCTTAAGCCCATGGTGTCTGATCGCTTGTTTATTATCGCAATGCGCGGTCTTGAGTTTTGGCTCTGGGGTGGCTGTTCCTCCTACGCTATTCGCTTTGGCTCTACTAATGCGCCTTCCCGGTCGCCAGGTACTCATATTGACGGCCAATATTATGGTTACTGCGATAATTTATCTTGTTTTGCCAGGTGCTTCAAATGTGGTCGGGGTATTGGCGTCTACGGGCCATCATTTACAAAAGTTGATTAATGTTTTTACTCTTGCCGGTGCGCCTCTGGCTTTTTTATTCAGCCCCCAGTTTTCATTCGAGCAAACCGCCGCCTGGATCCGGAATTATTTATGTCCCATTGCCGGAGGGGGATGTCTATTGTGGTTAGGCATAAGGCTGATAATACTTAAGAGGGAAAGAGCACAGTCTGTCGTGGTTTATAATATTGCGGGTTTAGTAATATTCAGTTGGATTACAATTATATTAATTGCTGTTATGAGGGCCAATTTCTTTACGCTTTTCCCCCAACAGGTCTTTGCCAACCGTTATCTTCTCTGGTCCAATTTCCTGTGGATAAGCCTGGGGCTTATGCTTTTAAATGATATAGGCAATTGCCCTAACAAAAGGTTGAAGCTAATGAGCCTATGCTGCTTATTGGCCGTTTTCGTATTTGTTGGCTTTTGGATTCAGCATAATAATAAAAAGAAAATGCCCGCCTTAGAAACATGGTCGAATTCCATTCGCATAGCCGCCGCTTCATTGATTGTTGGCGTACATGATGATCAACTTGTTCGACAATGTCTTCGTGAGCCATTGCCTGAGGTGTACGCCCTTGCCAAAAAACTGAAAGCGAGAAAATTAAATATTTTCGCGGTGCCATTAGCGCGGATCATGGGCAAAAATATTAACAGCATTTTCGAATTGAGTAACAAGACGTTTCGAGGGAACTTGAATGTTGATTATATCTTCCATAATAGGCCAAATCGTAATCTTTCCGCCCGGTTCAGCGGTTGGATAAGATCGCGTAATGGAGCGAATATCAAGGGGGTATTGGTTACAAAAAATAATGGCCTAATTGTTGGATACGCCGTAATGTTATCTCATCGTTTCAAGAACAATAAAAGATTTCGCTTCTCATATAGCGGCTATATAAAAGATTATGTTCCAGCGGAAAGTTATCGTTTATATGGAATTACAGGGGCAAAAATGAGGGTGATAAACGCCAAATTTATAAATGAAGTTTCTCTAATCTTGCGAACAGCTCATAATAACGGGGTGACATTGAGCTCTCCGTGGTTCGCTGCCTTTTTAAACTTTTTTTCAGACCTTTCCCCAGCAGACATTCGGCTTTTTGGGCGTTGTACGGTTGACCAGCAAAATTATAACATCGTTTGACTTCTTTGATTGCCAGGTCATTTTTAAAAAAATTATTAAAATTAATATAGGTAACCTGCAGATTGCCTTTCTGTTCCAAAAAAGATTCAACATGAAAAGCCCATAACCGCAAGCCAAGCCATACTGGAAGTTTATCTCGTCTGTTAAGTGATTTTGCGACTTCTAAGGGATGGCGATAACTGTATAACACACCGTCAATTCTAGAATATTCGTGCCAGAACTGAATGGTTAATGAAAAACGTGGGTCTTTTAGCAATGCACCTTGATTTTGGGAGGTAAAGCTAATTATTTCATCCTTCAGCAACTTGGCCCTCCTGTTGATTGGTAAATACATATTTAAGAATAAGTATTGCAATTTGTAGAAAGATATCCATACCGTTAGCCATAAAGGCCTGGAGCCAGAGGGCGTCCGCCTAAATTTTGCTAATCCTGGACAATTCCCCAATATCATTCTGTCATTTAAAATGACCAAGTCTAAATTTTCATAATAGCCTGCCGAGTTCCACGAATCAGTTGGGATTAGTGACGATGTATTGAGGGGTACTCCAAGGTGATGCAGAAGATTTGCCGCCAATGAGGTTCCGCTGCGATGCATACCTGTAATTATCTTCATGATACTAAGCTTTTTCCTTCGTCTTATCCCTAACGTTCACCATGATAATACCACCTATTACGGCTTGCCCCCAAAGTATTAATCGTACCAACATGGCAGTAGTCACTGCAGTAGTAAAATCGACACCATATACGCCAAGGCCTATGGCAAAAGCTCCCTCTCTGATGCCTATTGCCCCTATTGATAGAGGGAGTACTGAAGCGACGGTAACCAATGTCATGGTAACCAGAACCTGAACAGGGGCTATTGGGGAGCCTAAAGATTGTAAAAAATAATAAATACCTCCCAAGCGACTTAAATGAAATATAGTAGAACCCAGGAAGGCCATAAAATATTGCCATGCCTTAACGTCTCTCCAGCCACCGACTAAGGCCGCAAAAAAACTAAGGAAATATTTGCGGCACCAATAGCCAACGAGTATCAATAGAAACATCCCGCCAGCCGTTAACAAAATATTATTAACAGACAGCCTGAATTTAGGGCCTAAAAATATCCATAGTGGCTGCCATAGGATTTGATGACAGAAAAACAGCAGAAATATAGAGGAAATAATCAAAAGAGCCAATCCAATGGCCCGATCTGCTATAACCAACGATGACCATTTGACCCAATCCCCGCCGTCCTTACTTAAAGCCAATATTTTGTAAGCATCACCGCCAATACTTGAGGGCAGAAAATTATTCAGGCAAGAACCTATATAAACTACTCGTATGGTACTTTTCAAACCTATTTTAGGATATAATAAAACGAATAACTTTAGAACTTCAAAAATCAAAACTATGGCAAAGAATAATAAACCAATAGCAAAACGCGGCATGTCTATATGTGCAAGTCTGTTACAAAACTCCAGGTAATTAATCTGCTTAGCAAGCCAGAACAACAATGTTATTCCCAATATAATCCGGCCGGTTTTCAATGCTATTTGACTCAATGTATATTTGTAATTATTTAGATAATAATCTGTTTGAAAACATTGAACTATGGGGGATACATGGTAAATTTTGGCGGCAGATTTCGCTGAATAGGAAGTTCGATTGCCGCCATTATTTAGCTATTGCAGATTTTAGGTGTTAGTTTAAGCCGTTATAGTTTCAAGAGAGGTCAGCTTTTTAGTCTAACAACAAAAAAATGCAGTAAAATAAGCTATAGGATAATGCTATGAAAAAAATTAAATTAATTTTGGTAGGCGCCTTAATTATTTCACAACCATTGAGTATCGCATACGCTCAAACGGGAAGCGCGCCACCGCTATCTACGACTCAACAACGACTTGGTTATGCGTTGGGAATGGGATTGGGAAAGTCGTTAATGAAAATGAATCCTGATATCGACCTTAAAGCATTGCTTGACGGAATTCGTGACACCTATTCTGGTCAAACATTATTGTTAACTGCGGCTGAGGCCAAAAAAATTAAGTCAGCTTTTAGGAAACAACGAATTAGGCAGGAGAAGATAATTCAAGCCAATAAGCAAAATTTCAACAATGAAGTGCATAAAACAATACAGGAAAAAGCGAAGGGCAAACCGGCCTATAATTTAGATTTCAGCATGGTTGATCAAAGCAGCCCCCAAAATACAGCTTGGTCTTTTGTTATTTTATACAACGACCTTATGCCTGTATTTAGAGAGAAGCATATTGATAGGATTTGCCAGCTCTTGGCAACGCCAGAATTTATGAAAAAATGTCATACCATACTAAAGGACAGGTTAGATTTTCTACAAAAAGACCCTGCGGCCATAAAACGGGCAATTTTTACAAATCCTAAAATAACTGTTAATAACGACAAACAAAATAGTTATTACTTAACATGGATAGAAACTTTTATTTCACCTGAGGGTAGGAAAATGGTTAATCATCCCGAAATATCCATTCAACTTGCAAAGAGAGATAAATGGAAAATTGAATCCGCTCATTTTATGAAGTAATGTAGTAACTAACTAAAATAGATAACCGGCCCTAAAGTATAAGCTGTAACTATTTAGTTAGAGTTTGATCTATGCTAATTATAAAAAAGGAAAGGGGTGATACATCTCTAAAGTATCACCCCTTTCCTTTTGATTGTGTCATAAATCTAATTACTGTGCAGTTACATGTAACCAACCTGTAGTCATTTTAACAGTAGGAGCAGCAGCCTGAGAAACTGCATTTTGGTAATGACTATCCCATACTGTAACTTGATACCACAAACCTGTCCCACTTGTTATACCTGTAAATGTATGCGACATAAGCGTGTTCGTTGGCGTGTCCTTAAGGATCGGGTAGTAATTAGTATTGACCTGAGCGCCCCCAGCTGTCCAGGTAACTTTGATACGAGCGGGTGTAGTGCCGTCATGCCCTCCACCAAAAAGAGCATTCTTAGCTGCGTCATTCCAGTCTTTATCAATAGTTTGATCAACCAAATCTAATCGAAAACTTCCACCGCCCAAATTCGTAACGGTAGCTATAGGCGATTGAATAATGGGGAGCACATTTATAACAGACTCATCAACTGACTTCATTACGTGGTACTGCCAGCCGGTATCTTTATAACCAGCACCAGGAGTTGTAACCTTGTTTTCTCTGTTAGCCCATGAGGTCGGACTGTTATCCATTATCTGGAAATTATAGTAAATAACTTTAGAGCCTGGAACCGTTGTTGTATCCAACTGACTATCGGGATATGATCTATACATAGTTTTAAAAACTACTGGCATATCATGTAAAGCTAAAGCGTAGATGGTATTGCCGCCAGAAGTATTTACATTATTAGTCGTCCAACGAAGCAGACCGACACCACCGTTAAATCCTCCACCATAAGCCACATGCTTAACCGGATTGATATAATCATCATCATAAGAATTATCAGTTAATACCAATGTATTATTGTCATAATTGGTCATCTTATAATTCAATACCGGATCAACATTGGGGCTGGCAACAGCCAG
>VAPF01011798.1_pt1 | contig 20737 bp, 14 predicted proteins | sample 3393931 | NCBI WGS metagenome assembly VAPF01 (sample SAMN08290437, study PRJNA428436) | hydrothermal vent metagenome | isolation source: Deep-sea hydrothermal vent chimney | place: Atlantic Ocean: South-mid Altantic Ridge | depth 2773 m m | reverse complement strand
CCCCGCCACGAGTTTGCATAAAATCGGGCAGTTCGTGTTGCAGGGTAATATCAACCGGTTTGGGATAGGCTGCGGTGTGACAGAAACTCTGCATCACCAGATCGGCAGAAAAGCCAAGACAGGCCAGCTCTTTTAACTCGTCACGGGTCATTGCACCAGTGGTATCCTGTGAACCCACTGTCGCCATTTTGGGTTCACAATAGGTACCTGGACGAATACCAGCAACACCACAGGCTCGGCCGACAATTTTCTGCGCCAGGGTAAAACCTTTGCCGGTATCTTTCCCCTGTTCGGGACGCAAAAACAGATCTGAATGACCTTCACTCAGATGGTCACGCGCCCGCTCGGTTAATCCACGACCGATAATCAGAGGAATACGGCCATTGGCACGCACCTCATCCGCCATTGTTGATGGATTTAGTTTGAAACGACACAGTTCCTCGCCCGCGTCATTCAGTATTATGCCATCGTAAGGACGAATACGGATAACGTCACCGGTATTCATTTTTTCAACATCACATTCTATGGGCAGCGCACCGGAGTCTTCCGCTGTATTAAAAAAGATGGGGGCGATCTTACCGCCAAGGATTACCCCGCCTTCGTGTTTATTCGGTACATAAGGAATTTCCCTGCCCATGTGCCAGAGTACCGAATTAATGGCTGATTTACGTGACGAACCGGTACCCACCACATCACCAACATAAGCGACCGGATGGCCTTTACGTTTTAATTCTGCAATGACTTCAAGCGGATTTTCCATGCTGTTTATTAACATAGATTTAGCATGCAGGGGAATATCTGGCCGACTCCATGCCTCCGTAGCGGGTGATAGATCATCGGTGTTCGTTTCTCCGGCCACTTTAAATACGCTAACGGTAATTTCTTCCGGCATGACGGGTTTTGAGGTGAACCACTGTGCATCGGCCCATGCCTGGATGACACTGGCCGCCGCTGCATTATGTTCGGCTTTTTCTGCAACATCATGAAACGCATCATAAATCAGTAAGGTATGCGATAACGCTTTGGCCGCAGCTTCAGCGGTTTTACTGTTATCCAGCAGTTCAATAAGTGGCTGGATGTTATACCCGCCCAGCATGGTACCGAGCAGTCTGGTAGCGTTCACCGGGTCGATTAAATCACAGGGGGTATCGCCTTTGGCTACATCAGCCAGAAAAGCTGCTTTTACATAAGCAGCCTGATCCACACCCGGTGGCACGCGGTGAACCAGTAAGTTCAGAATAAATTCTTCTTCCCCAACGGGTGGAGACTTGAGTAATTCAACCAGTGCGGCTACCTGAGTGGCATCCAGCGGCAATGGTGGCAAACCTTCAGCGTTACGTTCTGCAACATGTTTACGATAGGATTCAAGCACGTGGGTACCTCATAACCGGAAAATTTGCGTATTATATAGCAAGATGGATTCAGCCGGAAATAAACTACCCCGCCGCCAGCGGACGGGGGTATTAAAATAGAAATTTACTTTTTTGTAACTTTATGCAAAGTTCTCTATTGCTGTTTTTTTCGGTAATCATCAATCGCTGCATTAATAGCATCTTCTGCTAATACTGAGCAGTGAATTTTTACCGGTGGCAACGCTAGCTCCTCAGCAATATGCGTGTTTTTAATGGCCTGTGCTTCGTCCAGTGTTTTTCCCTTCACCCATTCTGTTAATAAGGAACTGGATGCAATCGCGCTACCACAACCATAGGTTTTAAAAACGGCATCTTCTATTACCCCGTCATCATCTACTTTAATTTGCAAACGCATGACATCACCACATGCCGGCGCACCAACCATACCAGTGCCTACCCTGTCATTTTCCTCAAACGTACCAACATTGCGTGGATTTTCGTAATGATCGAGAACTTTTTCACCGTATGCCATAATTTATTACCTCTATCTCTAAAAACTGTGTTTACCGCTAAATTTAAACCTGGAAACTGAATTCTGGAAACCTAAATCCGGCGCCGATTCATCACCGCCGCCTGTTTGCGAGCCAGAATAAACCGGCCAATCATTTTATCACGTTGCAGTGATAATTCAGGAATACCCGGTCGATCGACAAACTGCGCCAGAGTAATGCCATCGAGAAAGTTATACAGCCGCTCACTTAACTTTGTCCATAGCTCATGCGTCAGGCATTTATCGCCCGACTGGCAATTCCCCTCACCTTTACAGCGTGTCACATCTACATTCTCATCAACCGAACTGATAATTTCAGCAATGCTAATTTCACTTGCCGGTCGAGCCAGTCGATAGCCACCACCTGGTCCCCGCACACCTTTTACCAGTCCATCTTTACGCAGGCAGGCAAACAATTGCTCCAGATAAGACAGGGAAATACCCTGACATTGTGAAATATCTGCCAGCGTTACTGGTCCGGCCTTATCATGGATAGCAAGATCCAGCATGGCGGTGACGCTATAGCGCCCTTTTGTTGACAATCGCATTGAAACCTCACAATTCCTGACTAATTTACCTGGTTATAGTACTAATACCCAGTAAATCAGTCAAGTATTATTTGCTATTTCTGCACACCCCCCTTAAATCCAGGGGTTTATTAGAGGATAGCTCTATTAATTAATTGCAAATAATCTGCCACTTTTAGCGATACAACGATGCACGTGCCAGCTCGCGGGTATATTCCTGCTGTGGATAATCGAACACACTTTCCACATCACCCTGTTCAACCACCTGACCATTTCTGATAACGATCACCCGGTGCGCCATAGCACGAACCACGCGTAAATCATGGCTGATAAATAAATAACTCAAATTGAGTTTCTGTTGCAGGCGCGCCAGCAGGGTTAACACCTGTTTCTGTACCGAGACATCCAGCGCACTGGTGGGTTCATCCAGTAAAATCACATCCGGTTTTAGTATTACCGCTCTGGCAATGGCAATGCGCTGGCGTTGACCACCTGAAAACTCATGCGGATAACGCCATAATACATCCGGCTCCAGACCAACCTCATCGAGCGTAGTCATAATTTCCTGTTCACGCTGGGATTTTGTTAATTGAGGAAAATGTAATAACAGGCCTTCTTCAATAATCTGCCGAACGGTCATTCGGGGTGACAACGAGGAATAAGGATCCTGAAAAACAATCTGGAAGTGCCGACGCAACGGGCGCATTTTCTTTTCACTAAACACCGTTACATCAGTTTCTTTAAGTTTGATATTGCCACTTGAATGAATCAGTTTAAGAAGAACCAGACCCAGTGTTGTTTTGCCTGATCCGGATTCACCAACGATGCCCAGTGTTTCCCCTGAATGTAATGTTAAGCTGACATTATCAACCGCTTTGACTTCATCAACCTTACGTTTAAAAAATCCTTTATATACTGGAAAATAACAGCGTATATTATCCGCCTTAATGACTATTTTATCGGAAGCTGAATGTTGTGCGATTTTTTTATCCGGCTCACTGTCGAGTAAAAAACGTGTGTAGGCATGTTGTGGTCGATTAAATATATTTTCCGCTTTATCCTGCTCAACGATCTCACCCTGCCTCATGACGCAAACATCCTGTGCAAAACGTCTGACCAGATTAAGATCGTGGGTAATCAGTAATACTGACATATCCGTTTCCTGCTGTATTTCCAGCAGTAAATCGAGAATCTGCTGCTGAATCGTTACATCCAGTGCAGTAGTAGGCTCATCCGCAATTAATAATGCAGGATTACAGGCCAGTGCCATCGCAATCATTACTCTCTGACGTTGACCCCCTGACAAAACATGCGGGTAGTCATGCACTTTTTGCTGTGGCTGACGGATACCAACCCGACCAAGCAATTCGACCGCTCGCTGCTGTGCCAGTATACGAGTCATCGACTGATGCAACATTAAGACTTCAACAATCTGCTTTCCAATGGTAAAAACCGGGTTCAATGATGTCATCGGTTCCTGAAAAATCATCGAAATCTCCTTACCACGAATTGAACGCATTTTTTTTTCATCCATACTCAGCAAGTCTATTCCATTTGAAGTAGACGCTGCCATTTGCCGCTGAAAAATAATTTTTCCCGATGGATAAACAACCTGGTTTTTTTCATGCAGGCGAAGAATAGATAATGCAGTAACAGATTTTCCTGAACCCGATTCACCGACAATCGCTATGTTATGCGCCCGCTTAATATCAAAGCTGATGTTTTTTACTACATCCACCTGACCCTGCTGGGTATTAAAGGCAACGCTTAAATTTTTCACCGATAGTAAGGTTTCTTTCATCTTCTCATCGTCACTTAACAGAGGGTTATATCTTGCGTGTGTCCAGCGCTTCACGTAACGCTTCACCAATAAATATCAATAACAGCAAGGTTCCAACTAAAACCACAAATGTACTCAATGATAACCACCAGGCATCTATATTTTCTTTACCCTGTGCCAGCAGCTCACCCAGACTGGGAGTAGTGGACGGAACCCCCAGGCCAAGGAAGTCCAGACTGGTCAGTGCCAGAATGGCGCCACTGATTCTAAAGGGCAGAAAGGTAATCACCGACATCAGGCTATTAGGCAGCAGATGGCGGGTAATAATAGACCAGTTACTTAAGCCCATCGCTCGTGCCGCCCGGACATAATCCAGATTACGACTACGTAAAAACTCGGCCCGGACATAATCGGATAACCCCATCCAGCCAAACAGTGATAATAAAATAATTAACAGCCAGATACTGGGTTGAAAAATGGAAGCAAAAATAATCAGTAAATACAACTCCGGCATGGAAGACCACACTTCAATAATACGCTGCATAATTAAATCTGTTTTACCTGAAAAATAACCCTGAATCGCACCCATGACGATACCGATCACTACACCAATTACCATTAATGTCAGGGCAAACCAGACTGATATTCTGAAGCCATAAATTAGCCGCGCCAGTACATCACGCCCACGATCATCTGTGCCAAGCAAGTTCTGTGATGAGGGCGGTGCCGGCTCAGGTTGATTACTATAAAAATTAATAGTGTTATAACTATATGGATTCAATGGTTCAATCATCCAGTTTGAACCACTGGTTAACAGATGTTTCACATAACGACTACTGTAATCGGCTTCTGTTTTAAAATCGCCACCAAATGTGGTTTCCGGATAGGCCTTAAAGATTGGAAAATAATATTCATGATTGTAATACACCAGCAGCGGTTTATCGTTACTGATAAAGGCCGCGAAGGAGCATAGAAAAAACAATATGCCGAATATCCATAAACTGATATAACCGCGTCTGTTTGCTTTAAAACGTAACCATGCACGCTGATAAGGAGAAAGACCGGCAGGTAATACAGAAGATGTTTTTGACATACGAAAAGATTACCTGTCCACTGAATCAAAATGAATACGTGGATCAATCAGTACATAACTGATATCTGCCAGCAGTTTGGCAAAAAGTCCCATCAGGGTAAACAGATACAGCGTTCCAAGCACTACCGGGTAATCACGCTTCAGTACAGATTCATACGAAAGCAGGCCCAGACCATCAAGAGAGAAAATAGTTTCTATCAACAGGCTGCCGGTAAAAAACGCACCGATAAACGCAGCGGGAAAACCGGTAATTAACGGAATTACTGCATTTCTGAAAATATGGCGATATAACACCTGATGTTCGCTTAGACCTTTGGCTCTGGCGGTCAGGACATATTGCTTGCGTATCTCCTCAATAAAGCTGTTTTTGGTCAGCATTGTCATCACTGCAAAACTGCCAATAACAGAAGCCGTTATGGGAAGAACCATGTGCCAGAGATAATCAGTAATTTTATGGAACCATGACAGGGTTTGCCAGTTGTCGGACACCAGGCCGCGCAATGGAAAAACATCCCAGAAACTACCCCCACCGAATAACACCAGCAATGTGATACCCAGGACAAAACCGGGAATGGCATAACCAATCAATATCAGGGTACTGGTCACCACATCAAACTTGCTGCCATCACGAACTGCTTTGGCTATACCCAACGGAATACAGGTGGAATAGACAATAAGAAAACTCCATACACCAATGCTGATGGATACCGGTAGCTTCGATATAATAAGCTTAATCACCGATTCATTATGAAAATAGCTATCACCAAAATCGAACCTGAGGTAGTTACCCATCATATCAAAGAAGCGTTCATAAACCGGTTTATCAAAACCGTACATTTTACGTATTTCTTTCAGGTATGCCTCATCCAGACCATTCGCGCCACGGTACAGACCACTGGTACCGCTACTTACCTCACCTGTATTATTCTTGCCTTCAAGCTGGCTGACCAGTTGTTCAACCGGACCACCCGGCACAAACTGGGTGACAGTAAAGGTAACCAGCATGACGCCGAACAGAGTCGGAATCATCAATAACAGACGTTTTAGAATATAGGCAAACATAATTATTCCGTCATTACTTTTTTAATGCTGCTTTTCAGCCACCAGGTTTTAAGCATCCAGGTTATCGGGTCGTAATATAGCGGCTGTGTTTTCGGGATACCAAATATATTCCAGTACGCCACACGATGTACATTGATATACCAGTTCGGTACCAGATAATAACCATACAACAATACTCGATCAAGCGCATGGGCATCAATAACCAGTGCCTTACGATCTGGCGCATGAATAATCTTCTGAATTAACGCATCAACCACAGGATTTTTAATACCCGCCAGATTGCGTGAACCTTTCTGATTAGCAGAAGCGGATGAAAACATGTCCATCAGCTCATTGCCAGGTGAAACAGAAGAAGGAAAACTACCAACAACCATATCAAAATTAAAATTATCCAGCCGACGCTTGTACAACGAACTATCAACCGTACGGTAACTCGTTTTAATACCCAGTATTTTCAAATTATGTGCATAGGGTGCGATAATTCGATCAAAAGCCCTCTGCACCAGCAGCACATTCAGGGTAAACACCTGACCCTGTCTATTTTTTAACACACCATCCTGAATCGTCCATCCTGCTGCACGCAATAAGTCTCTGGCCTTAATTAAATTCTTGCGTAAACTCGATGGTGGCGTCGTCACGGGGGGCTTCCACTGTTTGGTGAAAAGATCTGGCGGCAGTTGATTACGGTAGTGTTGTAATAAAGTCAGCTCTTTGCCTTTAGGTATGCCGGTGGCGGCAAGTTCGCTGTTACTGAAATAACTGTTTGAACGGACATACTGGTTATAAAATAAATGCGCATTTTCCCACTCGAAATCAAAGGCAAGGCTCAGTGCTTTTCTAACCCGAACATCCTTGAATTCGTCACGCCGGAGATTAAAAACAAAACCCTGCATACCCGCATTATTTTTATGCCTCAATTCTCTTTTGACTATTTCTCCTGAATCATAACGCGGACCGACATGGGAGCGCGCCCAACGCTTGGAGTAGTTTTCAAAAAAGAAATCAAATTCACCAGCCTTAAAGGCTTCCAGTGCAATGGTTGAATCCTTGTAGTACTTATAGGTAATCGTATTATAGTTATACATGCCTCTGCGCACAGGCAAATTTCTTGCCCAGTAATGCGGGTTTTTAACATAACGAATCGACTTTCCCAGATTATAGCTACCAACAATGTAAGGGCCACTACTGATCGGTTTTGTGTGATCAGTTTTATCAAACGGTTTATTACCGGCCCAGGCAGGAGAAAAAATCGGCATCTCACCAATAATTAAATGCAGTTCACGGTTGGTTTTTCTAAAATCAAACCTGACGGTTAAACGATTGAGCACAGTCGCCGACTTCACATCGGCATAATATACCCGAAATTGCGGATGCGCCTGTTTGCTCATTAAGGTATCAAATGAGTATTTCACATCCGCTGCCGTGACTGGTTTTCCATTGGAAAAACGCGCAGCAGGATTAATATGAAAGGTTATCGAAAGTCTATCTTTCGCCAGATAAAAATCATCGGCAAGCAAGCCATACTCGCTAAATGGCTCATCCATACTTTTTTCCAGCAGACTCTCAAAAACCAGCGTTCCCAGTCCGTCAGCCGCAATGCCCTTAAGCAGATAAGGATTCAGGCTGTCAAAGCCACCCTGCCCCATCATCACCAGATTACCACCTTTGGGAGCATCAGGGTTTACATAATCAAAATGGGTAAAATTAGCCGGATATTTTGGTTTATACCCCATTGCCATTGCCGATACCGCATAAACCGGAGTACTGACAAAGGTGAACAATATAATAAAAAAATGAAATATAAAAACCTGTTGAACGCGGCGCATAGGTTAATCTTGATAAAATTATCGATATAATCCAGCCAAAAAATATCATGGCTACTTTGATTAAGTTTACAGCAATAAAGCAAGGGCGCAAACCGGTAGCGTTAAGCAGGAGACACTGGCATAATGAGCTGCAAAAGAAATTGATACTGACAATGGATGGCAATCATTAGTCAATCATCAAAATCAATAACCACCCCCACAGAAAGTTGTGGGGAATTAATCCAAAAGCGATTAAAGAGGAATAATAATGGGGTTTTTAACTGGCAAACGCGCGTTAATCTTTGGTGTCGCAAGTAATCGTTCCATTGCCTGGGGAGTTGCCAAAGCAATGCATCGCGAAGGGGCTGAGCTGGCTTTTGCCTATATGGGGGAACGTTTACGTGAGCGCGTTGAAAAACTGGCTGGCGAATGCGATTCGGATATTGTTATCCCATGCGATGTAGAAGACGATGCACAGATTGAAGCGGTCTTCGACCAACTGGATGATTTTTGGGATAGCCTGGATATCATTGTACATTCCCTTGCTTTTGCCCCCAGAGAAATGCTGGAGGGTGATTACCTTGATAATCTCACCCGTGAAGGCTTTAATACTGCCCACGATATCAGTTCATACAGCCTGGCAGCGATTGCCAAAGCAGCCCGGCAGATGATGCAGAATCGTGATGATGCTGCGATTATCACCATGACATACTTAGGCGCCGTACGAGCCTTCCCTGGTTACAATGTAATGGGACTGGCCAAAGCAAGTCTGGAGGCGAATGTACGCTATCTGGCACACTCTCTGGGGCCAGAAGGTATTCGTGTCAATGCCATTTCCGCCGGACCGATTAAAACGTTAGCCGCCAAAGGGATTCCCGGTTTCAACAGGATTATCGAACACGTAGAAAAAAGTGCCCCGCTACAACGCAATATTACTATTGATGAAGTTGGTAATGCCTCCGCCTTCCTGTGTTCCAGTCTTGCCAGCGGCATTACCGGTGAGGTCGTTTATGTCGATGCGGGCTATCATACCGCCGGTTTAATGGGCTCAAGTGAGTAACACGCAAATCAGACCACCATACTAAACCAGACTAGACGACCATGGGACGGCACGAACCGAGCACGAGCACACAGGGTAATTCATCCACTTACCGTTCTCCTTAGTATGAATCACTCGGCGTATCTCTGAGCAACAGGGTCTGTTCACCCTCCATTCTGGCAATAGTGACCGCAGCACAGGAATCACTGAACACATTTACTGCCGTTCGACACATATCCAGCACCCGATCAACCACCAGAATCAACCCGACTGCTTCCAGTGGCAAACCGATAGCAGACAGAATAATAGTAATGGCAACCAGACTGGCAGAAGGAATACCCGCCACACCTATTGAGGTAAGCAGAGCAATTAATACAATGGTGAACTGAGTGGTAAAGTCGAGCGACAGCCCATAAGCCTGTGCAATAAACATCGCCGCAACACACTCATATAATGCGGTACCATCCATATTTATAGTTGCTCCCAATGGCAGGGTGAAACTTGTTATCCTGTTGGACACACCGGCACGATTTTCCACACTATCCATCGTAATCGGTAAGGTTGCCGAAGAAGAGCTGGTTGAAAAAGCAGTCAATAACGCAGGCACCATTGCTTTAAAATGTTTTACCGGAGAAACCCCTGCAATAAAACGCAGGATTAATGGAAGGGAAATAAACAGATGGATTGCCAGCGCCAGTATTACGCTGAAAAAGAACACAGAAAGTGGTGCAAACGCATTAACCCCTGAGACAAGAATTACTTTTGCGACCAGAGCATATACACCCAGCGGCGCAAATTGCATAATCAGCCCGGTCATTGCCAGCATAATATCCAGCAGCCCCTGCCAGAAACCTTTCTGAACTTTAGCCGAAGATCCTGTCAGACGGGAGAGAAAAAAACCATAAAGCAAACTAAAAAATATCAACCCCAGCATCTGACCCTTTGCAGCGGCGGTAACAATATTTGCCGGTACCATTCGCAGCAACACCGCGACAATATCAGAAGCCCCCTTACCACCAACTTTATCCAGTACCGTTGTTGTATTCGCAGATAAACCGATCATATGCTTTACCGGTACACCATCTATTATTCCCGGATGCAAAAGATTTACGACCAGTAAACCGGTTAAAATAGCAATCAGACTGGTACTGATATAATACAGCATGGTTTTGCTGCCAAGCCTGCCTAACGTATCAGCCTGCAGACTCATCATACCGGTAATAATGGATGCCATTATCAACGGCACAATCAACATTTTTAACGCATTAAGAAATAAACTACCAAAAAAATCCAGAACCGGCATCAGCGACACACCCGCCAGTTGGGAATGTGCGTTAAAAACCAGACCCGTCAGTACAGCCAGACATAAGGCAATAAGAATTTGCCAGTGCAGTGCCAGTTTTATACCGGGCATTTGTCGCTAACGGATTAAGGTATTCATGATATTACTCGCCCTGTTTATTCAAACAGATACTTTTTATTTAGACAGATACTTAATGCAGGATACGCTTGTTAATATTAATTTTCGCTTTTGATTTGATTTCTTTTAGCACTGCAGAAAATTCATCAAGCGCAATCTGACGTCTGCGCTCATTGTAAATTACATTTAGTTTATCCTTCGAAATTTTTTCAGGCGTAAAAATTTTATGTAAAACAATCAACGCAACATTACCCGTTGTCATATCCTGCTCCCTAACGGCAGGTTTATTACCAACGGGAGTCGGTATTTTAAAAATAGTAGCCAGCAATGAAAAATCTTTTACCCTGGCATAGTCAGTACGCGATACCTTACCTGGATTATCGACCTTCATCCCTTTCATTGATAACTGATCAATAGCAACACCGGATTCGATCTTTTTCTTCACCGTCATCGCTGTCGCCAGCGCCTTCTTATATCCAGCTCTGGTTTCAAGTATTGCTCCAATGCCGGATTTTACTTTAGCAAGGGGTATTGCCGATGCAGCTACGTGTTGATTAACTCGCAACACCACAATGTCAGTTGGCGATAGTTGAATAACATCACTGTTTAGCCCCTGCTTCAGTACCTCAGAGGAATAGGCAGTGCTCCTTATTTTTTCATTACTGGCAATGCCCGTTCCTTTACTGCGGGTAAAATACTCTGATGTATGTAATTTCAGGTGCATGGTATCAACAAGTTCATCCAGACTATCTGGGTTTTCATATGCTTTATTAGCCAGTTTCTCACTTATATCATAAAATTTATCACTGACCGCCTCCTTACGTAATTCAGTTTCAAACCCGGCACGTTCCGCCGATAGCGGTTCTGGTTTCTGCTTGCGAATACCATTTAGCTGGATCAGATGATAACCAAACCGTGTTTTAACAATGGCACTAACCTGGCCTTTTTTAAGTGAATACAGCGCATCTTCAAACGGCTTCACCATATCACCTTCAGAAATCCAGCCCAGGTTTCCTCCTTTTTTAGCCGAATCGGGGTCCTGTGAATATTTTTTTGCCAGTTCAGCAAAGGGTTCGCCTTTTGCCAGCAATTTTTGAATAGCAATAATTTTTGCTTTTGCTGCTTTTCTACTTTTTGCATCATGCCCGGCAGTAATTAATATATGGCTGGTACGCCTTTGTTCCCGGTTTTTAACCCCTGCAAGATAATCTGCATACATTGATTTAATCTTGTCTTCACTAATATGAATTTTTTTACCAATACCTTCACCGGTTATTTCGACGTAATCCACTTTTACTCTTTCCGGTTTCATAAACTGTTGTTTATTAGCATCGTAATACTGTTTTATTTCTGCTTCAGAGGCTTTGTAGTTACCAGCAAATTTATCCGCATTAAAAGTAATAATGCTTACATCACGTAATTGCCGCTCCAGTCTGGCAAGTTTGCTTATTTCTGTTTTGGTGGCGATAGTTGAGTTAACGATTGCTGTCTGAAATTCCTGTATGCGTAACTCATTGCGCAATTCACCCTCAAACTGTTGGGGTGTTTTACCCACTGCAGCCAGTCGTGCTTTCATATCCGCACCATCAAATTTACCCTTAACTGAAAATAGCTGTCTTATCCTTGCTGCCAGCAATGGATCAGAGATACGATAACCTTCATCATAACTGGTCGTCTCTAACAAGCGCCGGTTAATCATCTGATTGAGTACCTGCTTACGTAATATTTTATCAGTAATCGGTAATTTGCCTTTGAATCGTTGCAATAATTTCTGTTTTTGTAGTGATACTGCATACTCAAATTCCGGCATGGAAATCTTGGTACTATTTACTTTTGCCGCATAGCCCGGCCCGGCGCCATTACCAAGGTAGGACTGAATTCCCCATAAAGCAAAAGGCAAGCCGATCAGAAGAACGATTAATATACCGAGCCAACCTTTAATACGATCACTAATAGCCTGTAACATAGAATTTCTTTAACCCTGAGTATGCGAATAATTAATTAGGCAAATTATACCGAAAATCACAGAGCTGTACGCTAATACGATATAAATTTTATGAATATAAAATGAGATAATGGAATAATACATAAGTAACGATACAGAAGCACTGCAACAGAGGAATGTTATTCTCATCTGTTACAGTATTCTGCCTGATATGGCGGAGCGGACGGGATTCGAACCCGCGACCCCCGGCGTGACAGGCCGGTATTCTAACCAGCTGAACTACCGCTCCATTTTGGTGGGTGCTGAGGGAGTCGAACCCCCGACGTTCGCCTTGTAAGGGCGACGCTCTACCAGCTGAGCTAAGCACCCCGGCTGGAAAGCGCGCTAGTTTACGGCATCTTTTAATGCTTTACCAGGCTTAAATGCAGGAACTTTTGCTGCCGGTATTTTTATTTCCGCACCTGTCTGTGGGTTACGACCGGTACGTGCCGCTCTGTCACGAACCAGGAAGGTGCCAAAACCAATTAAACTTACCTGGTCACCGCCAGCTAACACATTAGAAATAGAGCTTAAAACGGCATCAAGCGCTTTAGCAGCATCTGCTTTTGTTATTTGTGCTGCTTCTGCAACAGCATCAGTTAATTCAGTTTTATTCATTAATTATTTTCCCATTGTAGATGTTAAAAAAAGAAGAAGGCGTAATAGAAATTTATTTTTTTTGGTTCAGTACGATTCAATAATAAACCGGTAATCATCTATTACTATGTTAACGCTGGATTCGTTAATACCCGAACCAGCCGGTACTGCCCACTTTTCGTGTGGGCAGATATTCGCATAAAACCGTCTTTATTTACAGCCCTTTTATCAATAAAAAAGCAAATACATCCAAAAAAATGTATTTGCTCTATAAAAATAAAACCAGTAACCCGCCACAGAGCCTGAAATACCCCCATTTACAGCAACCTGATTAGTGACGCCTTAACCCACTCCCTGCTTTTTTTTGCTTTGGTGAAGCTGTTGAGGTTTTTTCGGTAGCGACTTCACCTTCATCAAGCGGTATAGGTAACTTTGTTAGTGCCAGTTCAAGTACTTCATCAATCCATCGCACGGGTTTCATATCCAGTTTATTTAAAATATTTTTAGGTATTTCCACCAGATCTTTTTCATTTTCCTGTGGAATCAGCACCGTAGTTATGCCCGCGCGATGAGCCGCCAGTAATTTTTCTTTTAGTCCACCAATAGGCAGAATTTCACCACGTAATGTAATTTCACCTGTCATTGCAACGTTGGCATTAACCGGGATCCGAGTGATTGCCGAAGCCAGTGCAGTGCACATACCAACACCGGCGCTGGGTCCGTCTTTCGGGGTCGCTCCTTCCGGTACATGCACGTGAATATCAATGCTTTCCTGAAAGTCTGCTTTCAGGCCCAACGACGAGGCGCGACTGCGAATAACGGTCATAGCTGCCTGAATGGATTCCTGCATAACATCACCCAGCTGGCCGGTATAGGAAAATTTACCTTTGCCTGCCATAACAGCCGCTTCAATGGTAAGCAATTCGCCACCAACCTCTGTCCAGGCAAGACCATTAACCTGTCCAATCTGGTTATTTTCTTCGACGACACCGTAACGGAAACGTCTTACGCCCAGATATTTTTCAAGATTTTCAGTATCTACTTTTGCGGTTACCTTAGCTGCCTTTTTCCCTTCCAAAACGACTCCCTTCACCACCTTACGGCAGATCTTGGCAATTTCGCGTTCGATACCACGAACACCAGCCTCGCGGGTATAATAACGTACAATATCCCTGAGTGCATCGTCACCTAATTCCAGCTCACCCTCTTTCAGACCATTATTTTCCTTCTGTTTCGGTAACAGATAATTTTTGGCAATTTCAACTTTTTCATCCTCGGTATATCCCGGTAGCCGTATTACTTCCATTCTGTCCAATAATGGCCCTGGAATATTCATGCTATTCGCTGTCGCAACGAACATGACATCCGATAAATCAAAATCCACCTCAAGGTAATGGTCAGCAAAGGTATGATTCTGTTCCGGATCCAGCACTTCCAGTAATGCCGAGGCTGGATCGCCACGAAAATCTGCTGCCATTTTATCAATTTCATCAAGTAAAAATAATGGGTTTCGAGTACCCACCTTACTCAAATTCTGGATGATTTTACCCGGCAATGAACCAATATAGGTGCGGCGATGACCACGAATTTCCGATTCATCACGCACCCCACCCAATGCCATACGGGTATATTTACGATTTGTTGCTCTTGCAATCGAACGCCCAAGGGAAGTTTTTCCTACTCCCGGCGGACCCACCAGGCAGAGAATCGGACCTTTTAATTTTTTCACTCGCTGCTGTACGGCAAGGTATTCCAGAATTCTTTCCTTCACCTTATCCAGGCCATAGTGGTCATCATTCAACACTTTTTCTGCTGCTGAAAGATCATGACGTATTTTTGATCTTCTCTTCCATGGGCAATCAACCAGCCAGTCAATATAATTTCTTACCACTGTCGCTTCCGCAGACATCGGTGACATCATTTTTAATTTATTTAACTCACTTTCTGCCTTTTTCCGAGCCTCCTTACTCATCCCGGACTTTTCAATACGCTGTTGCAGGTCGTCAATCTCATTGGGCACATCTTCCATATCGCCCAGCTCCTTCTGAATGGCTTTCATCTGCTCATTCAAATAGTACTCACGCTGGCTTTTCTCCATTTGCTGTTTAACGCGACCACGAATGCGCTTTTCTATCTGAAGCATATCAATTTCACTATCGATAAGCTTCATAATATATTCCAGTCGTTGCTGAATGTCGGGAATTTCAAGCAACTTCTGTTTTTCATCCAGTTTCAACGACATATGCGCAGCAATCGTATCTGCCAGCCGAGATGGATCATCAATCCCGGCCAATGAGGTCAGAATTTCTGCCGGAACTTTTTTATTTAATTTTACATACTGATCGAATACACCCAGTGTGGAGCGGGAGAGAATATCCAGTTCCTGCGCACTGGTTGTGGTCACATCATCCACCGGAATATAACCCGCAACAAAAAATTGACCGTTATCATTCATATCCTGGAGGTGTGCACGCTGTACACCTTCGACCAGCACCTTGATTGTGCCATCAGGTAATTTCAGTAACTGTAATATCGTTGCAAGTGTTCCAACTTCATGGACATCTTTTATGGCTGGGTCATCTATTTCTGCACTTTTCTGCGCAACCAGTAGAATCTGCTTATTTGCCTGCATCGCAGAATCAAGTGCATGAATGGATTTTTCACGCCCGACAAATAGCGGAATTACCATGTGCGGATAGACCACAACATCTCTAAGTGGTAATACTGGAACATCCGTTGAATCGTTTAATAGAACTGGATTCTGGTCATTTGAACTGGCCATAACTTCCCCTAATTTATAAGATGCATGTCACCCGTATGCTTACGCGCAACCTTTTCCTATCAGTGGAGCCAACCACTGTGCTTTTCAAGGCACAACAAAAATAAAGCTTACAACTTTCCTGATATCATTCAATGATGCTTTTTTATTTTTTATTTGCCAGTTGTTGTGGTTCGCCACCCTCATAAACCATATAGGGCTGCTTATTTCCTTCAACAACGGCTTCATCAATCACTACTTTCGACACGCTATCCTGCGAAGGTAATTCATACATCGTATCAAGTAAAATAAACTCAAGTATAGTGCGTAATCCCCGTGCACCTGTTTTGCGATCCATGGCTTTTCTGGCAATGGCATGTAATGCCTCTTCACGGATTTCAAGCTCACTGCCTTCCATTTCAATCATTTTACGGTATTGCTTGGTTAAAGCGTTTTTCGGTTCAGTAAGAATAGTAACCAGTGCCTCTTCATCAAGTTCCTCCAATGTCGCCACCACCGGTAAGCGTCCGACAAATTCAGGAATCAGACCATAGGTAATTAAATCGTCCGCTTCCAGGTCATTCACGATATCACTGGCTTTTCGCTCTTCATCTTTCGAGCGAACCTCAGCACCAAAACCTATACCACTCTTTTCGGACCGATTACGAATAACTTTATCCAAACCGGCAAATGCACCGCCACAAATAAATAATATATTTCCTGTATCGACCTGCAAAAATTCCTGCTGGGGATGTTTACGCCCGCCCTGCGGCGGCACCGAGGCAACAGTTCCTTCAATCAGCTTCAATAGAGCCTGTTGCACCCCTTCCCCGGATACATCACGAGTAATGGAGGGGTTATCTGATTTTCTGGATATTTTGTCAATTTCATCAATATAGACGATGCCAGTCTGAGCTTTTTCGACATCATAATCACATTTCTGCAGTAATTTCTGAATAATATTCTCAACATCCTCTCCCACATAACCTGCTTCCGTCAGCGTTGTGGCATCAGCAATAGTAAACGGGACATCAAGCAGACGTGCCAGTGTTTCCGCCAGCAGGGTCTTGCCAGAGCCGGTAGGGCCGATCATCAGAATATTACTTTTAGACAACTCAATATCGTCTTTTTTATGCTTTACTTCAAGACGTTTGTAATGGTTGTAGACGGCAACCGATAAAATTTTCTTGGCACGTGCCTGACCGATCACATAATCATCCAGTATGCCATTGATTTCTCTAGGAGTAGGTAATTTTTTAACGGCTGCACTGGACTCATCCTCCAGTTCTTCAAGAATAATGTCATTACACAATTCGACACATTCATCACACACATAAACCGATGGACCAGCAATCAGTTTTTTTACCTCATGCTGACTCTTTCCACAGAAAGAACAGTACAACAGTTTTTCCGAATCGTTACCTGTTGGTTTTTTATCGTCACTCATATAAATATCTCTCAAACTTCCGCACACCGCTACCTTGCCAATTCGTACGCAATCTTGCAAGTGAAAAATTAAAATCAGTTATCTTAGACCATAGCGCATGAATAAAATTCGTGCGCTTTTCAGGGGAAAATTTATGTGTTTTTTTGACAGAAAATTACAAATTTTCAGCAAAACGAGGGGAGAAGCATCCTGTTTTAAATACACTGCCCTGTGTCCTGCCTGGTTCCGTTCATAAATATCAGCATCCCGGTGATTAACCAGCCTGTTTTGTTTAATCTAACGCGATTTAATCTAACACGATCCAATCTAACGCTGCTGCAGCACCTCGTCAATCATACCATATTCTACCGCCTCATCCGCACCCATGAAATTATCACGTTCTGTATCATCGGCAATCTTTTCGATGGTCTGTCCGGTATGATGGGCAAGCATCTGATTTAACTGCTCGCGGATTTTCAGTATTTCACGTGCATGAATGTCAATATCAGATGCCTGTCCCTGGAAGCCACCAGCGGGCTGATGGATCATAATACGTGAGTGTGGCAGGGAATAACGCTTACCTTTCTCGCCAGCAGACAGTAAAAAAGCGCCCATGCTGGCCGCCTGACCAATACACAGGGTACTGATATGTGATTTTATAAACTGCATGGTATCGTAAATAGCCAGACCAGCGGTTACCGAACCACCCGGTGAATTAATATAAATAGAAATGTCCTTATCGGGATTTTCAGACTCCAGAAATAATAACTGCGCAACAACCAGATTGGCCATATGATCTTCAATCTGACCGACAATAAAGATTACACGCTCCTTTAACAACCGTGAATAAATATCGTATGAACGTTCACCACGAGAGGTCTGCTCGACAACCATAGGAACCAGATTCAATGCTTCTATTGACGAGGAATCGCCTTGTACGCCCGGCGCACAGAGTGTGGAGGGATGAATAAATTTACTCATAAATTCTGTACCTGACTATTCTATATGATATTTGCACAGTAAAAACCACTAAAAAATAATGTAATCAAGAAGATACCGGATTCATTAGTGTATCAAAGGAAGTTGCCTTTTCATTCACCTGCACCTGTTCAACAATCCAGTCTACAACCATATCTTCCATAACCAACGTCTCCACACCGCGTAATAATTGTGGATTACTGGCATAGTAACGGGTAAATTCATCGGGGTCTTCATAATCTCTTGCCATTTCTGCAACACGTTCCTGTACTTTGGACGGATCAATCTGCAGGGCAGCTATTTTTGCCACCTCGGCCAGTAGAATACCCAGTCGAACACGACGCTTTGCGTCACCCATGTAGTTGTCAACCGACTGACCGGCACCGGGTTGATCCGCTTCCGACTGCTGCTTTAACGTTTCAGCCTCTTTTTGTACGATAGCTAACGGCACATCAACGGGGTTTGATATCAGCAGTGCATCCATTACTCTATTTTTTGTATCAGCACGTAACGTTTTGTCAAGTTCACGTTCCATATTGCCACGAATTTCCTTACGTAAGGCCTCGACACTACCATCTTCGACACCAAAAGTCTTTGCAAAATCCTCATTTACCTCAGGCAATTCGGGAGCTTCAACTTTTTTTACCGTTATATTAAATTCCGCATTTTTTCCAGCCAGATCTTTTGCTGCATAATCATCCGGAAAAGGCACAGTAAATGTGGTTTTATCCGCAACAGACAGACCTTTAAGATTACCCTCAAAACCAGGAATCATATTATTGGAACCAAGCACAACAGGCATATCGTTACCATTTCCACCCTCAAAAACCTGTCCGTCAACCGTGCCATTAAAATCGACAGTTACTCGGTCTCCATCTTCAGAAACACGATCAACAACATCCCAGTTCATTCGTTGTTTACGTAACGTTTCTATCATTGTATCGACGTCACTTTCTTCAACAATAGCGGTTTGTTTTTCAATACTGATGTCAGCTACTGGCGCCAGCTCAACCACAGGGTATATTTCGAATGTTGCAGTATATTCCATTTCCTGGCCAAGATTTATCTCTTTGGCAGAGATAACCGGTTCTCCGGCTGGCTGTAAATTTTCCTGCGTCATTGCCTGCTGAAAAGTACTTTGCATTAATTCACCGGCCACATCATGCAACACCCTGCTGGAGTATTGTTGCCTGATCACCCTCATTGGTACCTTGCCCGGGCGAAAACCATCTATACGAACGGTATTTTTTAATGAATTCAGACGGTTACTAACTTCCATCTCAACGGTTTCTGCAGGAATCTGAACGGTTAGTTTACGTTCAAGACCTTCACCCGCTTCAACTGAAACTTGCATATTGACCTCGGTAATTATAGTAAATCAGTACAGTAAATCAGTACAGTAAACAATTAATACTGCACCCGAAAACTGGTGCGAAAGGAGAGACTCGAACTCTCACGTCAAAGACACTGGTACCTAAAACCAGCGCGTCTACCAATTCCGCCACTCTCGCGAACGCGCAATCTTACCAAAAAAAACCGACTGTTGCGCCCAAAATTACACACCAACCTGTTAAATAATAGTTTTTATATCAGCTTTTCAGCATATATTGTAGAACAGATTGTAAGAAACGGTCCTGTCGCAAGCAGACGGGGATTAACAGGCAGGCGTAAATTCATTCACACCTACAATTTACACAGAGTTTGCCACTATGTGCCCCCGCATTTTGAGAGCATTTTTAACGGCTGTTATGCTAACTCCCTCTCCCCCGGGAAAGGGTTGGGATGAGGGAGGAATCTGGACTGGGAGAGCGGGACAGACGCACTGCCACAAGATAGAAAATGGGGTGGATGATGGGTTTCGAACCCACGACAACCGGAATCACAATCCGGGACTCTACCAACTGAGCTACATCCACCAGAATTTTATAATTTTACCAGACTGACGTAAATTTGGTCCGTCTGGTGTAAATCTGGTACGCCTGGCAGGATTACTCCGGGCTCCTGCCCTTCACCCTTCGGGCCATCAGCACAAAACGCTGATGTTCAAAATCGTTCCTGACGATTTTGTCGAACCTGCTACCCTCGGCTTAGAAGGCCGATGCTCTATCCGAGTGAGCCGACTATATCATGCTACGCCTGGTGTAAATCTGGTACGCCTGGCAGGATTCGAACCTGCTACCCTCGGCTTAGAAGGCCGATGCTCTATCCGAGTGAGCTACAGGCGCAGAACCTTTTACCTGCCACACATAAACTACGGGCGGCTTTTATATTCGCCTATCATACTACAGGCGACTTTTATATCTGGTCGGGGTAGAGAGATTCGAACTCCCGACATCCTGCTCCCAAAGCAGACGCGCTACCAGACT